>PVBE010771647.1_pt1 | contig 17880 bp, 8 predicted proteins | sample 1631181 | NCBI WGS metagenome assembly PVBE01 (sample SAMN08397723, study PRJNA350692) | Marine metagenome, whole genome shotgun sequencing project. | isolation source: water | place: Pacific Ocean | collected 2012-04
GGGCCGGCGGGGCTCCGGCGGGAAGCAGGGTCGCTGAGCCGGTCCGGCGGTTTCCGGCCACCGGCCCGCTGGCTGATGACCAACTGGGGGCTGGCCAGCGCGGCCGATACGTGGAACCTTATTAAGATGTACACCACCTTCGGACGAACCCTCTGCCTGGCGCTGCTGACCCTCGCCGCATGCTCGGTGGAGCAGCCGCCGGTGGCCGGGCGCCCCTGCTCTGCAGAGCAGCCGTGCGGGCCCGGCGCCGTGTGCGACCCCGCCAGCAGCACGTGCGTGACAGGCCAGCGAGACGGCGGCGGCGGTGAGAGCATCCGGGACAGCCTTGTGCCGGACACGCGCAGCCCCGACAGCCTCGTGGCCACGGACGGCGGGTGCCCCAAGGGGCTCAAGCGCTGCGGCAAGATCTGCGCGAACCTGCTGAGCGACACGCGGCACTGCGGCGCCTGCAAGGCGGCGTGCCCGTCGGGCCGCGCGGACAGCTGCGTGGCGGGCAAGTGCTCCTGCGGCAAGAAGAGCAAGAAGGTGTGCGCCAGCTCGCAAAACTGCATCAAGGGCGCCTGCCTCTGCGTGGTCAACGGCAACTGCAAGGGTTGCTGCTGGGGCACCACCTGCCGCACCTTCGCCAGCCAGACCGCGGATCGCTGCGGTAAAAAGGGCGCGGTGTGCAAGAGCTGTTACGACGGCAACTCGTGCACCTCCGAGGCCTGCACCGTGGGGGTCTGCGCCAAGAAGAACAAGCCCACCGGCTCCAGCTGCGACGACAAGGTCGCCTGCACGCGCGACGACAGGTGCAGCGCCGGCGTTTGCAAGGGCACGACCTATTCCTGCAAGCCGTCCCAGTGTCAGGCCAGCTCCACCTGCGACGGCAAGGGCGGCTGCAAGGTGAGCCTCAAGCCCACCAACTCGTCGTGCAGCGACGGCGTCTCCTGCACCCACACCGACCGGTGCAAGGCCGGCGTCTGCAAGGGCACGACCTACTCCTGCAAGGCGTCCCAGTGTTATGCAAGCTCCGTGTGCAACGGCGCGGGCGGGTGCTCCGTGAAGGCCAAGCCCAACGGCACGAGCTGCAGCGACGGCTCCTCCTGTACCTGGGGCGACAAGTGCGCCGGCGGCGCATGCAAGGGCACCGCCTATTCCTGCTCCGACAACCTCTCCTGCACCGTGGACACCTGCCTCGGCACCGGGCCCCCGCCCATCGGGTGCAAGCACACGCTGGCGTCGAACTACTGCTCCATCGGCGGCAAGTGCTTCGCCTCCGGGGTGACCAACCCGTCCAACTCCTGCCAAAAGTGCGTGCCCTCGTCCAGCACCTCGAGCTGGACCGGCGGCACCACCGGGTGCGTCAGCACGCTGGCGGGCAGCGGTTCGTCGTCCCTGATGTGGAACCCCTCCGACGTGGCCGTGGGGCCCACGGGCAAGGTCTACGTGGTCGACCGCTCCAACAGCCGTATCCTGCTCGTCTTCGGCGGCAAGGTGAGCATCTTCGCCGGCACCGGGGCCGTCGGCTACCAGGACGGCGCGGCGACGTCGGCTCGCTTCAACAAACCGCACGGTATCGCCGTGGACTCCTCGAGCCGGGTCTACGTTGCCGACCGCTACAACCACGCCATCCGCATGATCGTCGGCGGGTCGGTCTCCACCATCGCGGGCAAGGGGGGCACGTCGGGCCACGCCGACGGCGCGGCCTCCAGCTCGCTGTTCTACGACCCTCACGACGTCGAGGTGGACTCCGGCGGGGCGGTGTTCGTCGCCGACACCGGCAACCGACGCGTGCGCCGCGTCTACCTGCAGCAGGTGACCACTGTGGCGGGCACCGGCACCTCGGGCTTCGCCGACGGCTCGGCCCTGCAGCAGGCCAGGTTCGCCCACGTCTACGGCCTGGCCCTGGACTCCAGCGGCGCGATCTACGTGGCCGACGGCGGCAACCACCGTATCCGCAAGGTCTACAACGGCCAGGTGACCACCGTCGCCGGCACCGGCACCACCGGCCTGCTCAACGGGGCAGCCAGCGTGTCCGCCTTCTACTACCCTCAGGGCGTGGCCGTGGGAGCCGGCGGCACCATCTACGTGGCCGATCGCAACAACCACGTGATCCGCAAGATCTCCGGCGGCACGGTCTCGACCCTGACCGGCTCCTCGCCCTACGGCTTCGCCGACGGCCCCCTCGGTACGGCCAAGTTCAAGCACCCCTTCGGTGTGGCTTACCACGGCGGCAAGGTCTACGTGGCGGACTACGACAACAACCGCATCCGGCTCATAACACCATAGAGCGCTATCTTGAGCCTGACCGTTGCTTGATGCGATCCGGGCTCCGGGCTTCGGGCTCCTGGCTACAAGGCTGATACCGAATGTGCCACTGTTTCAAGCTCAGCCGGTGTTCTCATCAGAGCCTCATCAGAGGAGATATAGCGAGGAACTTGGTTGGATGTCACACCTGTCCAGGGGGCGAGCAGCCTGCGATGAGCGGCCTCGTAGCCGGCAGCCTGGAGCCTGTAGCCGCGCCAATGGTTGTGATTTGCTCAGCGCCAGATCCGTGTCCAGGCCATGGATTGGCTCCAACTCAGGAGCAGGGCTTCGGCTTGACGTTCCCCGAGGTATAGAGCCTTTTGGCCCCCTTGGCCGGCGGCGCGCACCCCTTGGCCGTGTCCCCCTGGAAGTACTTGAAGGCCGCCAGGGGCTGGCAGGCGTAGTTGCCGTTGAGGGTGTTGTCCCGAAACTGGTTCTCCCACGACGGACACTCGGGGCCCTTCTTCGTGCAGTTGGTGTAGATGTCGTGGTTGCAGTACCAGTCGGTGTAGCCGGCGGCGATGCCGGACTTGATGAAGTTGTTTTTCCTGATCTGGTTATAGTTGGAGAAGTCCCGCAGGCGGACGGGGTCGCCGGCGTTGGCCGAGAACTTGTTACCGATGATCTGGTTATGCGACGACAGGTGGGCGATGTAGAGCGCGTGGAGCAGGCCGGCGCTCTTGCTGTTGATGATATTGATGAAGTGGTTGTTACCGATATAGTTATATGTGGAGTTCACCAACCGCACCGCGGCGGTGGACGGCTTCAGCGCGTTGTTGAAGACGTTGCCAATCTTGTAGAAGTAGCAGCCGTAGACGCGGTTGTTTCCGTTGGAGGTCTTCGGGCTGTTGCGATCACCGTTGAGGCTGATGGCGGTCTGGTAGCGCTGCACCCTGATGTAGTAGAAGTGCAGGTTGGTCTTCTGCCCCTTGGCGTGCTTGAGCGTGAACCAGGTGCCGCCGGGGCACCCCTTCTTGAGGTCCTTGGGGTTCTGCTCCAGGCAGCCGTCGAACACGGGCCGGGTCTTGTCCCCCTTGAGCGTCATGAAGTGGATCTTGTGGCCCGGCATGGTGTAGGTCCAGGCCACCTTCTGACCATGGTAGGTGCCCGGCGCGATGCGCACCTCCACGTCGGTCTGGGGCTTGAGCGCGGCGATGACCTGCTGGGCCCGGGCCAGGGTCAAGATCGGCTTCCCCGGCGAGGTGCCGCTGCTCTTGTCGCTGCCCTTGGGTGAGAGGTAGATCTGCAGCGGTTTGGCCACAGCGGCGTCGGGCTTGAGCGAGGGCGCGTCCGGCTTGAACGGCGGCGCGTCGGGCTGGGGCAGGGGCAGGTCCGGGATCGCCGGCGCGGCGTCAGGCGCGCGCGTGTCCGGAAAGCCCAGGTACTCCGAGCGGGCGCTGTCCGGCGGGCCCGCGTCGCGCGGGCGAGCAGCGTCAGAGCCGGCGTCCACGGACCGCTCGCCACCACAGGCCGCGAGCCACCCGCCGAGCAGGAGGACTGCGAGCCGCGCGAGCCTCAGGGCACGAACTCCAGCGCCGAGCGGTCGCCCGACGCGATCTGCGCCGCGATGCTCCGGTTGCCGGTCAGGATCTGGTGGACGAAGAAGCGCACAGTCTGCAGTTTGTTGAAGTAGAAGGTCGCCTCGGCGTGCTCGGCGTGGAGCACCGCCCGGGCCTGGCTGGAGTGGGCGCCCTCGTCGATGTAGATGGTGTGGAGGGCGTCGTGGGCGATGACCGCCTGCTGCAGCAGCATCCAGCCCACGACCACGTTGCCCGCCATCTCCAGGTAGGGCGTGGCCGACAGCACCGGGTAGAGGTGGTCGCCGCCGATGCCCATGGCGCCGAGCTTGATGGTGACATCGCTCCAGCGCGACAGCTCGGCCTCGAAGGCCTCCACCACGTCGCCCAGGCCGAGGTGCCCTTTTTGCGCCGCGGCGAAGGACTGCATCTGCTGGAGCATGGTGCGGAAGAGCTGGCCGTCCCGGGCAGCCAGCTTGCGCCCCAGCAGATCCAGCGCCTGGATGCCGTTGGCGCCCTCGTAGATCGAGGCGATCTTGACGTCTCGCAGGTGCTGCTCCACCGGGTACTCCGAGACGTAGCCGTAGCCGCCCATGATCTGCACCGCCAGGCGGGTCACCTCGAAGGCGCGGTCGCTGCACCACGCCTTGCAGATGGGCGTGAGGAACTCCAGCTGCATGTGGGCGTCCTCACGCTCCTCGTCCTCCGGGCTGTGCTCCGCCAGGTCCGAGAGGTACGCCGAGCGGTAGAGCAGCGCGCGGCTGCCCTCCACCACGGCCCGGGACCACAGCAGCATGCGCCGCACGTCGGGGTGGTGGGCGATGGGTACGCGCGGGGCGTCCAGGTCGCGCATCTGGCGCACATCCACCCCCTGGACGCGCTCGCGGGCGTACTCCAGGGCGAAGTTGTAGGCCTGGCCCGCCAGGCTCACGCTCTGCATGCCCACGCCGACGCGCGCCTCGTTCATCATGTGGAACATCAACTTGAGGCCGGCGCCCACCTGGCCGATGAGCCACCCGCGGCAGTGGCCGTCCTCGCCGAAGCTGAGCGTGCAGGTCGGCGAGCCCTTGATGCCGAGCTTGTGCTCGATGCCGACGCAGACCACGTCGTTGGGCTCACCCGCGTCGCCGTCAGCGTTCGGCAGGCGCTTCGGCACCAAAAACAGGCTGATCCCCTTGAACCCCGCGGGCGCGTCGGGGGTGCGGGCCAGCACCAGGTGCACGTGGTTTTCGCACATGTCGTGCTCGCCGGCGGTGATGAAGATCTTGGTGCCGCTGATCAGCCAGGCGTCACCGTCGGGCCGCGCCGTGGTCTTGAGGTCGCCCACCGCGGTGCCGGCCTGGGACTCGGTGAGGCACATGGTGCCCTGCCACTGACCGGACATTAGCCGCGGCAGGTAGGCCTCTTTCATCTGCTCGTCCCCGTGCTCGGCCAACAGCGAGGCGGCCGAACTGGTCAGGCCGCTGAACAGCGCGAGCGAACAGCAGGCGCCGATGTTCACCTCGCCGGTGGCGATGCCCAGCATGTTGGGCAGGCCCATGCCGCCGATCTCTTCGGGCGACGAGACCCCGAGCCAGCCGTTGTCGCAGAGCGCCTCGTATGCTTTCTGGAAGCCGTCGGGCACCTTGACCACGCCATCGGCGAAGGTGCAGCCGGCGCGGTCGCCCGGCGCGTTGAGCGGGGCGCACTGATCGCTGTTAATCTTGATGCACTCGTCCAGCAGCAGGTCCGCGGATTCGCGATCCAGCTCGTCGAAGGCATCCAGCGAGGCCAACCGCGCGAACGGCATGTGCTCGTAGAGGACGAAGCGGATGTCCCGCAGGTCTATGTTGAAGTCGTGGTCAGGCATGGTCGCTCCTCTATCTCACCCTGGCGATACCCTCGGTGATGATCGGTTCCCCCTCGTCGTTTCTCGCCTCGAAGCGGTACACCTTCTCGCCGTCGTCGCCGGCCACCGGTTTGTACGCCCTGGTGGTGAGGGTCTGGCCCGGTCGCGCAGGTTTGGAGAAGCGCACCTTGAGGGCGCGCAGGCGTGACGGCTCACCCTCGCAGGCCGCGTCGACGAAGGCCTTGCCGCAGAACGCCATGTTGCACGGCCCGTGGACGATGATCCCGGGCAGGCCCGCGGAGGTGGCGTACTTTTCGTCCAGGTGGATCGGGTTCGGATCGTTGGAGGCCTCGGCGAAGTCGTTGGTCTGGTCGTCGCGGATCGTCATCGCCTCGGCGAAGGCCACCTCGCCCAGCATCTCCTTGGCCGCGGTGGGCGTGGCGAGCCGCCGGATGCGGCTCTCCTCCCAGCGGATGAAGAAGGTGGCGGTGGAGGTGGCCACGGCCTCGCCCTCGCACATCAGCCGGCAGCTCAGGCGCAGCACCTGGCCGCTCTCCTTGTCCTCGATGGAATCCACCACCGCCTTGGCCACCACCAGGTCCCGGGGGCGCACCGGCAGGTTGAAGCGCATCTCCATCTCGCCGAAGAGCAGACGCGCGACGTCCACGCCCAGGGCGGGGTCGGTCAGCACCCTGGCGAAGAGGACGTTGTAGTAGCGCACCGGGAACAGCGGCGGGGCGATGACGCCACCGTCCTGCTTGGTGTCGACGAAGTAGGGGTTGTCGTCGTTGGTGGCGCGGGCAAAGTCGAGGATCTCGTCCTCGGTGATGATGAGCGGGTCGCCGTGGAAGGTGGTGCCCAGAGCGCTCCGGTTGACCCCCGCGCCGCGCGCCTCCACCTCGGCGGCCAGCTCTCCGGCCGGGTCGTCGCCGCAGCAGCCGAGCAGCCAGCGCAGCTCGTCCATGGACGAGGCGGAGATCGCCGCCTCGGTCAGCAGCTTTCGCCCATCAGCGCCAGTGAACAGCCCCCAGAGCGCATCGGCGGTGCCGTGGACGCGGCCGGTGGCCTTGCCCTGATGTCCGACCTCCACTTTGACCTCGCCGCCGTCGGCGCTCACCGTGCAGATAAAGCCGTCGGCGTCCAGGTGCACGCGGTGGTCCGCCTCCTGCTCGCCGGCCAGCTCGGGCAGCAGGCCGAGGAGCATGCGCAGGCGCGCCTCCACGGGGAGCGCGTCCACGACCAGGGCTTTCGCGGGCTCCTCTGCCGGCGCTGTGGTGGCGGGCGCCGCCGGCGCTGTGGTGGCCGGCGCCGCGGGCGCTGCCGCCGCGTCCCCGGCGCTCCCCCCGGCGACCCACGCCTCGTAGGCCGCCTGGGCCTGGCGGGGGTCGATGACCTTCTGGTACCTCATCAGCGCGCCCACGTTGGTGGCCGTGATCTTGCCCTGCATGTAGGCCTGGGTGCCGTCCACCGAGCCGTCGGTGATGCCGAGGAAGGTGTCGGTGTCGGTCTTGACCACGCAGTCCGCGCTGCCCTGCTTGCCCTCGGCCGAGGTGCACTGACCGTCGCCGATGGTGATGGTGAAGTCCCCCGTACCCACGATCTCCCACTGGATCACGGCGGCCCAGCTCTTGGCTCTGGCCGCGTTGAAGCCCTCGGGCATGAAGCGGAAGGTGGTGGACACCTTCTCCTGGGGCGTGGCCGGCTCCCGGGACGCCGACGCGCCAGGCGCTGCCGCTTCTGCAGGCGCCGCCTCGGGGGCCGGCGCCGCAGCGCCCGCGATCCGAGGCAGCTGCTCGGCCACCTGCTCGACGGTCCAGGACTCTCGCTCCAGCCCGTCGGTGGTCTCCATGCGGTACTCGAACATGTGGCCACCGTGGACGCCGAAGATGCGCCCGGTCACGGAGCTCGACAGGTCCGAGGCCAGGTAGGCCACCATGGGCGCCACGTGCTCGGCGGTCATGCTGTCCGGCACCAGCGCGATGTCTTCGGTCATGCGGGTCTTGGCCAGGGGCGCGATGGCGTTGACGCGGATGTCGAAGCGCGACAGCTCCATGGCGTTGACCAGGGTCATGGCGTAGACGCCGGCCTTGGCCGCGGCGTAGTTGGTTTGACCGAAGTTGCCCTTGAGCCCGGCGTATGAGGTGGTGTTGATGATCGACCCCGCCACGCGCTGGTCCTTCATTTGCCGCACCGCGGCCAGGGAGCAGGAGAAGGTGCCCTTGAGGTGCACCGCCATGACGGCGTCCCACATCTCCTCGGTCATCTTGATCAGCGACTTGTCGCGCAGGATGCCGGCGTTGTTGACCAGCACGTCCAGGCGCCCGAAGGCGTCCACCGCGGTCTGTACCACGCTGGCCCCGCCCTCCATGGTGACCACGGAGGCGTAGCTGGCCACGGCCTCGCCGCCCAGCTCCTTGACCTCGTCCACCACCTTGTCAGCCATGGCCTGACCCTCGCCGCTGCCGTCCCGGGCGCCTCCCAGGTCGTTGATCACCAGCCTCGCCCCGAGCCCGGCGATGTGCAGCGCGTAGGCCCGCCCCAGCCCGCCGCCGGCGCCGGTGATGGCCACTACCTTTCCGTCAAGCAGCTTCATAGCGCACCTCCTGCTGCAGCCCGATCTTCTCCAGGATGATGGCCTGGCCCTGTCCGAAGCCGATGCAGAGGGTCACCAGCCCGTAACGCTCGTTGCGATCCTCCATCAGGTGCAGCAGCGTAACGAGCAGCCGCGCCCCGGTGGCCCCCAGGGGGTGGCCCAGGGCGATGGCGCCGCCCCGCATGTTGGTCTTGGCCGGGTCCAGGCCCAGCTCCTCGGAGCAGGCGATTGCCACGCTGGCGAAGGCCTCGTTGAGCTCGATGACGCCGATGTCTTCCAGGGTCAGCTCGGCCTTCTCCAGGGCCTTGGTGGTGGCCGGAATCGGCCCGGTGAGCATGATGGTGGGGCAGACGCCGGCCACCGCGGCGCTGACCAGCCGCGCGCGGGGGCGGAGGTTCAGCTTGGCCGCGTACTCCGGCGTGGTGACCAGCAGCCCGGCCGCGCCGTCGGAGATCTGGCTCGAGTTGCCGGCGGTGACCACGCCGTCCGGCTTGAACGAGGGCGCCAGCTTGGCCAGGCGCTCCAGCTCGGTCTGACGCGGGGTCTCGTCCCGCTCCAGCACCACCTCGCCGCCGTCCTCGCCGGTGGCGCGCACAGGCACGATCTCCCCGTCGAAGGAGCCGTCCTCCACCGCCTGGCCCGCCCTGCGCTGGCTCTCCAGGGCCAGCTGATCCACCGCCTGCCGGGAGATGTCCCACTTTTCGGCGATGAACTCCGCGGAGATGCCCTGGGGCACCACGGCGAAGCGGTCGTTGATCCGCGGGTTGAAGGGGCCGACGTCCGAGCCCATGGCCACGCGGTTCATGCTCTCCACGCCGAGCACCGCCACGAGGTCCTGCATGCCGGTCATCACCGCCTGGGCGGCGAAGACGAAGGACTGGGAGCTGGAGGCGCAGAGGCGGTTGACGCTGGTGCCGGGCACAGACACCGGCAGGCCGGCGGCCAGGGCGATGTTGCGCGAGATGTTGGCGCCCTGTTCGCCCGTCTGAGTCACGCAGCCGGTGATCACGTCGTCGATGAGCCCGGGGTTGATACCCGTGCGCTCAATCATCTTGTTGAGCACGATGACCCCCAGGTCGTCGGAGCGGACCTGGCTCAGGCTGCCGTCGCGCTTACCGATGGGCGTGCGCACGGCATCCACGATGACCGCTTCCCGTAACGTTGCCACTGCATCCTCCTTGGATGTGTTGGAGATGACGGGTGATTGTATGACATCGGGGCGGGTGATAGCCAGCGCGGCGGCGCATCGTCGGCCGCAGCAATTACGTGGTCGTCATGGAATGGTGGCCACTTTTTGGCTACCCTTGCCGCCATGGGAGACGTCGAGCGCCAGGGCCTGACCTACTTCACCGAGCTACCCGGTGGCGAGCTGCTGGCGCTGCTGTCTCGCCCGGGAGTGGCGCGGCTGCTGGTGCGGTCGGGCGCCGCGGTGTCCATGGCCGTGCTCGATCTGGGCCAGAGTCGGCGTCGGGCCGTGGCGCTGCTCGAGGAGCACGACGTGCCGGTGACGGCGTGGCTGGTGCTGGATCGCGAGGACGGCTACTGGCTCACCGCCGACAACCCGGAGCTGGCCCGCCGGCAGTATCACCGGGTGAGGGACTGGGCCTGGCAGCACGACCTGGGCGTCGAGGCGGTGGGCCTGGACATCGAGATCCCCCTGGACGACTCGGTGGCCCTCATGGAGCAGGGCTCCCGCGCCCTGTGGCGGTTGATGCAGCGGCGCCGCTCCGTGGAGCAGGTCAGGGGCGCCGCGCGGCAGTACGCCGAGCTGGTGGAGGAGATCCGCGCCGACGGCCTCCGCACCGAGACCTACCAGTACTTCATGATCCTCGACGACCGCATGGCGCGCTCCACCCTGCTGCAGCGGGTGCTCGGCATCGTGGATCTGTCCGCCGATCGGGAGGTGCTGATGCTCTACCGCAGCATCCTGCCCGGGCTGCTGGGCGAGCTGTTGGTGGACGCCTTCGGCCCCGAGGCGGGGGGCATCGGCGTCGGCATCACCGGCGGCGGCGTGGAGGCGCTGCAGGGGTACTTTCAGCGGCGGGAGCTGGACCTGCCCCAGCTGCTGGTGGAGTTGCGCCGGGCGCGACGCCACACGCGGCACGTCTACGTCTTTTCCCTGGAGGGTTGCGTTGACGGCGGCTACCTCGAGGAGCTGTGCCAGGCTGACCTGGCGGAGCACGCGCCGGGGGCGCGCCTGGCGCGGCTGGCCTCGCCCGCGCGCGCCGTGTTGCGGACGATGCTGCGGGCCGAGCGCCTGTGGGACCGGTTTCACAAGCGTTGAGTTTGTCCTATCCTGCCTGAATGGAGGTGCGCATGCGTGCTGTCTGCATTCTGCTTCTGCTCTGCCTCACGGCGTCTTCGCTGTTGTTGGTCCTGGTCTCCGGCTGCCACCCGAACCGGGAGCAGCCCATGGCTCGGGAAGGCGACGCTCCGATCGCCACGGGGAGCCCGGGGACGCCAGGGGTAGCCAACGAGCGGTCGGAGGTGGAATTCAGGGCGCTGGCCGCCGGGCCCCAGCAGGCGCTACCCGCAGTGGACCATCACGCCCCGCCCCTGCCTCTGGACTTGCCAGTGCCGGCGGGCACGCCCCGGGAGGTGGCCCGGGAGGCGGCCGAGGCCCCGACGCCGCCCGCGCCTGGACCGGGGATCCTGCCTGACCCGCCACCGCTGCCCCAAAGTCCGGCCCCGGCCAGCAGCTTCATCTCGCTGCCCGACAACAACAAGAGCCGCCCGCCCGACACCCACGGCGCGGTGGGGCCCTACCACCTGATGACCACCCTCAACACCGAAGTGTTGATCCAGGCTCGCAACGGCAAGTACCTCTACCGCGCAAGCCTGGGGACCTTCTGGAAGGGCTACTACAAGAGCCGCCCCTTCGACCCCCGGGTGCACTACGACCCCCAGGGCAAACGCTGGATCACCGTGGCCTGCGCCGACTCCCGCAGCGCCAACTCGGCGATCCTCATCGCGGTGTCGCAGACCAACAACCCGCTGGGCAAGTGGAACCGCTACCGCCTGGACGTGGACCCGCAGAACGGCGTCTGGTTCGATTTCCCCAGCGTCGGCTTCAACAAGGACTGGATCGTGGTCCAGGGGAACATGTACACCGTGGCCACCAACTCGGTGTTCAAGCGGAGCCAGATCTGGGTCTTCGACAAGGCGGACCTCTACAAGGGTGGCACCGGGAAGCATACGCTGTTTACCTATAGCTCCATCGGCGGCACCCAGTCACCGTCCATCACCCACGGCAGCTCGAGCTACGTCTTCCTCGTCTCCGCCTGGTCCAGCAGCAAGGGCTGCCTGCGGGTCTTTCACGTCAAGGGCGCGGTGGGCAGCGAGAAGCTCTACAGCACCGGTTACGCCTGCGGCGCCAAGACGTGGTACCCCGTCGTGTCTGGCCGCGCTGACTTCGCCCCGCAGAAGGGCACGTCGCGCAAGCTCCAGGTCAACGACTCCCGCATGCGCAGGGTGGTCTACCGCAACGGCCGCCTCTGGGCCGCGCACACCGTGATCCTGGGGCACCCGAGCCGCAGCTCGGTGCAGTGGTGGCGCATCAACCCCTGGGGCACCGGCGACGCGGTCTCGCGCATCGACGACCCCACCGGCAAGGTCTTCCGCGCCTTCCCCAGCCTGGCGGTCAACAAGTTCAACGACGTGCTCATCGGCTACTCGCGCTTCTCGGCCACCACCTACGCCAGCGCGGCCTACCGCTTCCGCCACGGCTCCGAGGCGGCCATGTCGCTCCAGCCGGAGAAGGTGTTCAAGGCCGGCGAGGCCCCGTACTACAAGCCCGGCAAGGGTCGCAACCGCTGGGGTGACTACAGCGCGACGGTGGTCGACCCGGTCAACGACGTCAACATGTGGACCATCCAGGAGTACGCGGCCAAGCGGGTCGGCGTGGATCGCTGGGGCACGTGGTGGGCCGGCGTGACAGTTCGGCCTCTGGGCGCCGGCGCGGCCTGCACCAGCCGCACCCAGTGCCGCAGCGACAGCTGCGTCGGCGGCGTCTGCTGCGACGTCACCTGCAACGGCGCCTGCCAGACCTGCAGCGCCAAGGCCGGCGCCACCAAAAACGGAGTCTGCACCCCCCTGCCCTCCTCCACCGTCTGCCGCAAGGTGTCGGGCCCGTGCGACGCGGCCGAGAACTGCACCGGCAAGACCGGCGCTTGCCCGACTAACAAGTTCACGGCCAAGGGCAAGGTCTGTCGCAAGGCGACCAGCCTCTGTGACGCCGCCGAGGCCTGCACCGGCGCCTCGGCGACCTGCCCCAAGGACGGCCTCGCCCCCAAGGGCACGGTCTGCCGCAAGCCCGCTGGCGATTGCGACCCCGCCGAGGTCTGCAGCGGCGCCGCGTCGGCCTGCCCCGCCGACAAGCGGGCGGCCAAGGGCATGGTCTGCCGGCTGGCCGGTAGCGCCTGCGACCTGTCCGAATCCTGCGACGGCGTCGGCGTCGCGTGCCCCGCGGACAAGCTGGCGGCCAAGGGCACCCTCTGCCGCAAGACCGCCGGCGCCTGCGACGTGGCCGAGGCATGCGACGGCTCGTCCCCGGGCTGCCCCGCCAACAAGCTGCTGTCGAAGGCCACCACCTGCCGTTCTGCCAAGGGCCCCTGCGACGCACCCGAGGCCTGCACCGGCGCCACGGCTGCCTGCCCTCCGGATCGGCTGATACCCACGGCCCACGTTTGCCGCAAGGCCACCGGCGGCTGTGATCTGGCCGAGACCTGCACCGGGCACGCGGTGAGCTGTCCTGCCGACCGCCTGAAGCGCTCGGGCAAGACCTGCCGCGCTGCCGCCGGTACCTGCGACCAGGAGGAGCAGTGCAACGGGGTCTCCGCTTCGTGCCCCGCGGACGCGTTGATGACCGCCGGCGTCGTCTGCCGACAGGTCGCTGGCCGCTGCGACGCCAAGGAGGTCTGCAGCGGCACCTCGTCCAGCTGCCCAACCGACAAGCTGCACCCCGTCGCCACGGTCTGCCGGCCAGCCGCCGGGAGTTGCGATCTTGCAGAGTCCTGCGACGGCCAGTCATCCCTCTGCCCGGCGGATCTGCTGCAGGCCGCGGGCGAGGTCTGCCGGGCCGCCAAGGGTGAGTGCGACCTGGCAGAAAAGTGCCCCGGGGGCGCGGCCACGTGCCCCGCAGATGTCACGGGTCCGGACGGCGTTCCGTGCGCAAGCGGCGCTGGCACCTGCCTCAAGGGCAAGTGCAAGGGCGCCGAGGACGCGGGCGCCGACGGCGACCTGACGGCCAGCGACGGCAGCGGCGACGGGGACCTCACCGCTGCGGACTCCGGCGGCGATCTGAGCCCCGACACAGGTGAGCCCGGGCCAGAGCCCGGGCCCGAGGGGTGTTCCTGCAGGGCCACGTCCTCCGCGAGCGGAGGTCAGCCCCTGGTCTGGTTGCTATTGTTTTTGTGGGTAGTGATCAGGAGGAGGGTGAGGTCATAACGACATATGCGTATATGGCGTTATGAAAAAGCCAGGATAAGGTCATCCGAGGGTCAACGCTGTGCAAGTTGGCAACTTGGGTTAACACCCAACTGAGCACCCGGAAAGTTCCTGACAGGCCTCATAGTGACTTGGGGTATTGTTTTGTCAAACCCCTTTTTGTGGTTGTTGTGCTTTCGCTGATACTGCGTTAGGCAGCCACGTCCTCGGTGGAGGCCTCGGCCACCGCGTCACGGAACAGCGAGAGGTAGACCGTCTGCTGCCCGTCGTGCACCTGCTGCCCGGTCCAGGAGCCGTGCTCCAGGGTCTGGACCCGCAGGCCGAGGCGGTCCTCCTCCACCTTCACCTCGAAGGGGAGCTCCACCAGGTGGCGGAGGCGCTCCAGCAGGCCCCGGCGCTCCTGCCGGCGCGACTTTTTGAGCCGGCGACGCAGGTCCTCCAGGTCGGCGACGCCGGCCAGCTCCGGGGTGTGCCTGTGAGGCTCCCACCGGCGCCGCCGGGCCGCCAGCTCGGCAGGGCCGTAGCAGTAGATGTTCAGCACCGGGTACAGCTGGGCGAAGTACTCCACGCTCGGCGCCAGCTCCACACCGGTGAGGAAACCACCCACGAAGTAGGCGGCGCCCACCTGCAGTGACTGGAGCTCGAAGGCGTGGCGAAACGACTGCAGCCGCTTGAAGTGCGGACGCAGGAACCGCTCGTAGTGACCGCCCTTGGCGATGCCGAAGAAGCGGTTGAAGCCGTCGATGTCCTGCCACAGGCTGCCGAAATCGCCGGCCGCCCGCCGCGCCGAAGCAGCGGGCCGCAGGCCGAGCGGCAGCATGAGGAACCGCTGCTGCGCCTCCTTGAGGTAGCCGCCCTGGCTCTCCTGGATGCAGTAGCAGTCCTCGGCCTTGAGGGTCTCTCCCCCGTCGAGCACCAGCGCGCGGCTGGTGGCGTGATTCTGCGCACCCGCCTGGAAGAAGCCGATGTGCATCGGCAGCACCAGCAATGCCTCGGCGGAGGTGTTGCGCAGGACCATGGTGCCGTAGCTTGGCACCTCCACCAGCTTTACTGCCTCCAGCGGCGGCGCGTAGCGGTCGCGGCCGGCCAGCCCCGCAGGCCCGGCGGGGTGCAGCGAGAGCACGTCCATCAGGCCTCGGGACTGGTGCTGCCCGGCGGCCAGGCCGCCGAGCAGACCGGTTAGCTTGTCTAGCTTCAAGTAGGTCATCTTGATACCTCCATCTCTTTCGAGGCCTCGCAGAGCAGCTCTGCGAGCAGCGCCGCCAATGGCGCCTCGGCCTCCAACTGCTCACCGCACCGCGCCAGAGTTGCGCGCACGGCGATCTCTCCGACGTCCGCCTCGTGGGCCACCGGCAGCGCCGGCGCGCGGTCCACGGGCCGCCGCTCAGAGATGTCCTCCTGTGGGGTGAACACGGTCACTCCCTGGATCAACGCGGGGGCCATGCCCAGCCGCTCGAGGCCGCGCATCACCTGGTCCGCGTCGCCCTGGCGGACGTTCTCGTAGCCGTCCGTCAACAGCACCATCACCTCGGGGCGCTCACGGGCGGCGTCCAGCATGGCCATGGCCAGGTCGGACGCTCCGCGGGGCCGCGGGCAAGGCCCGTCGCCGGTGTCGGCGGCGGGACCACCCACGGTGTGGACCGACACCCCGGCGAAAGTCAGCTGCAGCAGACGCGTGAGCGCCAGCGCCAGGGACGCGGGGTGTTGGTGCCGCTCACCGGACGAGGCCATGGAAGCCGACAGATCCAGCACCAAGGCCAGCTTGCCGTCGAGACGGTCCACGCCGCCTGCCAGAGACTCGGCCTCGGCAAGCGCCAGGGCCTCGGCCCCCACCAGGTCCACCTCTCCCAGCAGGCCAGCGCGGAGGATCCGCGCCAGCGCGCCCTGGGACCGGCGGGCCGGGGCCACGGCAGACAGCTTCACGACGTCGCTGCGCGGTGCCTTGGGAAAGTAGGTACCGCGCAGCCCCATGAGGGTGTCCTTGGGCAGCCCCTGGCCCTCGGCCAGGGAGATGCGAACCAGCAGCGCGCGCTTCAGCTCGGGGTGAGACAGATCGGCCTCGACGCCCGTGAGGAACGTCAACGCCTGGCGAGCCTCTCCCTGATCCGCCGCGAAGCGCAGCGCCACGCGGCGTGCGTACCCTTCGTCCTGAGCGGCGCTGGAAGCCAGCGCGCGGCCCAGGGCCGTGAAGGTCCGCTCGCCCAGCAGGTGCCGTAGCAGGCGGATCATGCGCCGGCGACGCGTGGCCGCCCACCGCGCGAGGTGCGGCGAGCCGAGCAGCGCCGACAGGCCCACCTGCCGCGCGTGGCGGCCGTTGGGCCGGCGAAGGGCCAGAGCCTCCACCACCTCCAGGCCGCGGTCGTGCAGAGCGCGGAGGCGCCGTACGATCTCGGCGGGGGTGGTCTGCTCCCGGGCCACGGGGTGAGTCAACAGCGTGACCAGCCCCAGGCGCAGGTGGGTGACGTGCGCCGACCGGTCGGCCAGCAGCGCCAGGTAAAGGCGGGGCGCCTCGGCGCAGAGGGACTGGTGGACGGACAGGGCCTGAGCCTCATCCGCCACAGGCAGGCGCCGCAGGTCGAGATATGTCAATAGCGTACGGGTATTCATCGTCTTGTCTTCTGTTGGTGTTTGAAGGGGTAGACGCCCCGGGGTGGAGAATCTGATGTTGGGGAGGGAAGAAGATGAAGGGTTAAGGCGGGGCGAGGGCGAGGGCAAGGCCAGAGCTTGCGCGCTAACGAATGGCGAAGCCCCAGGTGTACATTGTGCCGAGGTACTTGCACTTGCTGCCATCAGTCCAGGACCACCACTTTTTGCTGATATCCAGGCGCCCGCCGGGGCAGTACTCGCCGGCGTAGGAGGCGATGTGCCCCTTGGGCCCCTTCTGCCAGTCCGAGTCACAGGCCCAGCTGGGCTGGGTCTTGCCGCTGTAGGCGTAGTCCACGCAGCCCATCATGATCGGCTTCGAGCCGTAGGTGCCCTGCTTGAACGCCTTGCCCGCCTTGCCGATCTCCATATTGGTTTTGGTGAAGCTCCAGGTCGACGCGGGGTAGCTCTGCTTGTGCAGGTCGCCGTGTGTCTTGTTGAAGACCATGATCTCGCTGTAGGAGATGCACTTGAGGCTTTTGGACCAGGCGCTGCCGCCAACGGTGCCCCGGTCCGTGATGCCCATGTTGGTGGTGGCGTTGGCCGCCTGCCAGCCGGCCACGGTCCAGCCGCCGCCGCTTTTGGACATATAACAATAGTAGTCGGCGGCGCCCGTGCCGCAGGGGTCCAGCTTGTAGACGCCGTCCTTGGCGGAGGGGTTCGCGGCCAGCACGTCCTTGCAGCCCTTGGACGCCTTGCACTTGCCGCCGGCGCAGGTCATGCCGCCGGCGCAGTCCTTGGCGCTGACGCAGCCCTTGCCCGATCCGCAGCCGGGGCACGTGCCGCCGCCGCAGTCGACGTCGGTCTCCGCGCCGTTTTTAATCTTGTCCGTACAGCTCGCCGCCGCGCAGAGCCCGGAGGTGCAGACCATACTCTTGCAGTCCTTGCCGGCCTTGCACTTTTTGCCGTCGGCGCAGCCGGGGCAGGTGCCGCCGCAGTCGACGTCGGTCTCGCCGCCGTTTTGCACCTTGTCCGTGCGGCTGGGCGCCGCGCAGACGCCGCCCGAGCACACGCCGCTGGTGCAGTCTGCGCCCTTGCCGCATTTTTTACCCACCGCGCAGGCGCCGCAGGTGCCGCCGCAGTCGATGTCGGTCTCGCTGCCGTTTTTCACCTTGTCCGTACAGCTGGGCGCCGCGCAGATGCCGCCCGCGCAGACGCCGCTGACGCAGTCCGTCCCCGCGACGCACTTTTTGCTGTCTGCGCAGGCTGCGCAGGTGCCGCCGCCGCAGTCCACGTCGGTCTCCGCCCCGTTTAACACCTTGTCCGTACACGACGCCGCCTGGCAGACGCCCGCGGTGCAGACCCCGCTGGCGCAGTCGCCGGCCTTACCGCACTTTTTGGTGTTGGCGCACTTGGGGCACGCCGCGCCGCCGCAGTCGATGTCGGTCTCCGCGCCGTTTAACACCTTGTCCGTACACGTCGCCGCCTGGCAGACGCCGGCGTCGCAGACCCCGCTGACGCAGTCGCCGGACTTGGCGCATTTTTTGGTATCGACGCACTTGGGGCAGGTGCCGCCGCCGCAGTCCACGTCGGTCTCCGCGCCGTTTAGCACCTTGTCCGTACAC
>PVBE011350126.1_pt1 | contig 17880 bp, 11 predicted proteins | sample 1631181 | NCBI WGS metagenome assembly PVBE01 (sample SAMN08397723, study PRJNA350692) | Marine metagenome, whole genome shotgun sequencing project. | isolation source: water | place: Pacific Ocean | collected 2012-04
GTATGTTCTCCCTGGACAGCTAGGTGGCAAGCAGGTTCCCCGTGCCATCGACCGCGACATGCAGCTTCCGCCAGCCGCGTCGCCTCTTCTTGCCATGCTCGTCGCCCGACCATGGACCCGCGCCATGGATTGAAAGACCTGTGCTGTCCACGATGAGGGGGACAGGATCACCGGAACTTCTCGGAACTCCCAGGAACCTCTTGGAACCGGCCAGGATGGACGTGGGGTCCACTTTCGCCGCGACCCAAGACCCCGTATCTCATCGGCTCCCATGGTGCTCGAGCGGGAATCTCCCCGTACTTCTACCCGGACCGCGACCCGGTTCGGAGTGGATGCCTTCGGACGCTCTCAGACCCCTCAGGATCGGTCCCGCGATCCTGCACGCGCGGCCACCGATCGCGCAGAGTCTGCGACATCGATCAACGCGGTGGTTCGGAGCACAGTTCGTCAAGCGCCGATCGCTGTGCGTCCGACGCAACGAACCCGGCTTCTGCGAGCAGCTCATCGACCGCATGCCCATCGATGATCCGGCGCCGACCCAACGCAATCACCTCGGTGGCGAACTCCTTCGGCTCGGCGGTCTCTGCCACGCACACGAGCCAGATCGGGAGCACATCTTCCCACGGCACCCCCACCTGCCACGCTCCCCACTCGTCGGCGAAGAACACGATGTCGTCGTGGGCGTCGATCCCCTCGAGTAGCTCGAAGAGCAGCGCGTAGCATCGTCGAGCCCCGGCATAGTCCATTTCCTCCGCGAGCTCGGAGACGCGTTCCAAGAGCCGATTGAACCTACTGATCCATCTTCTCGTCCCCGCCGACCATTCGCGGTGGTTCTTCGAGTTCACGCCGAAGCTCTCGAAGTACTCGCCGGCGAGGCTTGCCCGGTGGAAACCGACGACAGCGGATTCAACATCACCAGGACCGGTCTCGTCGTCCGACGCTCTCTCGGCCAGACGATAGCCGCCGGTCCGTGACGCTCCCACGAAGCCGACGAGACCACGCCGTTTCAATTCGCGGATTGCCTTCTTGATGACGGATCGTGGAGCCCCAACGCGTTCGGCAATCTGTGGCGTGCGCAGATCGGGTTCCCCGGTGATCACAGCCAGGACCTGATCCGCTGCGGCGGTGGGGTCCAGGCGGCCGGACGCCTCGGACGTAGGGGACGCAATGGCCGACGACTTCGGCGTCGACGGGCGGAGCTTCTTCGAGGGGGGGGCCTTGACTTCGGAGACGTCTTTGGTCCGACGACGGTGTTTCGGCTTCGTCTCCCCCGTCAGGGCCTCCCCTCCGAGGTCGATGTCAACACCAAACACGGACGACAGGACATCGTCCTCGAGCACTCGGCCCCGCGCCTTCTTTCGGTGGGTAGCGCCCCCGCCGACCGCGTCTGCAATCATCTCGGCAGGGTCGACGCCGCGGAGCGAGAAGAGCATCTCGGGCTCGCTGTCCAGTCGTGCGCCAACGCCGTAGAGGGCGCCAGCGACGTGCTTGCACATCACGGCCCAGTCCGGGCAGGAGCAGTCCAGGTGGATCTCCGCCGGGGCGGGAAAGAGGCCCTCGCCAGGGCGCGTCACCACGTCCATCACACCTCGAGAGAGCTTGCCCTGCAGAAGCTCCACCAACGAGTCGATGTGGCCGCCGCAGTCGCGGCGTATCGCCCGCCAGCGCTCGTCCGAGAGCACGTCGATGCGCAGGGTGACTTCATAGAGCTCGCTGCCATATACGAGGGCATCGATCCGGCCGCCGCTGATCTGGAGGTCGATGACGGATCCGTTTCGCGCGTAGGTGCGCCCTCGGGGCAACCGATTCTCGTAGTCGCTGTAGCTCTCGAGATTCTCGCACCACGCCTTGCCCCAGAAGCTCTTCGCGATGGTCCGCCCGTCGATCTGCACGGGCTTGAGCTCTCGACCGGCTTTCCGCAGGCTGGTCGCCTTCCTGGCAGCTTTCGCCCGCCGCTCCGCCACGGGCACGTATCGTCGATATCCCCAGCTGCTCATGATGTCACCGCGCTTTGTAGGTCGAGCTCGACCATCGCCAGCAGGTCTTCGTCGCTCAACTCGGTGAGCGAGGCGTCGGCCCCGCCGGAGAGCACCTCGTCGGCGAGCCGTTGTTTGCTGGCGATCAGCTCGTCGATGCGTTCCTCTACCGTACCCTGACAGACGAACTTCTGGACGAGGACGTTCTTCTTCTGACCGATGCGGAACGCGCGGTCGGTAGCCTGGTTCTCGACCGCAGGGTTCCACCACCGATCGAAGTGGATCACGTGACGGGCGGCTGTCAGGTTGAGCCCGGTGCCACCGGCTTTGAGCGAGAGAATCATGAAGGGCACATCCTCGTCTTCCTGGAACTGTCGGACCAGGTCGTGTCGTCTCTTGACCGGTGTCCCGCCATGGAGAACCAGCCCGGAGCGGCCGAAGATCTCGGCGAGGTATCGTTGCAGGGGTGCGGTCATCGCGCGAAACTGGGTGAAGACGAGCACTTTCTCCTGGCGTGCGGCGATGGGCTCGCAGAGAGCTGCCAGGCGTTGAAACTTGCCACTTCGAGCTGGCTCGTAGTCTCCGTCGCCGAGCCATTGCGACGGGTGGTTGCAAATCTGCTTGAAGCGCATCAGATACGCGAGCACGATCCCACGACGCTCGATGCCGTCAGCTTCGACGAGCGCTTGTCTGAGTTCCTCGACCGATTGTCCGTAGAGCGCGGCCTGTGCTTTGGTGAGCAAACAACGCGCGGTGACCTCGGTCTTGTCAGGCAGATCGGAGATGACCCGTGTGTCCGTCTTGAGTCGCCTCAGAATGTACGGAGCTACCAACCTCCGTAGCGGCGCGTACCCATCGTCGGAGTTGGTCGCCATCGACTTGCAGAGCCTGCCAAAAACCTTGGCCGAACCAAGAAGGCCCGGGTTGAGAAAGTCGAAAAGCGACCACAGATCGCCGAGACGGTTCTCCACCGGCGTCCCCGTGAGGGCCAGCCGCCAGCGGGCCGGCAGCTTCTTGATCGCTCTGGTCTGCTTCGAGCCGGGGTTCTTGATCGCCTGCGCCTCGTCGAGCACCACGCAGCGCCAGTCGAACTCCGCCATCCACGGAGTGCGGGTGGCCGTGCCGTAGGTGGTGATCACGATGTCGTGAGCCTCGACCTCGGCCGGAGAGAGTACCTTGAGCTTGGGAGACGGGATCCGCGATGCGTGGGCGATGAGCACCCGGAGCTCGGGTGCGAAACGGGCCAGCTCGCTCCTCCAGTTGTCAACGAGCGAGGCGGGTACGACGAGCAGGTCGGCACCTGTGTCGACGGTCCGCGACTTCAGGAGCGACAGCAAGGCGATGACCTGCACGGTCTTGCCAAGCCCCATGTCGTCGGCCAGACAACCGCCGAGACCCAGGCTGCGGAGCGCCCACAGCCATTGCACTCCGACCTTCTGGTACGGACGCAGCTCGGCGTGGAGTCCGGCCCCCGCCTCGATGGCGTCCAGCGCTTCCGGAGATCGAAGCGCGTCGAGTTGTGCCGCCAGCCACTTGCCGGCGACGACCTCGGACCACTCCGGTCGGGCGTCGTCTTCCCCGGGTTCGTCCGGGCCCGAGAGGTCGGCGCCCGCAAGCAAGCGCATCGCCTCGGCGAAGCTGATCCCACCGGCCCTGGATCGAGCCTGCACGTCGCGCCACTGGTCGAGCACCTCGCTCAGCTTGTCCGGGTCGGCCTCGACCCACTTGCCCTTGATGAGCACGAGCCCAGCGCTCGCCTGCAGCAAGGCATCGACCTCGTCGGCCGACAACAACTCGCCGCCAAGGGTGAGCGCAACGTCGAAGTCGAGCAGTGCCCGCAACCCGAACGCCGAGGGAGTGGTGTCGCCCACGGTGACCGAGACCGTGGGACGGCGGCGGCGCCGGGCACTCCACCAGTCGGGTACCCGGACCACGAGCCCGGCCCGCTCGAAGCGCTCGACCTCGCAGAGAAAGGCGTGGGCTTCCTCGGCAGTCCAGGCCAGCGCGTGATACACGTCGCCCGAGTCGACGAGATCGCGAATCAACTCGCTCTCCTCGGCCGCGCGCTGCAGCGGAGTGAGCAATGCCAGCAGCTTCGGCCTGTTCCCTGCGCCAGCGTACTCATCGAGGGCCCGGCTCAGGGGCACGTACTGGAGCTCCTCTCGCCCCGATGCATGACGGGCGTACGTCGCCACGAACGCGAACGGCCAGGTGGGGTCGCGCTTGTTCTCTGCCAGATGCAGGCAGACCCGACCAGCCACATGCCAGACCGAGTGGCTCGCCTCGAGATAACTCTGGAGTCCGCCCGAGCAGTCGGCCGCGACTCGGGTGACGGCGGCGCCCAGCTCAACCCAGAGCTTCTCGAGCATCGACACCGAGACGAACTCGGCGCCGCGCATGGGCGGGACGCCGAGGCTGAAGGCCTCGAGCCATTCTGGATCCGCGCGCGGGAGCACCATGGCGGTCGGATCCGTCGGATCGAGTGCTCCGCAGGCCTCGCCAACGAATTGCCGGCCAAGCTCACGCCAGAACGCGAGGCTGGGATCGAGGTCGGTGCCCGGCTCAGCGGCGCCAAGGTGCAGGAGCCCGTGTCCGGTGCCGCGGGCAAACGCATCCGACACCCGCTTCGCTACGATCGGCGGCGTGGCCAGGTGCGTCTGAGTAGCTGACAAACGGGTGCTGAGCCGTCCGCTCGGGGAGAGGCTGCTCATGAGCGCCTTTGCCTCCGACTTGATGCGGTCAGGTCGAGGAGGCGCTGGTGTTGCCTGGCTCATGGAGAGTGGAGCGACGCGAACGCGAAGGTCTGACCGCAGCGTCGTACCGGGACCGACTCGGCGCGTCAACGGCTCAGCCCTGGTGCACCCTGGCACGCCGGCGCGGGCGCTACCCTCCTTGCTCGAACGCGCCGACGCTCGTATCAATCAATGGATGACAGATCTGCTGACAGAGAGCCTCCGAGTCATCGCGAGCCTCAACGCGCACGGCGTCGAGTACGCGGTGGTCGGGGGGATGGCGATGAACTTGCACGGGTTGATCCGTGCGACGGAGGACCTCGACCTCTTCGTCCGCGCCGACCCGAGCAACATCGGACGCCTCAGGAGCGCGCTGCAGCAAGTGTGGGACGACCCGTCTATCGACGAGATCCGCGACGAGGACCTCTGCGGAGACTACCCGGCGGTTCGGTATGGGCCACCCGAAGGGAGCCTGTACATCGACATTCTGGCCCGGCTCGGGGAGCGAGTTCGATTCGAGCAGATCGACATTGAGGAGGTCGATATCGAAGGAGTACGGGTTCGTGTCGCTACGCCCGCGGCCCTCAGGTGGATGAAGCGAGAGACAGGGCGACCAATCGACGAGGCAGACGCGGCGATTCTCAGCCGTGTGTTCGATCTCGAGGACGAGTGATGGGCGTCGAGCGATTTCGTGATGTGTCAGACATGCCCTCACCTCCGCGCGCTCGGGCAGATGAGCTCCCGCGGCGCATCCGGGACGTATGGAAGCGGGCCGTGACCATGGCCGGGTTCGTGCCTGCCCGAGGCGTTCAACGCTTTGCGAGCGTCGCGGACGCACAGGACGCGCGCCTCGAAGAGAGCCGGCACCGGGCACAAGCACACCAGGGGTCCACCGGCCAGCTCGCTGGCGGGGCACCCCAGGCGTCGTGACATGAGGGCGCCCTGCCATCCGGCCCACGCTCAGACATTTGCAACCGAACCTCCGCACGCGATCTGGCTTCCGGCGGACTTCTTCGGAATGCACACGAGTTGCCGACGTTGTGGCTGTGGCAAGAAGTACAAAGAAGCGCTGCCTGATAACCCGCGCCGAGTACCCAACGACACATGACCGACGCAGAACCAGAGATCGCAGACCTCGTTGCCGCGCTCCGCGGCCCGTCCCCACGATACAAGCGCACCGAGATGGCGGCGGTGCATGCGCGCTTGGCCGACTGCGTGCCGTTGCTGGTCGCCGTCGTCGATGAGGCGGCCGACGACCCTGACGCGTTCGAAGAGCGCGAGGGGCCGAACAGCTTCGGCCTCATCTACAGCCTGCACCTCTTGGCTCGCGCCGGTGCGGAGTCGGCTCACGAACCGCTGCTCCGCCTGCTGTCCCACCCTGGTGAGACGAGCGACGACCTGATCGGCGCCGCGGTCGTCGAAGATCTCGGGTAAGCGTTCAGGGGGGAGTGAGCCCGCGCCGTCCGGCGGCCGGATCGAGGGCGTCGTCGGCCTGATACGCGACCGGGCTGCGAGCGAATGGGTGCGCTCGGCCGGCGTGCAGGCCCTGTCGATCATCGCGGACGAGCACCCCGACCTCCGAACCGACGTCGTGACGCAGCTCCGGGCCTGTCTGCAGGACGTCGACGGACCAGACCGTCCGGTAATCACGGCCGCGTTGCGCGGCCTCGTCGCCCTCGGTGACAACGACTCCCGCGACGTCCTGGTTCAGGCGATCGAAGACTGGCACCTCTCGCCCTTCGAGTTCCGGGTCGAGGACGTCGATCGCGACCTGCGCGAGTACGCCGAGCCCGGACAGTTGTCACGACACAAGCGCGACCGCTACCTGCCGAAAGACAACCTCCACGGCGCACTGGAGTGGTGGGCGGCGTTCGACGAGAATCGGAACCGCTCGATATTCGGGCGCGGGCCAACGTAGCAGCAGAAGGCCGCCCCGGGGGCGAAAGCGGTCCGCGATCGCGCAGAGACGGCGAAACGAAGGGCGCGCAACAAGGCGCAGAAGCGGGCGCGTCGCAAGGGGCGAAAGCGGCGCTGAGTTCGACGGGAACGCGACGACGAGGCGCCGGGGCTGCGGCGGCCCGAGAGGTCGCATGAACGCCCGGTCGATCGGCCTCTTCATACCGGTTCGGATCGCTCTCGAGGACCTACGACCGTTGACCGCGGAGAGCCCCGAGGGTAAGGCGCGCCTGTGGCGCGAGCGAAGACCGGAAAAAAGAGCCCGCGGCGGCCGGCGAAGAAGACCAGACCCGCGGAGAGCCCTGGCGCGAAGCCCGGCTCGAAGGGGACCGGGCGCGTCGCCTACCTGGTGAAGAAGCTCCCCGTGTGGCTCGAACGCGGCTAGGCCGATCGGGCGCTGTCGGCCATCGACTCGCTCTGGTCCGGACCCGAAGAGCGCCCGCGGCGCCTGGCGTTTCTGGCACTCGAATGGCCGGACCGACTCGTGCAGGAGTTCGGCTCGACCGACTGCGACGACGACGACCGGATCGCCATCGCTTACGCGGTGCTGGCGATGGACGGCGCGGCGATCGATGCCATCGGGAGCGCGCAGGCGCTCGGTGAGGGGTGGAGCGCCGACGCCCGCTCCTGTCGCTCGGCGGCGGAGCATCTCGCCGCAGGCCGGCACGACGAGGCGAGCGCTGCGCTGCGAGGGGTCCGACTCGCCTCCCCGTTCCGCGCCGTGAAGGCGTTCCTGCGCGGGCTGGGTGCGTACTACTGCGGTGACGACGCCGCGGCCGTGCGCGCGTTGACCAGCGTACCGCCCGGGAGCGTGCTCGATCCGGCGGTGGGCGCGGTCCTGGACGCGCTCGGCGCGCCCGACGCCGCGTACGGCTCGACACGGGGCTCGAACCCGTTCGAATTCTCGGAGGGTCGGGCCGCGGCCGAGGTCTCGGCGGCGCTGGAGTCTGGGCGAGCGAACGCGGCGTTGCGGGCGATCGCTGCGGTTCCGGCGATGCGTCCCGAGCTGCGGAACGCCCTCGCGGTCCTCGTCGCGGTTGCCTTGACGGATGACGGACACGACCACCGAGCCGTCCTCCAACGGGTGGCACGCGCGCTGCCCGGACCGGCGAACGACCCGCGGTGGGCACGTCTCGATGGACTCCTCGCCCTGCACGAGGCCCACGATGACTGTGCGTTCAGTGCTTTCGGCACCTATCTCGAGGATCTCGATGATCTGACGCGTCGGGGCCACGAAGGCGGCTGTTCCGAGGCGCTCGTCGCCAGCGTGTGCCTGCAACTCGCAGACCTCGCCCCACCGGCGGGGTCCATTGCAGGAGCCTTTCCCGACTTTCTCGACGCGTTTGGCGCGGACAGTGGTCTCATCGACGAACTCATGCCGCCGGAGTTCGACGACCTCTCGGCGGCGGAGCGCCGCGCCATCTTCGACGAGATGGCGTCGCAGCTCGGCGAGTCGCTGGGCCCGGTGGGGCAGCTCGGGCCCGACCCGCGGCTCGCGTATCTGGTGCGAGCTCGCGATGCCGCCCCGAGCCGAATGGAGGCGCACCGACGGCTGATCGCGGACCTGCATGAGTCAGAAGACCGGGCCGAGCATCGCGCCGCGATCGAGGCGATGCTGGAGGCTCTTCCGGAAGACGTCGAGGCGCTGGCTGTCGCTGCCGATGCGGCGACCCGCCGCGGCGCCTTCGACAAGGCCGCCGGGTATCTGCGGCGCTGGCGGGTGCTTTCCCCCGTGGACCGCCGGATCCCGGAACGCCATGCCGCGCTCCTGCTCGCGAAGGCCGAGGACCGCGCGCGCAAGCGCAGCTGGGGGCCGGCGGAGAAGGCGGTCTCCGATGTCCTGGGCGAGCTCTGGCCATACGATCACGCCATCCACCGGCGCGCGCAGGCGACGGCCCACGTGCTGGCCCGGATCTCCGGGCGGGCGCCCCTGTCCGGGGCGTCCGACGGGCCCCCGTCGTGGAGCGACGCCGCGGCCCGGCTCGAGGCTCTCGACCGCCTGTTCCCCCAGCGAAAGCGGACATCGAAGCACATGACGACCGCAGCAGAACTCGCGATGGGCTGGGCCGACGAGATATCGGACGCCCCCTCCCTCACGGAGCTCGAGACTGCGCTAGCGCCGCCGAAGCGTCTTGCGCGGGCGGCCAGCGCCGTCGCCGAGAAGGCGATAACGCTCGGCGTCACCACGCTCGATCGCAGCGACGACGTCTTCCGGCTCGCCGCGGACTGCACGAGCGACGAGATCCGACTGCTGCTCTGCGAAGCCGGCGGCGAGCGGTTTCCGACGCATGCCGGCCTGCTGCGAGAACGATACCTCACGGCTGCCGAATGCGAATTGCCTTCGTCGTATTTCGCGCGCTTCGAGGAGGACATCACCCGGGCAGAGCCGACGCACGGCGCGTCCCTTTCCGATGTGTGCGAGGCCGTCGCGACGTACCTCGGGAACCAGCCAGCCCCGGCAGAACGAGGGGCGGAGATCGAGGCACCCCTGCACCGCCAGACGTCGCTATTCCCTGAAGACGACGCGACCTGAAGACCGGACACGGACCCATGGATCCATTCGTTACTCTTGGTGTGCCTTTCGACACGGACGACGCCGAGGTCGAGACCCGCTACGACGCGTTGACCCGACGCTATCCGCCGGACCGCGATCCAGAGGTGTTCGCCCGAGTTCGCGAGGCATACGAACGCCTTCGGACGGCGGACCCGCGGGCTGATGCGCAGCTCTCGTACGTCGATCCGATGGGCGACCACGCGGCGCTCGCGGCCTGGGTGGCACGGACGGCGCGGCGGCCGGTGCCGATGAGCGAGCTCGCGGCGCTGGTCAGGAGCGGGCTCCCATGACCGATTCGGCGGTCGACGAGGCGACGCTGGCCCAGCTGCTCACGCGGGAACTGACCCTCGCCGAGGCCGGTGGGGCCACCGGCTCGGAGCGGCCCGAACCCGTGGACCTGCGGACGATCGTGGGCGAGCTGATCGCGCTCAAGAGCGAGGTCCGAGCGGAGACCCGATCCACACGGGAGACCCGCAAGTCGCTCGACGACGCGCTCGCGCTCCTGCAGGGCCGGATCGCCGAGGTCGACCTCGAGCGCGAGCGGACCGATGTCGCGCTGCGCGAAGCGCGCGAAGCTGGTGAACTATCTGGTGTCGAGGCGCTCGTCGATGTCGCCGACCGCCTCGGTGCCGCCCTGGCGACGCTGGCCGTTCCTTACCCGCGGCGTTGGTGGCGCCGACGCCCGCCGCCGGTGGTCGGGGCGATCCGACAAGGCCTCGGAATCACACTCGACCGGGTCACGCGAAGTATCGAGGATCTCGGCGGTGTGCGGCTGCACACCGTGGGAGATGTCTTCGATCCGCACAAGATGCGCGCGGTCGACACCGCGGACGATCCGTGCCTCGACGACGGGGTCGTCATCTCCGAGGTCCTACCGGGATACACACACCGGCGCCGCGTGCTGCGGTCTGCCCACGTCGTGATCAACAGGAGAAGTGCCCCATGAATGATGTCGTGATCGGGATCGATCTCGGGACGACCAACTCAGCCGTGGCGGTCGTCACGGACGAGAGCGAGGGCCCCCGTCTCATCGCGGTCGACGAGGGCGTGCTGCTCCCCTCGGTCGTCGGGTTCTCCCCCGGCGGAGAGCTGCTGGTCGGGGCCGCGGCGCGCAACCAGCTCGTCTCGCATCCGGAGCGAACGGTTCGGTCGATCAAGCGACGGGTCGGCGAGGGCGAGCGCATCGACCTCGGCCAGGAAGTGCTGACGCCGGTCGAGATCTCCGCGTTGATCTTGCGGCGCCTGCGGGACGCCGCAGAGTCGGACCTCGGCCACCCGGTCACCCGGGCGGTCATCACGGTGCCCGCCTACTTCTCGGATGCTCAGCGAACGGCGACGCGAGAGGCTGGCGAAATCGCCGGGGTCATCGTTGAGCGCATCGTCAACGAGCCCACCGCGGCGGCGCTCTGCTACGCCGAAGGCGATGCCGATGCGACGCATTTCCTCGTGTACGACTTCGGCGGGGGCACATTCGACGTCTCCATCGTTCGCGTTCGCGAGGAGATCACCGAGGTGTTGGCATCGCACGGCGACACGCACCTCGGCGGCGATGACCTCGACGCAGCCCTCTCTTCCCGGCTGCATCGGGTCTTCGAGGATGACGCCGGGACCGCGCTCCCCACAGACGACCTACGCGTCGCGGCACGCGTCGCGGCGGCGGCGGAGTCGGCGAAGATCCGTCTCTCGAGCGAAGTTCACACGCGGGTGGCGGAGGAGCACCTGCTCGACCACGAAGGCGTCCCGCTCCACCTGGACACCGTGGTGGACCGCAGCGACTACGAGGAGCTCATCCAGCCCTTCGTCCTGCGAACCACGGAGAGCGTTCAACAGGCGCTGACCGACGCGGGCGTGCTCGCCCGCGAGATCGACGAGGTCATCCTCGTCGGTGGAACGTCACACACCCCGCTCGTGCAGGGCACGCTCGCAGACCTGCTCGGCCGGGCACCACGGGCCGACGTGGATCCTGAGCGAGCGGTCGCCCTGGGCGCCGCGGTGCTCGGTGGGCGCATCGCGGGGCGAAGCGTTGGCAGGATTCTGGTCGACGTCACCCCCTATTCGTTCGGCACGCGGGCGGTGGGAATGGTCGACGGCTGGACGCGCCACGACCTGTTCGCCCCGATCATCCGCCGCAACACACCGCTCCCCGCGCGGCGCACGGAGTCGTTCCAGACCTACGGTGACTACCAGGAAGCGGTCGACGTGCATGTCTACCAGGGGGAGTCTCCGCGCGCTTCCGAGAATCTGCTGGTCGGTCGTTTCATGGTCGAGGGCCTCGACGACGAGGCGTTCGCCGGCAGTGAGATCACCTTCGAGATGCGCCTCGACCTGAACGGGATCCTCGACGCCCGGGTGACCGAGAGGCACACCGGTCTGGAGAAGTCCGTGCGGATCGAGGACGCCTTCCGCCAGCTCGACGCCGACGAGCTGCGTGCCGCACAGGATCGAATGGACTCGCTCGACGGCGGCTCGAAGGCCCGGGCTGGCGGCGGGGGACGCGACCCGTTCGCGGCGCCCGAGGGCGCGAGCGTCGAAGACGCCCTACTATGGGAGAGCGCCGCGGCCGCCTGTCGCGACGCCGTACGCTTGATGCCCGGCCTCGACCGCTCGGACCGAGACGAGGTCCAGACGCTGACCGAGTCGTTGCGTGAGGCCATGGAGGACCACGACTTCGGCGCCCTCGCGGACCTCACCGGCGAGCTCGCCGACGTGCTCTTCTACCTCGACGGATGACCCCCATGTCCCCGGCTCTCGACCGTTGTCCAGCTTGTCGGCGGCGGGTCGTCGAGCCCGCGTGCGACTGCCCCCGTTGCGGAGCGGATCTCGAGCTGCTCGGCAAGGTGTACGGCGACGCACGGTCGGCCCAGACCCGCGCCCGCCGGAAGCTCGCCCTCGGCGATGTCCGCGGCGCCATCGACGACGCCAGGGTGGCGGTTCGAGCGGTGAATGACGTGTCGACGCGTGCGACGCTGGTCGCGGCCCTGGCAGCGCGACGCTGGTCGACGTACGACGCTACGCGCGCGACGACGTCATCCGACGCCCTCGCCCCGGACGAGCGCGAGTAGCTCCCTGGCGCCGAGCCTGGCAGACGCCTCTGCCCCCGAGAGGAGCTGGTCGGCGAGTCGCGCAAAGAGAGTGGCGGCGGCATCGATGGTCGCAGCCTCTTCGCTCGCGGCTCGACGCGGTGGTCGGGGTTCTCCACGAGATCGAACGCCTGGAGCACGGCGGCGGGACGCTCGGGGCGATGTCGGGCGCACCGCGTTCGACAGGGTCGCCGAGCTCCGATCGAGTGCGCCGAGTCGCTGGCGTCGACGGTACGGTTCGAGCAGAACTGACACGTCCACCCGCAGCGACGCATCGAGACTCTCGCTCCGCGACCAATGCTCGACGCCCGCGCGCGCACTCCGAGAGTACCTCGCCGCCTACAAATCCCAGGCCCTCGACACGGCCCTCCATCGACAGATCGTGGGCCGTACCGGCCGGGACGGAGAGCCGCGCTCTCGCCCGGCCGGAAGCGACGTGTGCCTCCCGGGTTCGACAACTCGGGGTGGGCGTTCATGGCGCAATCGAAGAGGGTATCGAGGAGATCTGGGGAGGACGGTTGTGTTGGGCGCGGCGTGACGGGCGACATCGCGCCCATCAGGGCCGCTGCCAGTCCACCGACAACGACGTGAGCACGGGCGTGACCTCGTCGGCGCTCGTCGTCATGGTGATCTCGATCTCCAGGAACTGCCCGTCCGGCAACGCGCTCGACGTGTCCGCCGGGGACGTCGAGTACGACGGCGTCCATGCCGACCACGCGCCGCCCGCCTCCCGGGTCCGGGCGCGCACGGTCAGGGTCGTGTCCGCCGGGACGATCGCCGACCATCGGATCGCCTCGTAGCCGCAGCCGGCGAACCCGCAGTCCATCGACTGGGTCCACGTGCCCGACGGGGCCGTGAACGCGCGGAGTTGGAACCCGGTCATGTCCGAGTAGCTGTACGGTGCGTCGCCGACCGGGACGCTGCCCAGGAGACTGCCCGCCGGGCTCCAGCGCTGGGCCAGATCGTCGCTGTAGCACATCGACCAGATCGAACCGTCGGATGCGACCCCGACCCCGATGGGCGTGCTGCAGGTCGCCGAGTTCCCGAGCTGTGTCCCGCTGGCGTCGAAGCGGGCGAGGCGGTTGTTTCCGGACGATGCGAGCCAGATCGTCCCGTCCGAGTCCACCGCGACCCCGCGGGTGTTGGACAGCCCGGAACCGTATTGATCGAACCGGATCGTCCCCGCGTCGAAGAGCGCGCGATCGAGTCGCCTCAGCGTCCCGCAGGTCCACGTTCCGAACCACACATTGCCGGACGCGTCGACCGCGATGCCATACGACAAGCCGCAGCCCGGGACGGTCCAGCGGCCGAGGAAGGTGTTCGTACCCGTATCGAACGCCCCGATGCCGTAGCTCTGGCTGTTGCTCGCGATCCAGATGATGCCCTGTCGGTCGATCGTGAAGCCGTACGTCGACATACCGATGCCGTACGAGCCGAGCACCGCACCGGTCTCTCCGTCGAGATGGTAGATCCTCTGCTCGTGGTAGTTCCCCACCCACGCGTTGTTGTTCGCGTCGATCGCCAACGCGCGAGGGACGCCGTTGTTTCCGCCGACCGGAACCGTGAACAGCTCGCAGTCGACGCGACAGTCGGCCCCCCGGATCTTCGTCACCGAGCCCTGGTTCCCGAAGGCCCGGTTCGCGACCCACGCGTCGCCGTTCAGGTCGACGGCGGTGCGGCTCGGGTTGTCGTTGTTTCTACCTGCGTTGAGCCCCACCGAGTACGTGCCGAGCACGGCGCCGGTCTCGGTGTCGATGCGGGTGACGGTGTCGTCTACGGAGTTCGCCACCCACAGGTCGGCGAAGGTGAACGAGCTCGTGTCCAGCGACAGTCCGTCTCCGCTCGGGGAGATGCCGTCGCCGGTCCCGGTGGCCTCGAACTCGTCGTCTCCACCGAGGCCGCCCGTGTCCACCCAGCCGCTCGTGTAACAGAAAGCGTCGCAGTTTCCGCACGCGTTGATCAGTCCCTCGTCGACGAAGCCGTCGCAGTCGTTGTCGACACCGTCGCACAGGATGATGCCTCCGGCCTCCTCGGGCGCGACGCTGTCGATGCAGTCGCCGCAACCGTTCCGCAATCCCTCGTCGACGAAACCGTCGCAGTCGTTGTCGACACCGTCGCAGGTCTCGGCCGCGGCCCCGCAGATCGAGCAACCGGAGGACGACTCGTCGACGTCACCGTCGCAGTCGTTGTCGAGCCCGTCGCATATCTCGATCGACGGCAGCACCGCGCCGGCGCACACACCCGATGCGTCGATCGTCGCGTAACAGTCGCGGACGCCGGGCCGGCAGACGCCGACGCCGACCGCGGCCGGCGGGCCGGGGTAGCAGTCGGCGGTCAGGCCATCGCAGCTACAATCTTCGTCGACGAGCCCGTCGCAGTCGTTGTCGAACCCATCGCACAGCTCGTCCGATGCCTCGCCGAGATCGCAGACGCCGCAGACGAGCCGCAGGCGCTCGTCGACATCGCCGTCGCAGTCGTTGTCGACCCCGTCGCACACCTCGGGGACTTCGGGTGCGCAGTCGCCGCACGTGTTCCGCAGGCCCTCGTCGACGAGCCCGTCGCAGTCGTTGTCGACCCCGTCGCACAGCTCTTCGCCGGGCAACACCTCGCCGTCGCACGAACCCCAGACGCCGCTCGAGCAGAACGTCGCGCCGCCCGGGCAGTTGCAGTCGATCACACCCCCGCGGCAAACGCCGATGCCCAGGGTCGCCGGTGGGCCCGTATAGCACGGCTGGTTCGTCCTCCCGTCACAGAAGCAACCGTCGGCAGACTCGTCGATGGCCCCATCACAGTCGTCGTCCACGAAGTTCCCGCAGACCTCCGCAGGCTCCGGTCCGCACCCGCCGCAGCGATTCGTCACCCCGTCGTCGACCGTCGTGTCGCAATCGTCGTCGACGTCGTTGCAGACCTCGTCGGCGCCGGGATTCACCGTGTCGAACCGGTCATCGCAGTCCCCGCCGACCGGCGCGTGGTGCGGGGGGGCGAAGCAGGCCCAGACCGCGTCGGCGGAGACTCCGAACCCGTCGCCGTCGGCGTCGGCGTAGAACCGCGACGGGTCGGCCGGATCGTCGTCGATCACGTCGTCGCAGTCCTGGTCGACGCCGTCGCACGTCTCGGTCATCCCGGGGTTCACGTCCGTCGCCTCGTCGTCGCAGTCCCCGTCGTCGACCACGTAACCGGCCATGAGTGCACAGGCGTAGGTCGGTCGCGCGTCGCGGTCGCCGTATCCGTCGTCGTCGCGGTCGGGCCACAGCGTGAGCAACCCGACGTCCTCGTCGAACAGTCCGTCGCAGTCGTCATCGACGAAGTTGCACACCTCGTCGCGATCCGGATTGATCAGGTCGGTGGAGTCGTCGCAATCGTCCGCGTTGTCCACGAACCCGTCGGGCAGCGTGCAGAATCGCGAGGGGTCGGCGCTGGCGTCCCCGTAGCCGTCGCCGTCGCCGTCGGGGAAACCGTCGATCGTGGCCATGCCCTCGTCGATCGCGCCGTCACAGTCGTTGTCCACGCCGTCGCAGGTCTCGGCGCCCGGCACGACGTCGCCGACGCACGCTCCCCACACGCCGTCGTCACAGGTCTCGGCGCCGCCGGGGCAGTCGCAGGCGAGGGTCCCGCCGCGACACGGACCGACGTCTGCCGTACCCGGCCGCCCCGTGTAGCACGCCGGCGTCGTGCGCCCGTCGCAGAAACATCCGACCACCTCGTCGATCCGGCCGTCGCAGTCGTCGTCGACGAGGTTGCCACAGACCTCCGCGGGCACTTCGCCACACCCGCCGCACCGGTTGCTCACACCGTCGTCGACCTCGAAGTCGCAGTCGTCGTCCGCGCCATTACAGACCTCCGTCGCACCCGGATGCACTGCGACCGCGCCGTCATCGCAGTCTCCGCTCGTGTCGCTGTACCCCTCGGGCACATCGCACGCCGTCACGACGCTCGACACCACGCCGTATCGGTCTCCATCGTCGTCGCGGTAGAACGGTCGCGCGTCGGTCGCGTCGTCATCGACGTGCCCGTTGCAGTCGTCGTCCAGCCCGTTGCAGACCTCGGACCCGAGCGGATTCGTGGCCGGCCGTTCGTCGTCGCAATCGCCGGGCACCGCCGAATGGCCGGGCGGGACCGAGCAGGCGCGGCGACCCGGCACGGAGTCGTCCCCGTAGCCGTCGCGGTCGCTGTCCGGCCGGATCACGAAGTCGCCGATATCGTCGTCCACCTCGCCGTCGCAGTCGTCGTCTCGATCGTTGCACACCTCGGTCGATTCGGGGTGAACCGCGGCGTCAGTGTCATCGCAGTCATCGGCGTTGTCGACGATCACTGCGGTGAGCCGGCACACTTCGACGGACGGGATCCCCGGATCGCCGTAGCCGTCTCCGTCGTCGTCGGCGAATCCCTCGACGACTGGAAGGCCCTCGTCGATGTCGCCGTCGCAGTCCTCGTCCACGTCGTCGCACGTCTCTTCGGTCGGCACGATCTGGCCGACGCAGTCGCCCCAGATCCCGTCACATGGGGGCTCGCCGCCGCCACAATCGCACGCAGACTCGCCCGCTCGGCACGCGCCGACATCGAGGGTCCCTGGCGTACCGGTGTAGCAGGCGAGGCGTGACGTGCCATCGCACGCACACGCGACGTCCTCGTCGGCCTCGCCATCGCAATCGTCGTCGATCAGGTTGCCACAGACCTCGATCGGCTCGGGCCCGCAACCCCCGCAGCGGTTGAGCACGCCCTCGTCGATCTCCTCGTCGCAGTCGTCGTCGCGCGCGTTGCACGTCTCCGTCGAACCGGGCGACACCGCACCTTCGTCGTCGTCGCAGTCCCCGCCGCGCATGACGTAGCCGAGCGGCGCCACACACCCGCGCACCGTATCCGCGGAGTCGCCGTAGCCGTCGCCGTCCCGGTCGCGGAAGAACACGCCGCGGTCAAACGCGCCGACGTCGACCGTCCCGTCGCAGTCGTCGTCGAGTCCGTTGCACCGTTCGACCGCGAGCGGGTTCACACCGGCGCGCGCGTCGTCGCAGTCGCGCCGGTTCTCCACGAACCCGTCCAGAAGGGCACACGCCCGGCTCGCCGCGGCCCCGGCGTCGCCGTACCCGTCGCCGTCCCGATCTCGCCACTGCGGCACGAACTCGACGCCTTCGTCGACCTCGCCGTCGCAGTCGTCATCCCGCGTGTTGCACCGCTCCTCGGCGTCGGGGTTCACGTCGCCGTCGCCGTCGTCGCAGTCCCTATCGTCTTCGACGAACCCCGGCGCGACGTCGATGCACTCGAGGACCGACGGCGCGTCGCGGTCTCCGTAGCCGTCGTCGTCGACGTCCGGCCAGCGGCGGGTGAAGCTGGCGTCTTCGTCGATGCGGCCGTCGCAGTCCGTGTCGACCCCGTCGCAGAGGTCGGTCGCCCGCGGGTGGACGGCGGGATCGGCGTCGTCACAATCTCCGCCGACCGCGGCATAGCCGTCGAGTGGACGGCAATCCGACACCCACGCGCCCTCGGCATCTCCGTAGCCGTCGTCGTCGAGGTCCGGCCTCTGTGTGATCGCCGCGACGTCCTCGTCGACAGCCCCGTCGCAGTCGTTGTCCTTGTCGTCGCAC
>PVBE011946111.1_pt1 | contig 17879 bp, 9 predicted proteins | sample 1631181 | NCBI WGS metagenome assembly PVBE01 (sample SAMN08397723, study PRJNA350692) | Marine metagenome, whole genome shotgun sequencing project. | isolation source: water | place: Pacific Ocean | collected 2012-04
ACAATAAAGTCAATTGCTGCCTGCGCCTTTGGTTTTAATTCGCTATCTTTCGTGACGCCATAAGCTTCAACCAATGCAAGTGCCGCAATGCCATGATCATACATCGCATTATATTTGGGACTATCCCCTCGCAGGTCTCCACTAGCAACGTTCTGCTGACCCAGTAACCAATCCAATCCGAGTTTTACTTTGTCCTGATATTTGCACTCCTTGTCATGCCTTTCACCTCTTCCATAAAAGGCCAATAAACTGAAAGAGGTTGCCGCAACGTCATGGCCCGCCTGTCCACCGGATTTACCGATGTCCCACCTACCATCCTCTTCCTGCAAACCAGCAAGATAGGCGAGGGCCTTCTCAACAGCACTTTCACTGGACTCTGATCCACCTAGCTTCGACATAACATTTTTATCCGCTAGGGCACCTTCCCTCAGTGAATAAAGCATGCTCAATTGACGCTCTGTTATTAGATCAAAAGCTGTTTCAGTAGCAATGTCTGCCGAATATATTTCGAAATCGACTTTCTGTTCTGAAACGTCTGCTAACTGCTCAGCTGCTGCTGCTTCGGTCGCCTCCTTTTCACTAATGCCAACGCCCTGATGAGGGCGGTTAGATACAAAGAAAAGTGTCATGTTGTCCGGAGAAAGGTCCGGATCAGTTTCGTCAAAAGGTGTATTGACCCTTGCCGTGAGAGGCAAAGGCCATGCATATTCTACACCGTCCCACTTTGATACCCAGATGTCCTGACCTCCCTGACCTCCAGGACGATCACTAGTAAAAAAAAGCAATTCTCCATTCCCGCTCAGTGTAGGAGTCGTTTCATTAAATTGACTGTTCAGGGCCCGCATTGGCAGCGGTTCTCCCCAATTATTGCCGTCCCAAATTCTAAGAAATATATTGGAATTATCTTTTTCGTTCGCAACAGAATAAACCATTCGTGCCCCGTCTGAGGAAATTGCAGGTTGGCCTATTATGCCCTCAGCTCCAATCACTTTAGTGACGGCCTGGGCAGGATCCCATACCACGTAACCAGGCTCCACGTCTCTTGCAACTTGTTCGAACGCTACCTGATCCGTATACGTGTACCAACGTTCTGGTCTTAGATATAACCAGGTTAAAACAATTGCACTAAGAACCAATAATAAAGCCCCCCATGCATATATTTTATAGCGACGTTTCTGCGTCAGACCCAAAATGGTCCCCGAAGTCTCCTTCGAATCAGGATCAATTGGCTCTGCACTGGACATTTCAACAAAAGATTAACGTTCGGTTTTAACGGCGATATTGGCTCTCGGGACACCAACGTGCCGGCAAATTGACATGACATTTGCAAGATAAAGATGCTTCGCATCCTGATCACTTCTGATCAGTACCTTGATATCAGGTTTCTTTTCAACTTCGGTCTTCATCCAGTCGGAAATTTGTTCCTCCGTGACCTGTTTTCCCATCAATACGTAAGCACCACTCTTACGAATATTTATCTTAATTAGGTTTCCGGTCGACTGGGTCAATGACTGATTTTTTGCATCTACAGGAAGGTTCACCATATGATCAATTTCCTCTTCCTTAAATGTAGTAGTAACTAGAAAGAAGATGATCAAAATGAACATCACGTCCAGCATGCTGGAAATATTGATAATTTCTCCGTCGTTAGAAGAAGATTTTTGGCGACAATTCATTATGCGGTTCCTTCCGAAATGTTAGTTTGATCGTCAGCAGCTGGGCCAGTGGTCGGAGCTGAGTTGGCCAAGGCGTGAGTAACAATAAATTCAGTGCCAACATCATCTATATGGTCAATAACCTTGTCGGCTCTGGTAGAAAGCCACTGAAATAATAAAAGTACTGGAATAGCGATCGTTAAGCCCGCTGCCGTACTCACTAGTGCCTGATAGATGCCATTGGCAAGGTCTGATGTCTTTGCAGCACCACCACTATCGGCCGTTTTCTGGAAAGCATCAATCATACCGTAAACTGTTCCCAACAAGCCCAATAGAGGGCAAACACCTGCAATGACTGAAAGGGGTCTTAAGCTACGTTTCATTTTCTCAGCTTCTTTAGAACCAGCATCCTCGATAGCCTTACTGACTGCCTGATGGCCTTCATTGCGCCACTGAATACCTGCTTTGAAAACATGCCCACATGCTGCGGACGAATCTTCACAATACTTTTCAGCAGCCTGACCAGTCGAATCACTGTTCCAGGCCTGTCCGAGGCCCTGTAAGAATCCGGCAGGAAGGACCCTTTCTTTCGTCAGTGATATGAATCGTTCCAGTCCCAGCGCAAGTGCAAGAATTGATGCGATGGCTAATGGAAACATGACCGGGCCACCCTTTTTGATGAGGCTAAACATTGTTTCCTTGTCATCTCCGGCCCCTTCACCAACTTCGGCCCCAAAAGCAAATGAGCTGAATGCCACAAAGACAAGGATGCAAATTATCATCAAGTTAGACCAGCGAATAACGTTTATTAGATTGTGTTTTTTATTAAGGTACATTGCAGTTAGTAATTATTAGTTTGATCAGTTAGTACGAAGTTCGTCAAGGTATTGCCGGGCAACGATCGCTGCCTTTTCTTTGCTATATTTATTGATTACGTCTTTGAATCGTTGCGTGGCTTCTTCTTTTTTGTCCTGAGCCAATAGTACGCGCCCGATCTCGAGGACAGACTTTGCTTGCCAGCTTGGGTACTTCTTAAAATTGATTTCTACATTAACAAATTCAGCGATTGCCTTTTCATAATTTTGCAAATTGAACAAACATTCGCCGGTCTGGAATCGGCTCCTGACTGTCCATAGGTCGACATTTTTTGTATCTGATAAAAGTTTTCGATACTCTGATATGGCCCCGTTAGGGTTATTGTTATTTTCAAGAGCATAGGCCAGTCCGAACTGAGCATTTCGAATCCATTTACTTTCTTTGAACCTGTTCAAAAAATTTCTGTAGGTCTGCGAAGCTTCTTTGTGCTGGCCAGTCAGTGACTGCGTTTCACCCAAACGCATAGTGACTGTCTCGGCGAGAGTCGCATCAATTCCTGGCACTTTCGACGAGGCAGCAAAATGATCTCTGGCAGTGACGGTCTCTTTTAATTTGAATCGTGCTTCGCCAGCCTGAAAGAGCATCGACGCGACTAGTTTTGATTCTGGGTATTCGATAATCAGTTTTTCGAACATGCCTGCGGCAATCTCGAAATCTGCTTTTTTAAAATGGGCACTGGCGAGCTGAATTCTTATGGGTTCTTTGAGAGAATCGTCCTTCATCCCCTTTAGAGTAGTTGTCAGCTGTGCGATCACTTTTTCCTGAGCGCCACTATCTAAATTCAATTCAGCTAATTCACTTTGCACTTTCACAATGAGCTGACTCTTCGGATGAGTAGCGAGTAATTTTTCATAAAGAAGCACCGCCTCCTTATCTCGTTTCCTAGCCCTCTCTGCCCAGGCCCATTCATACAATGCCTGATCAGCAAATTCAGATTTTGGATGCTTTTCAGTGACGCGTTTAAAATGATTTGCCGCATTATTCCAGTCCTTTTGTTTGGAGGCAGAAAGTCCCGCATAATAAACAACCAAAGACAATTTCTCATGTTCCCTGAATTGATTTAGCATTTGTGGAAAGTGCTTTGAGGCAATTTCAAAATTTTCTGCATTGATGAGCGCTATTCCCTGCTGAAGTGCGGCATCTGATGCAAGAGGATGGTTCCGGGGCACTTGCGAAAAATAAGTTGCAGCTTCCACGTGCTTTTCTTCTGCCGCATTTACCCATCCCAGATAATACATGACACGTGGCTTTTGCTGTGGAGCTCCGGCCTTGAACGGATCCTTATTGGCTTTGTCTTCATTTATGAACCTTTCAAGGGCGCCTCTTGCTGTTTTCAAATCTTCTGTCTGGAAAGAGAGCCGGCCCTGCTCGGCCAGAGCAAGTGGAAGGTGTGGGGTGACTCCAGGATAATGGTTTGCGAGTGTGCGTAGGTGCCCCAGTGCCTTGGTCTTGTCCTCTGTCCGGTCATAAGCGACTGCTACCTGGATCAAAGCCGTGTCCAAGTTTGGACCAGCGCTTACCTTATATTGTTTTTTGTCATTGATCTCAACCCTTTCATTAATGAAATCCTCAAATGGTTTTATTGATTCTTTCCACTTGTCCTGACGAAAAAAGCAATCTCCAACTAAAAAAGACAATTGAGTGAAGAGTTTGCCTTCTGGTTTCTTGGCCAGAAGTGGTTGAGCGCTTTGTAGTGCCTGCGCCCAACGCTTTGCCAGATGATGGACCTGCGCTATGCGAAGCTGAGCAGCGGGCACACTGGAATGGTCCTTATGTGCCTGTATAAAATCTGTGTAAGCCTTAGCTGATTCATCACTGCGATTGAGAAGGAACAGGTTCTCTGCTCGCATGTAACGAGAATCTCCAAGAAGAGCATGATCTTTGAACCGAGCAATGAAGCTGTCCGCTAATTGTAAACTGCCGTTATAGTCTTTAAGTTTATGGAGACAGGTCGAGCGTTGAGCTATCACTTCTGGCATTTGTCCAAACTTGCCTCTCCTTTCGACGTGGGACAGAGCATCAGAGGCCAATTTCCATTCAGGACTCTTTAGACTGATAAGTGCATTGGCATAGTCAAACTCAATATCATCAATGACGGGCGAATTTGGGAACCGCTTAATTGCATCAACAAGAATTTGTGCAGATCTTTGAAACTGATTTTGGCGGGAGAACACTCTTGCCCACCACAAGTTGGCTTTTGCCGCGGTCAAGCTTTCGGCTCCGGCAATTTGGCTAAATTTTTGGTTAGCTTGATTGTAATCTTCGCGTTCAAGAAAACTTCTAGCGATATAGAATTTTGATTCTTCAACATGCGGAGCTGGTTTACCTTCGGCGTCAGGCTTTGCACCTTTAAGGTATGCTTCAAAATCGGCAGTCGCAGGCTCATATTTAGCTAGTAAGAAACGTGTGAATCCTAATCGGTATTGACATTCCAATGCATCATTTCCTTTCATTCCAGGTAGGGCCGCCGCATAAGCTGGCTCAGCCTTATCAAATTCTTTTAGAAGGGTATGACATTCGCCCAGTAGAAAAGCTGCTCGGGTTTTCCATTCGGGTATTGCCTGTAATTGAGCTACTTTGGCAAGAGACACCGTGGCCTCGGAAGTTTTTTCGGTCTGATAAAAAGCATATCCTTGCTGATACAGGGCCCTAGCGGCTTGGTCCGGGGCAGGCTTAGATGCGGTAAGCTTCTTTGTCCATTCAAGAACTTTATCCCATTCCGATTTACCAAAGCAAATATCACAAATGGCAGCCAGTGCCGCTGTCTTGAATTTGGGGTTCTTAATATTATTGAGTTGAGCAATAAAGAGTTGTCTCGCTTCGTCCTTTTTTGAGGAGAACAACATGCATTGACCCTGCAGCATGATTAACCGTTCCCTGTCAATTGCCTTGTCTAGTCCGGGCTTTGCTAAAAGTGCAGCAAATTGAGGCATAGCCTTATCATATTGTTTGAGGGCATATTGACTAAGGGCAAGACCTCTCCGTGCCAGATCCGCTTTTGGATGATTGCCATGCTTTTGCAGAAAGGCTTGGAATTGCGTGACTGCGACCGGATATAGTTTTCTGTTGTAGGCGGCGTTAGCAACAAAATATTGATCCAAAGCCGCATCCTCTGCGGCTAGTATTGTGGATGGAAAAGTCAAAACTAATGCCATCAATAAACAACTGAAGCTCTTAAGATTATAGGAACTCATATTCCAATAAATATAGAATTTTACTTATATTGTTAATCACAATCCCAAGTCCACTTCCTTGTACTAATTATTTTTATTTCTGTTATGATTAAATCTTAAACAGAATGAAAAAAAAATCGATTCTTGGCAACTACCAAGTGAATCTATTTTTTATAAGACCTTAACAATGAAACTACTTATATAGTGGCCTGCACCTTTAGCATTATTACTCTTAATTTTATGGGAATTTTATTATTTTGCTGCCGAGTTTTTTATACTCGCTAATCCCTTTAAAGCCTCAATTGCATATTGATTTCCACTCTTGGCTGCCATGCAATACCATTGCGCTGATTCATGTAATTGCCTGGTCACCCCTCTACCCGCTTCATAGATATAGCCGAGATAAGTTTGCGCATAAACGTCTCCTTGCTGAGCTTTATTCTTAAGATCAATTATTCTCTCTTCCATTAACAATGAGGATTAAACAAGATTACAATTCAATTAAGGAAAAAGGTGCCCGCTTGAAAAACTCTTCCAATGGAAGAACCCCACAACAAGCGAACACCTTTTTCACAGTTTCCGCTACGTTGCCACTGTATCGATTCTAAGGGCATAAGCTAACGACCCTATGCTATACTTTGCTTTTGAATTGCTTACTTCAAATTGGCACCGACAAAGGCCAATTATAGAAAGAAAGGTTAACTAATCATCAAGTAGCCACGCCAGATTGAAGCGGGCCATCCAGTCCTTATTCGACACCAGATAAATCATCCCTTCACTGGGTGTTCCCGGACGGCCTGCGGCCATCCAAGTATAATTACCGGGCCCTTTCCGGACCATCCGCCTCACGGGCCAGCTCTTAGCTCCATCAAAACTTACCTTTATGGTAATATCTTCACGCTTGTCTTTTCTGCCAGGTGAGCTGTAAAGAAGAACATCCGTTTCCTGGCCCGGGACCCGGACCAGTGCTCCCTTGCAGCCATAATCATCAGGTGGGCCATCGAAAAGCTCATCGTCTTCGCGAGCGTTTTTCCAGGATTTCCCAGAATCCTCACTGATCCCAACTTGTTTATTACCCCGACGAACATGAGTCCTGGCATTATAATAGATGTGGCCGTTTTTCAATTCGCATAAGGACGGCTCAGAGGTACCAAGAAGGGGGAAAGGTTCACTTGGAAACCATTTCCTGCCACCATCATCGCTGTAAAGAGCATTGCTGTACCTCTTGGCAAAAAATTTACGGCCCTGGCCCTTATTCAGGTACGTTCTAGTCCCATCGTTATTTACGGGCCCTACAAAGACCTGAGCCGGCATCAATAACCGACCCTTTTCTTTACCATGACGAATAGTAATGCCTGGGTCACAGCAATAGGTCGTTGCGAGCCAGCCATTCTTATCAGGCTTCATTATAATTTTTTCCTGTGCCCAAGTCTTCCCATGATCCTCGCTCCTATAGAGAATCTGAGCAGGCTTGAGCCCACCGGCAAATACCAATATGTCTCCACTCGTTTCATCAACAGTAACATTGGCAAGCTCACTCCATCCCACATGATCACCTTTGTATCGACCGTCATCAGACATATCAGCCCCCAAATCAACGCGCTTTCCAACAACTAAAAATTCTCCCCAAGTTGTTCCTCCATCCTCACTCCGCTTAACCTCAATCGATCCCTTATCGCGTTCTTCTCTGAAGAGGAGGACTGTTCCATTCATGGATACGGCAAGATGGGCCATGATAGGTATCTGCTCTTCCCATGTATGGAAAAACGGTTCGTCCTCAGCATTCGCATCAAATGAGAATAATATTAGTATAAGAATACTGGCCAATAGGACCAAGCTTAGTCGGTTAATATTCTTCACTAATCGCATATATATTCACAACACTTTGAATTATTCAATTCCAGACATTGCTACGGCCTGAGGAACTTCAATGCGATTATATTGACGTTTAACAGAGCGTAAGAATTGAGACCACTTTTTTCCTGGTCGTCCATTTGTCATTAAAAAATGCGGGCAATTTTTGTGTTCTGGCTTGGTTCCTTTACGAGGCCAGTGCTGATGTGGAACCACGTTCTTTAAGGGAATCTTATACTGATGCATCAACGATGCACAAAGTTTGGCTGTCCTGTCCAAAGTTCTTTGCCTGCTATTGCCGCGGTGTTCGCACATTTCTACTCCAACCGAATAGTTATTTCCTGGTCCATTAAAATCAGCATGTTCGCCCTGTTCGATCGTAGGCAAGTGCTGTATCACAACGTCCTCCTGAATAGTAAAATGCCAAGTCAGGTGCCCTATGCGATTTCCATTTCGTCTTTTCGGAGCCCTTAGTTTGCCTTTTTCTAGTGCGCGAGCATGATCCCAAGCATCACCATTATAATTCTGAGTTGAGTGAACCGTGATGTAACGAGGCTTCATTGACCTCTTATATTTCCTTCCATACCGGCCCTTGGGTATGAACCTTTTCACTACCTTAATTTCACGATAAAGCTGTCTAGGTGATACTGGACTTGACCCAGTTTTCAATGAAGTTTTTTGGTTCTTAAGATCCGATTTTTCGATCTGTGTTGTAGTGCAACTGCAAATCAAAAAAGTACAAATCAAACAATTAAAAGAAAATAATAATGCAATTGGATGAATGATTAATTTCCTCATTTAGAAACTTACTTTATGCTCAGATTAGCTAAGTGTCTGGCAAAATTTCTTGTCGAGCATTTTACTTATTCTTAAAGGAATTAATGAGCGCTGTCTTTTGGTTCCAGGGAACCTTGCGATCGAAAAGTTTTCCATAAACTTTATGCGTCGGGGCTCCTTTCTTTTTAATTGATGACACAGCGTTATCATAATAACTGCGCATTAATTGGAGGGCTTTCTTTTGCTGAGGATCATTAGCAGTATTAAATAGTTCCAACTTGTCTTTTCTCATATCAAAAAGCTCTTCAGTTGGATTCATTTCATGACCATAATACCAATAGATATATTTCCAATCACGTGTAACAACGCTCAAACTCTGAGCAGCTTCTGGGCCCCAACAATTCATCAAATATAATTGTTTATGAATTTCTTTTTCCGGCTCATCCAGTAACGGCATGAGGCTCTTACCTTCTATTCCTGACTCAGCTTTTAAGCCGGCTAATTCTAGAATCGTAGGCGCAATATCAATGTTGCCAGTCAGTGCCGAGACCCTGATGCCCTGGCCACTTGACTTGTGCCTCGGATCAAAAATAATCATAGGGACACGTACTGATTCCTCATAAGGCAATACCTTGGATCCATAACCATGGGAACCGCAAAGAAATCCATTGTCCGAAGTATAAATAATTACTGTGTTGTCTAAGGCTCCACTTTCTTTAAGCGCGTCCATGATCATTCCTGTAGCATGATCAATGCCATGGACGAGCTGGTGGTATTTGCGCATTACTTCATCATATCTACTACTGTAACCCCAACTGTCCCATCTCTCCCATTGCCGGCCCTGCTTACTTTGAGAGCTGAGATGTTTTGCATATTCTCGGCCAAAGTTAGGAGGTCTCTTAAAAGTCTTGCCCTTATAGATGGAATTAAATTTTACATCGGGTGTATCAGGCATATGAGGAGCCTTGAAACTTATGGATAGACAAAACGGCTTGTCTTTCTTCGTTGCCTCTTTAATGAAATCGCGACCAAATGCACCATAAGATAGTGTGGAGTGAGGATATTTTTCCGCATATTCTTTCATCCATTTATTCCTTAACGTAACGTAGCTGGTCTGACCTTTTCCTCCTCCCCACTTATCAAAGGAACTCACAGGCAGACCCTCAGCTAAGTCCACACCGAACTTGCCAGCAAAAGCAGTAAGATAGCCGGCACGCCTCAGTAATAATGGATAGCTCTGAGCGAAATCGCTGGCCTTAAGTTTACCTTTTGTAAAATTGCAGCCGTGTTCATATTCGTACTTACCGGTCAGAATGGTAGCCCTGCTCGCCATGCAGATAGCCGTCGTGTCATAATGATTATCAAAAGTCACTCCACGTGCTGATAGAGAATCTAGATTCGGGGTCCTGGCATCTGGGTTACCATAGCAGCCCATTGATATGGTGGCCTGATCATCGGCCAGCAAAAACACAATATTTGGCCGAGCTATGGCCTGATTGCAGGCCAGCAAAGCTAAAATTAAGCATCTAAGAATCAAAATATAATGAGGCATTTATTAATCTGTAGACTGAAATAGAGTTCTTTTTCTAGGGGAATTTTAGTGATTCTACGTCGGTCTGTAAAAAAAATAACATTTTTTAGCTAGTTTTAGTTAACAGAACACACCCTTTGGTAGTATAAACTCACCATGCCAAAAAATTATCTGGGTATTTTAACTGCCCTCTCATTAATTATTAGTTCTTCTGCCGCTCTGGCAAAATTTGAATTTCAAAAAGGTGACTCTGTTTGTCTCATAGGTAATAGCCTGCCTGATCGGTTCAATCACGATGGTTGGTTTGAAGCTGTTTTGCAAAGCGAACTTAAGGGCCAAGAAGTGAGATTTCGTAATCTCGGTTTTACCGGAGACACGGTCAAAGAAAGACCACGAAACTCTGGGTTTCCATCACCCGAAAATTATCTGAAAATTTGCGAAGCTGATGTCATTTTTGCTTTTTTCGGTTACAACGAATCATTCAAAGGTGAAAAGGGTCTTGAATCTTTCATGAACGACTTGTCGGGCATGATTGACAATTATACAAAACTAAAGCCTAACGGTAAATCCGCTCCTCGCTTTGTATTATTTTCACCAATTGCACACGAGGATTTAAAGAGTCCAAATTTACCGGACGGTAAAGCAAATAACGTTCGGTTAGAACAATACACTGCAGCCATCAAGGCGGTAGCAGAAAAAAAAGGTGTTACATTTGTTGACCTTTTTAGTCCAAGTAAGGCCCTCTATTCCAAATCAAAGGAAGCACTCACAATCAATGGAGTGCACCTGAACGAGCTGGGCAATCGACACGTCGCAGAAGTAATCGCAGGTGGTCTTTTTGGTAAAACGGTTAAGGCCGGAAAAGACATGGAAAAATTACGTCGTTCAGTCACCTACAAGAACTGGTTTTGGTTCAACAGGTACCGTGCAACTGATGGTAACGATGTGTGGGGAGGTCGTTCAGGGCTCAAGTTCGTGGATGGACAGAGCAATGCGGATGTCCTTCGCCACGAACTGAAAATGCTCGATGTCATGACCGCTAACCGCGATCCAAAGGTTTGGGCAACAGCATTAGGTTCAAACTTTACAGTGGACGACTCTAATGTGCCTGCCGCTGTCCCTGTTAAATCAAATATCGGAGGCAAGAGCCGAAGCTCGAACAAAAGCAAAGAAGGTAATGCGATCTATTCAAGTCCTGAGGAAACCCTAAAAAAATTGAGGGTTCCTGAAGGCTTTAAAGTGAACCTTTTTGCTCATGAAAAAATGTTTCCTGAGCTAGTAAATCCCGTTCAAATGTCTGTCGACACTAAAGGAAGGCTTTGGGTCGCTGCGTGGAAAACCTATCCGAAGTGGGAACCTCTAAAAGAAATGTCTGACCGTCTTCTGATTCTCCCAGACGAGGACCGTGATGGAGTAGCCGATAAGGCAATTACCTTTGCCAAGATACACAACCCGACTGGTTTTGAGTTTTGGAATGGTGGAGTCCTTGTCGGATCAGCACCTGACATCTGGTTTCTGAAAGACACTGATGGTGATGATGTTGCAGATGTCCGCGTCAAAATGCTAGGAGGCATTGACTCAGCTGATACTCACCACGCAATGAATAACTTTCAGTATGGTCCTGATGGGGGTCTTTATTATCAGAGAGGAGTATTCCACGTTAGTAATGTGGAAACACCTTGGACAACCCCCCACAAGTCAGGGGCTTCAGCTATGTATCGGTTCAATCCTAGGACCTTTACTTTTAGCCAGCACGCTGGAAACAGTCCAAATCCTCACGGAATTTCCTTTGACCGTTGGGGATACCATTATGCCACTGACGGTACCGGTGGCAGGTCTTATCAAGTCGTTCCTAAAGGCAACGGTTTCGCCATGCGGGGCCTGCTAAAGAAAGAAGTCAGGCCAGTCGCATCTAGCGGCATCATTTCCAGTGCCAACTTCCCAGATGATAAGCAGCAAAGCTTTATGCTATGCAACACCATCGGTTTCCTAGGCCTCAAGCACTACAAACTGACAAGGAATCCAGAAACTGGTGAAGTGAATGGTCAACCACTAGGAGATCTTTTCGTTTCTGATGATCGAAACGTTCGTCCGTCTGATGCTGATTTCGGATCTGATGGTGCCCTATATGTGTCTGACTGGCACAATGTCATCATTGGCCACATGCAGCACAATGTTCGTGACCCTAACCGCGATCATAATCATGGCCGTATCTATCGAGTCGTTAACACTGCAAAGCCTCTGCAAAAGCCAGTAGCGATTGACGGTGAACCAATCAATGCCCTTCTCAATAATTTAAAGCACCCAATCGATGGGGTTCGTTACCGCACACGCATTGAGCTTAGCGAACATCCGACAGATTCGTTAGTCGCAGCAATTAGTAAATGGGTATCCAATTTCGACGCGAAAAATCCAAACGAAGCTCATCATATGCTAGAAGCTCTGTGGGTCTTACAAGCTCATAATGTCAAAGATGACAAGCTGATGGGAACACTACTAACGAGCGGAGACCCTAATGTTCGTAGAGCTGCAAAAACTGTTCAGCACTTTTGGTACAATGTCGATTTTACCCGCGGAGGCGGTGAATTGGCAAAGGTCAAGGAGGACAAAGCACCTGAGCCGAAGGTCGTTGTTAAAGGCAATCAAACAATCGTTGATCTAGCGGCAATACCTCACCAGCTAAAATACAACTTAACAAATTTCTCTGTGAAAGCAGGGAGCAAAGTAAAAATCACGTTCTTAAATCCAGATGTGATTCCTCATAACCTCCTCATTGTCGAGCCTGGTTCCAAAGCGGAAATTGGAAACCAAGCAATTGCAATGGGAGCAGAAGCAGTTAAGAAAGCGCCAACTAATTCAAAGATCCTGCATGGCACTAAAATGCTAGAAGCGGGCCAAAAAGAAACACTCGAATTCAATGCACCCTCCAAGCCTGGAGATTACGAATTTATTTGTACTTTCCCTGGCCACTGGGCAGTGATGAACGGAATAATGAAAGTGACTCAGTAATCAAAAAAAATCAGATTAAACTAAAAAAGCCCCTATGCATTTGAAATGCATAGGGGCTTTTTAAATTTATTAGGCTAGACTTTTAGCCAAGAGACTTGCAACGATCCGCAAGTAATTGTAAAGCACGAACAAAATCCCATGCCGGTATATTGGCCTGCATCTCATTAATAAGTAGCATCAGGCGCTTTGCCGAATCCTTTGCAAGATCCAAATCATCGTCCTGAAGCGCTTTAATCAACGCACTTAGTCTTTGGGTGAAAGGCTCATTGAGTTCCTGCATCTTACGCCCATGAATATTATTTAGTCCGCCAATCACATCCGAATAAGCTTTCTGAAGCTCATTAGCTGCATGAGCCAAAACTTTTATTTCTTGATCAACTGTGAGCTGATTATTTACTTGAGCTTCCTCCGCATTGGAGGGTGAATCAGACGCAATAGCCTCTCCACCTCTAACTAGAGGAGAAGAAGTTGGCCGTAATCGCTTAAGCAGCCACGAGTTCATAAGGTCTGTTGAAATGGTCAAAGTTCCAGTAGCCATGATTTACTAGTTAGATGGGTCGTAAAATCAAAAAGTCACAAAAAAAATAAAAATTTTACAAAATTATTTAATATTTCTAAAATTTCTATAATTTTTGACAATTTTAGCGATTATCAGCTGTTTTTCAGTGTTTGTGCAAAGATAATTTCCCAATTACACGAAAAATAAATTCTTAAAACCCCTATTTTAACAGATTCTTAACTATTTAATATTTCTCTCAAAAAAGGAGATGTTCTACTCGTTTTAGATCGAATTACCTGTTCCGGACGACCCTTTGTCACTATCTGCCCTCCCCCTTCTCCCGCTTCAGGGCCAATATCTATAATGTAATCTGCTTCGGCCATAATGCTCGTATTGTGTTCTATCACAATGACGGTATGTCCTTCATCAACAAGTGCATGCAATACCCTAATAAGATTCACCACATCCTTGTGATGCAAACCGATAGTTGGTTCTTCAATCAAATAAAGATTGGAACAAGAGCCGGTCACTCCTTTCATCTTTGCATTGCGTGCTCTACCTTGGCCTTTACGAATTTCCGCGACTAGCTTAATGCGTTGGGCCTCTCCACCACTCAACGTTGGGCTTGGCTGACCGAGGCTAAGGTAACCTAATCCCGTATCACGTAAGAGAGCCAGAGTAGTATGAATTTTTGTGTGTGCTTCAAAAAATGTGCAGGCTTCGGACACGCTCATTTTCATTACTTGGGCAATGTTCTTTCCATTAAAAAAAATCTCAAGCGTTGCTCTATTGTATCTGTCTCCTCGGCACTCTCCACATTCGACCCACGTAGTAGGCAAAAAATTCATCTCTAATTTTATGCGTCCATTTCCGCCGCAACTTTCACATCGGCCGCCATCAGTGTTAAAGGAAAACCGGCCAGGATTATATCCTCTCAAGCGAGATTCAGGAACATTAGAATAGAGTTTACGAATCTCATCAAAAATTTTCACATAGGTTGCAGGCGTTGATCGGCTAGTTTTCCCGATCGGACTTTGGTCCACTTCATAGGCAGCGACGATCTGATCCGTACCGGTAATAGATTTCCAGGTCTTACAAATCCGTTCCTTTGTTTTCTTTGACTTTATTGTCGAATCTACTGCCGGTTTTAAAACGCCTCGCATTAATGAGCTCTTACCGCTTCCTGAAACGCCAGTAAGAACAGTCAACCGACTCAATGGAATTGAACAGTCTAAGTTCTTCAGGTTATTGGCATTGGCATTTTTAATTCTAATCCATCCTTCTTTTGATGATAGTGACGGAATTTTACGTCTTTGCCCTGAAATGGGATGACTCATCTGATTTGAAATTGCACTCAGTGTAAGAGATGCCGTTCTCCGATTTGTCTTACCCTTCTTCTGAGAACCAAGGCTTCCCTCAAACACGACTTGTCCTCCTTCTTTACCAGCGCCTGGGCCCAGATCAACCAAATGATCAGCGCACTTAATCGTATTTTCATCATGCTCAACAACGACTAAGCTATTCCCCTGGTCTCTGAGAGAAGTTAAAGTTTTAAGGAGTTGTTCATTGTCTCTTGGGTGAAGTCCTATCGTTGGTTCATCCAAAATATAAAGAACTCCTCGCAGATTCGAGCCTAGCTGTGCGGCCAGTCGAATTCTCTGACTCTCTCCACCACTTAAAGTGGTAGCGCTGCGGTCCAATCCAAGGTAACCAAGACCAACTCTTTGGAGAAAAAATAATCGTTGTTTAATCTCTGCAAGAATATCTCGCGCGATAAGCTTTTTGGTACCCTCCAAGGAAAATCCATCAATGATTTCAATGGCATTCGTTACAGAAACTTTAGTGAGAGTATCGATCGTTATATGGTCGACCCAAACGCTCCGCGCTACAGTGTTAATTCTGGCACCGTCACATACTGGACATATATCTTTTATTTTTTCTTTGCTGATTCCGTGTCTCCTTTCCTCCTCCAACTCAGCTGCCGTAATAGAATCATGTTTTTCGTAATCGGACAGAGAAGGAACAATGTGCCCGTATCCCCGACAAGCGTGACACCATCCGTGAGGGCTATTATATGAAAAGAGACGAGGATCCAATTCATCAAATGCATTTCCACAGTCTGGGCAAGACATCTCCGAGCTAAGTACTATGCTCTGACCATCTTCCCTAAGAATACGTGCTGTTCCATGACCCCAACGAAGTGCATCATCAATGGACTGGGTAATTTCAGAATGTTTAGATTTTTCGTTCAGTTCAGCGACAAGGCCATCAATCGTGTGCTCTTTGAAACGTTCAAGTTTTTGAAAGCCCTCGCTTTCCATGAACTTGCCATCAACAAATAGTGTTCCGATCCCCTGCCTAAGGGCCCAAGCCGCAGTGTCAGCGTGGAACCCTTTTCTTCCTCTTACTAATGGTGATAAGAGTTTTACTGGGCCTGACTTCAAAACTTTTTTTACTGAAGATATAATTGAATTTTTACTCTTCTTATCAACCGACACGCCGCAATCTGGGCAATATTGCGTTCCAACCTTTGCAAATAATAGACGAAGAAAATGATAAATTTCTGTGACTGTAGACACTGTCGATTTCCCTCCTCCCCTGCTAACACGTTGTTCGATAGCTACTGTGGGCGGCAGTCCATGAACTTGATCAACGTCCGGCCTTTCCATCTGCTGAACAAATTGCCGCGCATATGCTGACATGCTGTCGAGGAATCTTCGCTGCCCTTCGGCAAAAAGAACGTCAAAAGCTAAGGTCGACTTGCCTGAACCTGAAAGTCCAGTGATCACGGTGAAAGTATCATGGGGAATATCAATTTTAATATCCTTCAGATTATTTTCCCGTGCTCCCCTGACGCTGATTATGTTTTTTTGAGGCCCTTTGGATTCAATAGTTTTCAGTAAATTTTTCGGTTTATGATCGCGCCATAAAAATTTTCCTGTATAGCTTTTCTTTTCTTTTTTTATCTCTTCGGGTGTACCAACTGCAATTATTTCTCCTCCTTCCGATCCTCCTTCAGGGCCAAGATCAATCACGTGATCCGCGCATTTTATTACTTCACAGTTATGCTCTATAACTAAGACAGAATGACCATCATCAACTAATCGCTGAAAAACGTTCAGTAATATTCTAATATCATCAAAGTGCAGCCCGGTCGTTGGTTCATCAAAAAGAAGTAAATCCTTAGCCTGACCCTTATCTTTCTTTTTAGGTTTATTTTTCAGTAAGTGTCCGACCAGTTTAAGGCGCTGACTCTCTCCACCACTCAGAGTATTTATGGGCTGACCAAGTTTGAGATAACCCAGTCCCACATCCGCTAAGGGTTTTAAATCGGCAACGACTCGTGCCGCTTTTTTATTCTCAATTGTTTCGAAAAAATGAATCGCGGATTCTATCGTGAGATTCAATACCTCGTGTATTGATTTGCCCGCTAGTTGAAATTCCAAAACTTCAGATCCATAGCGTTTACCCTCACATTCTGGACATTTTACATAAAGATCAGAAAGGAACTGCATCTCGACTTTCTCAAAACCATTTCCCCAGCAACGTCCGCAACGCCCTGCTCCGGAATTAAAACTGAAGTATCCAGGAAGATGTCCCGAACCCTTAGCTTCTGGTGTTTCGGCAAAAAGTTTTCTTATATGTTCAAAGGCTCCCACGTAAACGACAGGCGTTGACCTGGGATTGCGCGAGAGTGGGGACTGATCAACTAATACTACTTGCCCGAGCTTACCATGGCCCGCAATAGAATGCACTTCCCCTGGAAGCTCCTCTGTACTCTCACCCCTTTCACGGATCAGATTAAGGTAAATTACATCATGAACTAGAGTTGATTTTCCTGAGCCTGACACGCCGGTCACACAAACAAAAAGGCCCAGAGGAATTTCTACATTTATATTTTTCAGGTTGTTCTGCTGTGCACCTCGAACTTTTAAAACATTCCCTTTTTTAGGTTTTCTCCTAGTACTTGGAATAGGAATACTTTTATCCCCAGAAAGATAATCCAAAGTGAGTGAACTTAATTTTTTTCTGCTCTTTTCATAATCAGAAATGGGCCCCACATATACCAAATCTCCACCGTCCTCTCCTCGGCCCGGACCAATATCAACTAAATGATCAGCTGCTCTAATGATGCTCTCTTCATGCTCAACAACCAATACCGTGTTCCCGGCATCTCTCAGATCCTTCATAACATTAATCAATTGATAGGTGTCTTTTGGGTGCAACCCTATGCTGGGTTCATCAAGAACAAATAATGTATTAACCAAAGAAGCCCCTAAACATGTTGTGAGGTGCACTCTCTGCATTTCCCCGCCGGAAAGTGATCTGGCTGAACGGTCCAGTGTCAGATATCCCAGACCAACACGGCTCAAATATCTCAATCTTGAACCGACTTCTTCCCACAAAAGAAGAGCAGTCGGATCTAAATTGGAAAACTCTACTAGTTTAGATTTTTTTCCGTTCCATAGATTCAAAAGATCGGAAATGGGCAACTGCCAAACATC
>PVBE012624030.1_pt1 | contig 17879 bp, 16 predicted proteins | sample 1631181 | NCBI WGS metagenome assembly PVBE01 (sample SAMN08397723, study PRJNA350692) | Marine metagenome, whole genome shotgun sequencing project. | isolation source: water | place: Pacific Ocean | collected 2012-04
GAATGTCCAGACGTCGTTGAGCCGATAGTTGATGACGGCGGCAAGGAGAATCGAAACCACGTTCGCGAGGAGATAGTAAATGAATTGCGCGAGCAACAGGGTGAAACAAAACTGGATCCCCATGGCCACTCCGCACGCGGCAAAATACCGCCCCATCTGCACGAGAACACCCCGTCCCAATTTGCGCGTGCGGTCCCCCCACGTCCACAGCCTGTTCCAAAAGAAATTGTTGATCGTGGCGAGGAAGATCGCCAGGCCGAGCGACAAATTGAACCGCAATTCCCCCGAGCTGATTTCCCTGAAAATGAATTCCCGGGCGACGTACAGGACAACCAGATTGACGACCGTACCGGAAAGGCCGACAACGCCAAACTTGGAGAAACGATGCCGGATCAGGGAGGCGATTACCGGAAGCCGCAATTTTTTTCTCCGTCAACGCCGGAATCATTTTCCACCCGGATCCACGATGGCATTTGAGGATGGACTAGACTCTTTCCGTTTCGAGCATCTCGCGGGCCTTTTCCAGCACCGCCTGCGGTGAAATGCTCTTCAGGCACACATTGTCCCCATCGCAGGGGGAGTTTCTATGGTTATAGGCCGTAAGACAGGGAGAACAGGAGAGCGGAACATGGAAACTGAACGAATTTGAACCGAGAGGATGGTAGAGAACCGGTGTTTCGGGGCCGTAAAGGACGATGGCGGGGAGGGGTGTCATTGCCGCGAAATGGCCGGGACCCCCGTCATTCGTGATCAGGAGCGAGGAAGAATGGAACAGGATCATGAGTTCCCTGATCGATCGGGTATATCCGGTCAGGTCAAGGCAGTCGTCGTGGCGGCAATCGGCCAGGATCTTCCGGGCCAACGCCTTGTCCTCCTTGAGGCCGATGATCCCCACCGCATACCCTCGTTGAACCAGGTCCTTTGCCACGATGCAAAAATATTCCAGGGGCCAGGCCCTTACCGGCAACAGCCCTCCTCCGACATAGAGAAGAACCAGTCTCTTGCCGTCCCTCTGGTGAAAATCCTTCTGGAATCGTGCCAATACGCCATCGATTTCGTCCTGGTTGACATTCATGGGGGGCACTTCAGGATCATCCACCCCCACGGGGCGCTTGACCTTCGGGATCTTCTCCGAATCGATGGCTTCCACCATCGTGATGAACTGTCGTGAAATATGGTGATAGGGATTGTACAGAACCCGTCGGTTGATGAACTCACCGCGGAACAGCCCCTCCTGCGTGTGGGGATGAAATCCCACACGTATTCTGGCTCCACTGAGAAAGGAGTAGAGGCTGCTTATCCTCGAGAAAAGATCGCAGTCGATCACCGTATCGATCTTGACCCGGCGCAGTTCTCTCAGTGCCCGAAGGCTGTCCAAGAGCATCCCTGTCAGTGTGGTAGAGCGGACGGTCAGAATATTCCCGGCGGGAACCACATCGATTGTTTCAAGAATCTCCCGGTTCTGTTCGAACAACAGGACATGGACCGAGGCCCCGGGGTATTTCATCCTGATGTGTTCAAACATGGGACGGGCCAACACAAGGCTTCCCATCTCCGAGAGGAGGATGACAAGGAATTTCCTGGGCCGGATCCCGGCGCTCGTATCCCTTTTCCCGGCTGAAAACAGGGAGAGGATCCAACAGAGAAAAGGCCCCGCAACGCGGTCTACCTTGCGTTGGAACTCCAGTTTCATGGCTGATCAAGCGTCCTTCGAGTTGTGCTTTCCCTTCCCGTTTCCGTCTGGTGAGAGAATAAGAAATAGAAAAGGCGAAGGACAGCGAATAATGACGCCCTTTCACACTCTCGTCGGCCGCTTGCCCGCGGGGATTTCCGTGTTTATAATCGAACCCTGTGAGCCGTATCGAATGGGGCGTCTCCGGACCCGACGCTGAATCCGTCGTTTCGATTCCCGACCAGGTCTCCGCCACGGGTGAAGCGGATAGGTTCCGGAGGGCGATCCACCGGGCAGGCGCCCTGCCGGTCCTCCTTCGGGGAAGCCGCACCGGAGACGCATCTGGAGAATACAAGGAGAGCTGAATGAGACCTCCTCTCCCGCCCCGACAGCTGGCTGCCTCCCTGGATGACTTCTCCCGTCTGCGGGTCCTCGTCCTCGGCGACCTATTTCTCGATGAATATCTCGAAGGCGAGATGTTCGACATATCGAAGGAGGGGCCCGTACCGGTGGTGAAACTCGATTCCCGCGTGCGTACGGCGGGCGCGGCCGGGAACCTCGCCTGCTCCCTGAAGAATCTCGGGGCCACCGTCTCGCTCGTCAGCCTCGTCGGAGAGGACTCCGCCGGTGACGACCTGCTTCGGCAGTTTGCGAAAAAGGAGATCGATGCCGGCGGAGTGCTCCGGCTACCTTCCAAACCGACCTTTACCTATACCAAGATACGCGCCCGGGTCGAGAACGTCCCCTCGAGGGAAATCCTCAGGCTGGACGTGCTTCCGGATGAGCCCATCGACAGCGGAATCGAGGAGAGGGTGATGGCCGCCATCGAAGAGAGGGCCGGGGAACTCGACGGTATCCTCGTTCTGGATCAGGTCGATCACCTGGTGACGAAACGGGTCCTTGATAATCTGCCGGGACTGGCGGCCGGGCACGGCATTTTCCTGCAGGGGAGCTCTCGCGGGCGGTTGGGAGAATTCCATGATTTCGACCTGGTCGTACCCAACAACCGGGAAGCGCTCGGTGCCGTGGGAAGGACATCCCCCGGCCTCTCCCCCGGAGACCTTGCCGGGCAACTGCGCCGGAAGGGTTCGCATGGCGAGGTGCTTCTGACGCTGGGCCCCGATGGCATGGCGGCGCTGGGCCGGGAGCGGGAGGATGCCGTCCTCCTGCCCACCCGGGCCCGCGAGATCCGGGACGTCACCGGCGCCGGAGACGCGGTCTCTTCGGCGGTCCTCCTCGGAAGGCTCTCAGGATGGGACCTCCATTCCGCGGCTTGGGTCGCCAGCCACTCTGCCGCGATCGCCATCGCCAGGGTCGGTACCCACCACGTGACCCGTGAGGAGTTGCGAGAGGCCTTGGTCCCTGCTTGAGCCGCCGGCGGCTTACCCGGGGGAAGGGTGGAGACCCCGGATCAGTTCATGATCCCCCGGCGGGAGTTGTAGCTCCGGATCTTCCTCAACGTCGAGCGCAGCTTGGAACTCTCACTGCACTTCATCCCCACCTCTTTCGCGAGGTCGTCCAGCCATTTGAGGATGATGCCGCTCTCGGTGAAGTGCCACGCGTGCGGGGCGACGTCCCGGATGATCATTTCCCGCAGGGCGGGAACCTCCTTCGCCACGAGCGTCTCCAGCACCCCGAGAGCCGCGGTTCGGACCGATTCGTCCCGGTCCCGGAGGAGCCGGGCCGCTTCAAGCAGGCGGAAGGAGTCGGAATGGCTTCCCAGTTTCCCGAGGGCGGCCTTCCTTGTCGCGGCTTTCGTGGAGCGGAGTTGCCGGAGAATCCCGAACCCGTTTCCCGCCCGGTCGACCCGGAAAGGCACCTCGTGTGTGACCGTCTTGCGGCCGTCCGTGACGCTGATTTCGATCGTCTCCGCCCGCGCCCCCGGCGTCCAGGTGAACCGGCCCGTGTAGGCGTCGAGACGGGCTCCCGTCGGAAGGTCCGGGCACGTGTAGACCAGGTGGTCCCCGTCAAGGTCGATGACGCGGGGCGTCCATTCAAACTCCACCCCCTCCACGGCGGTGGGAAGGTCGGTCGTGACGAAGAGCGGTGAAAAGTTTCTCCCGGCGGAGCCCTTCACCAGGAGGTTCATCGAATGGATGGCCGAATGCGTTCCATCGGTCAGGCGAAACTCTGGTTGCCATGAGCCCTGGTCGCGGGCTTCCGGTGTCCAGCGGAAAACGCCCCCCTCGAAAACGGCCCCTTCCGGAAGATCGCGAGCTTCGAGTCGGAAGCGGTCCGGCGCGGGGTTTTCCACGCTGACCTGGAACGTGATTTCCTCTCCGACCGTCCCCTCGGCGCGTTCCGGGCAGGTGAATCGGGGCTTCGGAAAGGAGGAGATCGCGAGGCTCCAGCCGCGGGAATCGGAAAGCCAGCCGAGATCGCGCCGGACCCGCTTGTTCGAGAAATCGACCCGGAGGGCCACTTCGTGCGTTCCCTCTCCCAGTTCCCGGGCGCGGATCTTCGCCGTGGTCGTCAGCCCCTGCTTCTTCGTCGCGGTCCGCTGTTTCCCGTCGACGTACCAGAGGCCCTTGAACCTCCCGATCGTCCGGCCCCGCGCCTTTGTGCGGATCAACTCCGCCCCGAACTCGATCGATTCGTTCTTCCAGAGGGCGACTTTCGGTTGACGGGGAAACGCGTCATGGATCAGGGGGATCTTCTCGTAGAATTTCCGTTCGACCTGCTCGAAACAGATGGCGCAGTAATTGTCGCCTTGCGCCATCAGGCATTCCGCCTGGGGTCTCCAAACGCCCCGGGCGCGGTAGTACCCGCCCTCGAAACAGGAGATCACCTGGTCCGGCCCGAGCTTGTTTCTCTGGTGCGCCGCGGGCCACGAGCGGGGGACCCAGTAATGCCACTTGACCTGTTTCGGATTCCGGACGAGGCTCACATTCGCATATTCCTCGTCGTTCTCGTCCTTGAAGAGGGGCATCGAATTAACCTGGGAATGGTCGACGTACTCGTCGCTGAGGTTTCCGAAGGCGTGTCCCATCTCGTGGAGAAACGCCTGGCTCATGTCGACGTCCGAGTCGATCGTGATGACGCCGCCGCCCCCGGTGGCGCGGACGTCGGTGATGTCGCACAGAACGACGACCAGGTCCGCATCGGGCGCGAACGAGGCCAGTTCCCGGGCCTTCGCGGTGTCGCAGGTCAGGGTGGTTCCGGTCACCCGGGCGCCCGCTAGTGTGGACGCCATGCTCCGGTCGTCCACGCTTACGCGGTGAACGTTGATGTAGTTCGTGTAGTTGCGGAAGGGTTCCTCTCGCAGGAGCGATGTCTTGAGCTTCTCCGCAAGACGGTGGAAGGCCTTGGCCGCCTTCTCTGGGAATCCCGCGGAGAGGATGACGATGTCGATCCGCCGGGACGGATCCCCGTTCTCCATGATCGTCGTGATGTCGTGAATCCCGTGTTCTTCACGAAGGTCTTCCCGCACCCGCCGGAAGGGTTGCGGATGTTCCTTCTGGAGCGATCGAAAAAGACGGTTCTTCTCGGGAAGGGTGAGTTGGCCCGGGGCGTATTTCGTCGTTTCCGGCGCGCGGGAGGAGACGATGGTCCAGCCCTTCGGCTGCAGAGCCTCTTCCTCTTCTTCGGATTCTTCGATCTCTTCCTCCGGTCCCCAATCCTCCGTTTCTTCCTCTTCCCGTTCGGGGAAGGGCTGGAGGGGGATGGTCCGGGGTTCGTTCGATTCGCGCTGGGGGATGTCTGTCTCCACCGGCCGGACCGGGGTTTCTTTCTTCGGAGCCTCTTGCGCGACGGGGGTTGTACGGCGGACCCGCGCCTGCGGCGCCGGAACCTCTTCCGGAACTTCGGGCGATGAAACGAGAAGCAGGACCCCCAATCCGATCAGGACGCCGGCGGAAATCCCCCCCACGAGACCGAGGACGAGATTCCGGTTCGAATTGCGCCGGACCGGCCTTCCCCGAACCGCCGCCACCCGGGGAACCGCACGGGACCGGTTCCGTGTAGGAGGAACGCCTCCACGTCGGGCGGGTTTCCGGATTCGACCTGGCCGGGGATTCCTGTTCATGTATTCTCCTCGCAAGTATTGGGTTCTGTTCCGTCTTATGCGCCTTTTTCCCTGCTGGGATTGCCCGAAAATGAGAAAAAGGTGCGGGGCGGCTGAACGGGGCACCTGCCCCTGTTCCTCTCCCGGTACCATTGCCGGGAGGGGGCCGGGAATTTAAGGGATCTTTCCCCGGTTTTGACATACCATGGCGAAGAATGGACGCAACGGCGATCTTGCCAAAGGACGTGGATAACCAGTCCCGGTCGGAAGAACTGGGCCTGGTCGATTTGCAGAAGTCGATCCCCGTCGAATACGGGAATCCGAGCGAGGCTCGGTCGTGGTGGACCCTCTTCCGGGTGCTCCTCTGTATCGGCTCGTGTCTCGGACTGCTCTCCCTGGTGGAGGTCGGGTCCGGATGGCAACTTCTCTGGCAGGTTCCGGCGCTGGCCGTCTTGTGGGTGGTCTACGGGATGGTCCTCGTTGGCCTCTTTGTCGTCGGTCACGAATGCGGGCACTATTCCTTCTCGCGCCACCGGTGGGTGAGCAACGTGATCGGCCATCTCGTGATGGCGCCGATCATGAACGGCCTGCAAACCTGGCGGGTGACGCACGATCATCATCACCGTCACACGCAACTGCGGGGGCAGGAGGTGGACTGGGCGGCCCACCTGGTCACCCGGGAAGAGTATGGAAAGCTGACTTGGAGGAAAAATTTCCTCACGAAGCTCGGATATAAAATCCCCTACGGTATTTTCATCTGGATCAGCATGAACACGATCCGACGGGGCTTCTTCATCAGGAACATGCTCGGGCCGGAAAAGTTCCGGAAGGAGAAGGGAAAGATCCTCGGGTCGAACATGCTGATGCTCCTGGTGACCGCCAGTGTCTACGGGGCGTGGTGGTACACCACCGGCTTCTGGGGGATGATGAAATACCACGGGACCCCCGCCTTCATCGCGGCGGCGTTCGGGTGCATCATCGTGACGATCCAGCACGCGAACGAGTACACCCTGGCCTACACGAAGAAGGGATGGTCTCCCGTGCGGGGACAGCTGGTCTCGACGTTCGACGTCCGCTTCCCGCGATGGATCGAGTGGCTCTGGTGCGACATCACCATTCACATTCCGCACCACGTCCTTCCCGGGATTCCCTGGTACCACCTGCGGAAAGCGGGCCGCGCGTTGCGCGGGGCCTTTCCGAAGTACTACCAGGAGTATCCCTTCCGGTTCCGCGATTTCGGGTGGGCGAAGAAGGCCCCCTTCCTGGAAGAATCGAAGGAGAAGGGTTTCTACGAGATGGACATTCCGCACACGCGACGCGCGGGGTAGGGCCGCTTCCATTTTATTTCGGACGGATCATGGCAAAAAAGAAAAAGGCTTCCCGGAAGCGCGCACCGGTCCGGGCCCCCCGCGGGAAAAAGAAGTCCTGCCGGAACTGGCAGATCGAGGCTCCGTACCGGATGATCCAAAACAACCTCGATCCGGAGGTGGCCGAAGACTGGGAAAATCTCGTCATCTACGGCGGAAGCGGAAAGGCGGCTCGGGACTGGGAAAGCTATGACCGAATTCTCGCCTCGCTTCGTTCTCTCGGCAAGGAGGAGACCCTGCTCGTGCAATCCGGCCGTCCCGTGGGAATTTTCCGAACGCACGAGATGGCGCCCCGCGTCCTGATCGCCAACTCCAACCTCGTTCCCGGTTGGGCCAACTGGGATCATTTCCGGAAGCTCGAAGCGGAAGGGCTCATGATGTACGGCCAGATGACCGCCGGTTCCTGGATCTACATCGCCAGCCAGGGGATCCTCCAGGGAACGTATGAAACATTCCAGGCGGCGGCGCGGAAACATTGGAAAAGCGACCTCACGGGGAGGCTGGTCGTCTCCGGCGGAATGGGGGGGATGGGCGGCGCTCAACCCCTCGCGGCGACGATGGCCGGCGGCGCCTACCTCGGCATCGACGTCGACGAACGCCGCATCGACCGGCGGCTCGATTCCGGCTACTGCGATCGGAAAACCTCCTCCCTCGACGAAGCCCTCTCGATGGTGCTTCGCGCGAAGGAAGAGAAAAAGGCCCTCTCCGTCGGGCTCGTCGGGAACTGCGCCGAAGTTCTGCCCGAACTGGTCCGCCGGGGAATCGTTCCGGACATGTTGACCGACCAGACCAGCGCGCACGACGCGCTCCAGGGATATGTTCCCGCCGGGATTTCGATGGCCCAGGCGGAAGCGCTCCGCCAGCGGGGTCCGAAAGCCTACATCGCGCGTTCCATGGCGTCGATGGCGGTTCATTGCCGCGCGATGCTGCAACTGCAGAAAATGGGATCGGTCACTTTCGATTATGGGAACAACCTGCGCGGACAGGCGAAGGAAGCGGGTGTGAAGAACGCGTTCGATTTCCCGGGATTCGTTCCCGCCTACATTCGACCCCTCTTTTGCGAAGGGCGGGGTCCTTTCCGGTGGGTGGCACTCTCTGGCGATCCGGAAGACATCTACAGGACCGACGAGGCTGTCCTCAAGCTCTTCCCGAAAGACAAAATTCTCGCGCGATGGATCCCGCTGGCGCGGAAGAAGGTTCAATTCCAGGGACTGCCCGCCCGGATCTGCTGGCTCGGCTACGGGGAACGGGCGGAGTTCGGTTTGCTCCTGAACCGGATGGTCAAAACGGGAAAGCTCAAGGGGCCGATCGTGATCGGCCGGGACCACCTCGATTGCGGATCGGTCGCCTCGCCGAACCGGGAGACGGAGGGGATGAGGGACGGCTCCGACGCGGTCGCGGACTGGCCTCTCCTGAACGCGATGCTCAACACCGCGAGCGGCGCCACCTGGGTCAGTTTCCATCACGGCGGCGGCGTCGGGATCGGCAACTCTCTCCACGCCGGGATGGTCGTCTGCGCGGACGGATCGGAGATCGCGAAGAAGAAGCTGAAGCTCGTTCTCACGAACGATCCGGGGACCGGGGTCATGCGCCACGTCGACGCCGGGTATCCCGAGGCGGTCCGTTTCGCGAAGAAGGCGGGAATCCGGAAACCCTGAACCGTTCCTCAACACCAAGGCTCGAAGGCGCTCGGAATTATTTTTGATTGATCGTTACTTCTTCCTTCCAGGCGGTCCGGAATGAATCCGAAACCTGGCGTCTCCGTGCCTTTGCGGATGGCTCCCCCGGGATGATCCAGGGCGGCACCTCAGAGAGGGGCCTGGGAAATTCCCTTCTCGAATTCCGCCATCTCCGCCTCGACGTCGATCGGGGCGACCTGCAGGCTTCCCTGGACGAAATGATTTTCGCGGAGGAGGGAGCCGTTTAACGCCTTCACGCTCTTCGCGAGTTTTTCAAGCAGGTCCCGGTAACGCCATTCGATTCCCCGTCGCGCTTCTCCCCGGAGTTGCCCCATCTCGTTCCGGATCGATTCTATTTCCCTGCGGCGGACCACGAACTCCGGCGCAACGCCGTTATCCTTGAGCATCTTGAAGGCGAGCCTCCACTCTTCCTCCGCGAAGGGATTCACGTCCAAATTCAGTTTCTTCCCCGCGGTGGGAAGGTTTTTGAACATGCCCTTTTCTTCCGCCTCCCGGATTTTCTTTTCGATCAGCGTTTCCAGTTCGTGGGCGAAGAATTCCATGCGGCCCTATTCCTTCCGTTTTCCGTACGCGCGGCCCAACCTCCCGGCGCACCATTCGAGAAAGAGTCGATCCGTTTCATTATAGGCGCCCACCTCGTCGCCGTCGATGTCGATCTCCCCGACGACGGTTCCGTCGAGAAAAATAGGTGCGACGATCTCACTGCGGGTCTGGAGGAAACAGGGAAGGTAGTCGTCCTCCTTCCGGACGTCGTCGACGACCACGCTTTTCTCCTCGCGCGCGGCGCGGCCGCAGATTCCCTCTCCGACCGGGATGCGGAGATGTTCGGTCGCCTGCGGGCCGTCCCAGGCCTTCAGGACAAGGGTTTCAGGTTCCTCGATCATGTAGATGCCGACCCAGGAGTAGTGGGGGAAGGAATTTCGAAGGACCCCGCAAACCCGCCGGGCAATTTCGTCGAAGGGAAGGTCTCCCTGGAAAAGTTCCTCGAGGGCCTCTATGGGGTTCGCCATACGCGGGAGATTATAGGAAGCGCGATTCCCGGCGTCAAACCGGGAATAGAACGGGCCCCTTGAGGGTTGTTTCCTTGGCCCCTTCGGGGGAAATGGATAATGTATGGCCTTGTTTCGCGGATTAATTTGAGGAAGGAGAACGAGAATGAGAATCGTGTTGATGGCAGTGCTGGCGCTGGGCATGCCCGGGGTGATGATCGCGTGCGGCGGAACGACCGAGAAGCCGGAGGCGTCGGCGTCGAAGTGCACGAGTTGTGCCGACGCGAAGGCCGCCGACAGTTGGTGCGCCGACTGCAACGTTGGATTCGTCGACGGGGCGAAAGTGAAGTGCCAGGGATGTCACACGCAAAAGACGGGCGGAGCCGTTTGTGAGGCCTGTTCCATGCCGGCCACGTGTGCCGGATGCGAGACGTCGGGCGGCAAGTGCGAAGGCTGCCAGGCGAAAGCCGCGGTCTGCGCCGGATGCGAAAAAACGGGCAAGGTCTGCGCGGGATGCACGAAAAAGAAGTAGCCGACGAATTTCGGAAAAAGCGCGGAGGAGGTTTCTCCGCGCTTTTTTTTCAGGCGACGCCCTCGATGGCGATCGCGCCGGTTCGCTTCTCCTGGTGAATCCGGATCCGCTGTCCCTTGGTCAACTGCAGAAGAGCGAGGAAGGTGCCGATGACCCGGCCGCGTTCCGGCTTTCCCTCGACCAGTTCCGCGAAGGTGGTCTTTTTTCCCTCCGTGACCGCCTTCATGATCCGTTCCATGAAGACCTCGATCGGAACGTCGTGGTATAGGATCGACATGCCTCCCTCCAGGCGCGTGGATTGGGAGAGTCGGGCCCAGAGTTTCAGCAGGTGCCAGGTGTCGATGTTCTCGAGGGGTTCCTCTTTCGGGTCGGTTTCCGATTCCAGGCGGAGCCGGGGACGTCCCGTCTTCCGGGCGCGCTCTTCCATCAGGGTTCCCAACGCCCGGGCGCGGTCCTTGAACTGCTTGTACTGGAGAAGTTTCCGGAGAAGTTCGAGGGAGGCTTCCTCTTCCGTCTCCTCCTCTTCCTCCTCCTCCTCGACCGGCGCGGGGAGAAGGGTGCGCGACTTGATGAGCAGGAGGTGGGAAGCGACCACGAGAAATTCGCCCGCCAGGGCGATGTCCATCTCCTGCATCGCGTCCAGGAAGGAGATGTATTGTTCGGCCACCCTCGCGAGGGTGATCTGGGTGATGTCGACCTCGGTCTCCTTCACCAGGTGGAGCAGGAGATCGAGGGGTCCGTAATAGTTGTCAATCTGGACCTTGCAGTCGGAAAGCTCGGGCATGTTTCCCTCTCTATCGAACTTCTCTTGCCGGTACGGGAGTATTATCGGCCGCCGAAGACCGCTTCCCGCACCTCTTCCATCGTCGCCCCGGCGACGACGCGCGCCTTTTCCGCCCCGGCCCGGATGATTTCATCCAGGTCCTTCGGGCGGGCGAGAAGTTCCCGGCGGCGTTCATGGATCGGGCCGAGGGATTCGAGGACCTTTCCCGCGAGTTCGGCCTTGCAGTCGGTGCACCCGATCTCGGCGGTGCGGCATCCTTCCCCGAGCGCGGAGTGCCGTTCGGAAGTGTTGAAGATGGAATGGAATGTCCAGACGTTGCAGATTTCGGGCGTGCCGGGATCGGTGCGGCGGACCCGTGCCGGATCGGTGAACATCGACTTGACCTTCTTTTCGACCTTCGCGGGCTCTTCTCCGATCTCGATGCCGTTGCCGTAGCTTCCGCTCATTTTCCTGCCGTCGATTCCGAGGAGGAGGCGGATTTCCGTCAGTTTCGCCTTGGGCTCCGGGAAGACCTGTTTTCCGAAAGTCGCGTTGAACCGACGGGCGATCTCGCGGGTGAGTTCGAGATGGGGGACCTGGTCTTCCCCGACCGGGACCGCCTCCCCTTTATATAGGAAGATGTCCGCCGCCTGCAGGACCGGGTATCCGAGGAAGGCGTAGTTGTCGACCCCCTTCGATTCCAGTTCCTTCACCTGCGCCTTGTAGGTGGGAACCCGCTCCAGCCAGCCCAGGGGGGTGAGGCAGGAGAGGATCATGTGCAGTTCGGTATGTTCCGGAACGTGGGACTGGATGAAGACCGTCGACTTTTCCGGGTCGATCCCGGCGGCGATGAATTCGGCGATGTTCTCCCGCGCGAATTTCCGGATGTTGCCGGCACTGCGGTATTCGCTCGTCAGTGCGTGCCAGTCTGCCGACATGAAAAAGCAATCGTACTCGTCCTGAAGGGCGACCCAGTTCTGGAGTGCGCCGAGGTAGTTTCCGAGATGGAGGGGCGCGGTCGGGCGCATGCCGGAAAGGATTCTTTTCTTTGCCATGTTATGAGCCTGAAATTCCCCTGATGAAGATGACGTAAAACTCCGCGTCGAAGACGCGGTAGAGCGCCTCTTGGAGGACCCAGTAGAAGGGCTGGAGAAAATAGACGTGAAGCCCCAGAAAAATGAACGGGAGAAGGATCATCAATCCGTACGGTTCCATGCGGTCGAGGGCCATTTTTCCCTGCCGCGGAAGGAAGTAGCGGAGGATCCGGGATCCGTCCAGCGGGGGGATCGGGATCAGGTTGAAGGCGCCCAGGAGGATGTTCAGGAGGATCATGATGCCGAGGAAAGTCGCGTTCCAGGTAAGCATCCGGGAAGCCGGATCGTACAGGAAATCGGGTGCGACTCTGTGGATAACCGTGAGTATTCCAAAGGAAACGATCGCGAGAAAGAAATTGGAAATCGGTCCCGCCGCGGCGCTGATGGCCATGCCGAGACCCGGGTTCTTGAAGTTCATCGGGTTGATCTGGACCGGCTTTGCCCCTCCGAACATGAACTTGCCCCCGGAGGAGACCAGGAGGATGAGGGGGAGCGCGATGGTCATCCACGGGTCGATATGGCTCTTCGGGTTGAAGGTGAGGCGTCCGTCGTTCTTCGCCGTGGGATCTCCCAGCTTCAGCGCTACCCATCCGTGCATGATCTCGTGGAACATTACGGAGAATCCGAGCGCGACGATCCACATGAGGATGCGGGGTATCGAGAGGTCTCCCATGGGCAACGAAGATACCCGATGAATTCGCGGAGGTAAACGCTGGTATGACGATTTGGAACAGGATTCTCGATCTCGTCTATCCCCCCGTTTGCCTTCTGTGCGGGGAAACGGCGGAGGGGGGGGTGTGCGCGCCATGCGACCGGCAGATCCCCTGGTACGAAGGAGCGGGATGCTTCACCTGCGGCGCGGGAGGATCTTTATTGGTCTGCACCGCCTGCGCGGGAAGGGAAATGCGGTTCCGGAGCGCCGTGGCGCTGGGCTCCTTCTCGGGGCCCCTGCGCAGAATGATCCTGGCGATGAAACTCCGCGGCGAGCCGTCGCTCGTCCGGCCTCTCGCCGCGAGGTTGGCCACCCGGGTCCGGGAGACGGGCGTGCGGGTCGACGTGGTCACCTTCGTTCCCGCCGCGCCCTTCCGGGAATTCCTTCCCCGTCATCCCCACATCACGGAGGCGGTCGCGCAGGCGTTGGGGAGCGTTCTCGGCAAACCCGTCCGTTCCACTCTCCGGAAAATGAGACGGACCCTTCCCCAGACCGAACTTCGCGGGGAGCAGAGATGGGGGAACCTGCAGGGAGCGTTTCGGGGAGGAAGGGCGGTCTCCGATCGCTCCGTTCTCCTGGTGGACGACGTCCTTACGACGGGGGCGACCGCGAACGCCTGTACGGATGCGTTGTACCGTGCACGCGCCCGGGAGGTGCATGTCGCCGTTCTTTCCCGGAGGCTTCGCGTCGCGGCTTTAAGATGACTTAATAGTCATCTTAATGGGAATCCCTCGACAGACCTTCCTCTTTAATTTCTGGATGTCTAAATTTTTCTACACCTTCGATCAGGGGCTTGGCGGAAGTCGTTTGATCGAAATATTGCCTGGAATTCCCCTTGGAACGGATTGAAAGGCCTTTCCCGGGAAAAAATTTTCGACGACATTAATTGGCAACCGTTTTGCTCTACCCCGGGCAGTTGGATCGAAGGACCTTGATTTTGGGGAATCTTTCCTTCGAGACTTGGTTGGATTGGATTGGATTTCCCCCGGTTTCCCAAGCCGGCGGGAAGGATTGGTTGGGGAATACTTCGATGAAGAAGTCACTTCTGTGGGGGATAGTCTCCTCCCTCGTTTTCAGCGTTCTGATCGCCTCTCCGGCGATCGCCCAGGAAAACGGGTGGAACCCCACAAGCGGTTCCCCCGCGCCTTCCGAACTGAGTGAAGAAAACCTGCCGGAACTCGGCGGTCCTCCCTCGGAGGGGACCTCCGAAGAGAAACCGGTCGACGGGAGCGGGTCGGGATCTAGAAGGAAGAAGTCCGAGAAAAAGTCCCTGATGAAGGTCAGCTGGAAGGAACTCAAGGAGTACCAGGGAAAAGTCGGGGACAAGAGCTGGAAGGCTCTCTTCCGCGCCTTCGGCAACAGCTGGGGAAAGAAAGAAGACGACAAGTGGGCCGCGGAACAGCGGAACCGCTACGACGTATTTCTCTTCGGCAAGAAGTATAAGAACGTGGCCGGCCACAAGACCAAGGTTTCCCAGCTCAAACAGGGCAAGCCGAAGACCAGTTTCGACATCGAACTCCTCACCGACGGAATCAAGCTGAGCGGGAAGTACAGCCAGACGTTCAACCTGATCAGCATCACGGGGCAGATCTGGGCCGGACCGGTCCCGGTCGTGCTCAAGGCCGAATCGGCCGCCAGCTTTGGCGTGAAGGCAACCACCCTCCTCGGGTCTCCCTTCGAGTTCAACGGCAACGCGTGGGCCGGCATCGGAGTCGACTTGACCGCCGCCGTCGGGTTCGTATTTGGCTACATCGGAGTCAAGGGTTCGATGGACCTGATCCAGGCGGAGCTTTACCTCGACACGTCCTTTAACTTCATGGAAAGCGAACATTGGATCCAGTCGGGCTTCAGCATCAGCAGCTCCGGCAAGATCTCGATCGTGGCGAAGGTCGCCTTTGCGAAGAAGACCTACCCGATCTGGAAGTCCCCGTCGTACGACTGGTACGACAAGACCCTCTTGGACATGGAGTTCTGATTCACGACAATTCTTCGGAACGGGGATGACCCACTCGGGGTCATCCCCGTCCGTTTTCATCGCCTTGGCGGGAGAACCCGATGAAAAGAATCGCCCTGGTCATTCTCGGAGCGGCGCTTTTGGGCGTTCTCGTTGCGCTGGTGTTCCGTTCTCCGGAGAAGGTCGAAGACCTGCCGCAATCGATCCCGGAAAGGGCTCCCGAGTTTCAGGCCGAAGTCGATACCTTCGAGGACGTTCCCCAACATGCCGGAACCCCCTTTCTCGCCACCGGTGACCTTCGCCGGTACCGCTACCGTTCCGTGACCTCGGTTCGCATCAGTCTCGCGGAAGGCGCGACGGAAATGACCATGCGCGCGGGCGGCGAACTTTCCGTCCGGACCTACGATGTCTCCGGTCCGCTGGTACAGGGATATCGGTTCCTGCCGATCGTGCTGGTGGCGACCAACGACATGGTGGGGGATTTGTCCGATTTCCGTTCCGTCCAGTCACAGTTGGAGACGGAATTCCTGGTGCGGCGTGATCCGCTCGGGAAGATCCTTTCGATCCACTTCGAGGAGGGGATCGGGAAAGAATCGAGAAACATTTTGAGAGGACTTCTGGCCCCGTTTGAAATCGTCCTGGGCGGACCGGACGAGGAGAAGTGGGAAAACCGCGGGGACGACACGACGGGGAAGTTCCTCGCAGAGTACACGGTCGAAAATCGATCCGCGGAGGGACTCGACCTGACGCGGAGAAAGCAGTACCAGGATCTCTATTTCTCGGGTATCCCCACCTCGCTCGAAACCGGGGAAAGCCCGTTCCACGTGGAAGGGGGGGGGGAAACGCGCATTTCCCTGGATCCCGCGGAGCAACTCACACGTCTTGCGGGCCGGGAGCGCGTGAAGATGGAGGGGAAAAACGGGCAGATGACGCTCGGCGTTGCGTCCCGCATGGAAGTTTTCGCGGTTCTCATCGGAATGGAACGGAACGACCCGGGGGTTCTCGCCCGGGCCGCCGATCTTCGCCATGGATTGCCCGGCATGTCGTTCGTCGATTTTGCCCCCGAGACGACCCTGGAGAAGATGACCACCGTGGAGATCGGGGATCTCGATGATCTCCTCGACCGGCTCGTCAAGGCGACCGCCGAAGGCGAGTGGTACAAGGAGGCGCCGCACGTATACATGGCCCTTCGAGAGTTGCTCGAAAATTCTCCCGAAGCGCGCCTGCGCGTTCAGGAAATGCTGGCGAACGGAGAATATGCCGGGGAAGTCCTTCAAACCCTCGCGGATGCCCTTGGCTCGACCACGTCCGGATGGAAGGAGATCCTTTCCCTGATGGACCGGGAAGAGCTCGATCCCCTCCGGAAGTTGATCCTTACCCGTTCCCTGGGTCTCGTTCCCCGGCCGGGAGAAGAGGTCGTCGGCCTGCTTTCAAAACTGGCGCGGGACGAGGAGGACGCTTTTTCCGCCCTGATGGCGATTCGTTCTCTTGGGCTTTCCGCGGGACTTCCGAACAACCTGGACCTGCGGGACGTGCTCGCCGACGAATTGGCGCCGCTTCTGGGCGGGCCCTCCGAGCGGGATGTCCAGGTGCTCAATTCCCTCGGCAACGCGGGTTCCCCCGGGACTCTCCCCGCGATCCTGGAACTGGCCGGTTCGTCGAACGAGGAGATCCGCGCCGCCGTCGCCGGCGCCGTACGGAAAATCGACGATCCGAAGGTGGAGATCCTTCTCGCCAAACTGGCCGGGGATTCCTCCCCGATGGTTCGTTTCGCCGTGGTCGGCGCTCTTGCCGGGAAGGGGGGCGAGAAATCGTCTCTTCTTTTGAAGAAGATCTGGATGTCGGACCTGGACGAAGGCGTCCGGTTGGAAGCTCTCCAATACTTCGCCGCCTGTCCGCAGAGCGACTCCTTCGCCGTCCAGGTCCTGAGCGAGGCTTCCGGCAACGCCCCCTCGCCGAAAGTTCGCGCCTACGCGGCCAACGCGCTGAAGAACATGGCCACGGAGTAGAACCTGCCCTACAATGCGGTCGAGATGACCCCCCCCTTCGGCACGCGCATCGTCGTGGAGGAAATCAAATCCGGGTTCTGGCGCGTCAGCGTTCCGGGACGTCCCACCCCCCTCCTTCTCTTCGGAACGATCTTCTGCCTCTGCTGGCTCGCGGGCTGGGCGGTCGGGGAAGTTTTCGCCCTGCGGAACTGGTTTTCGGAAGAGCGCGATCCCGGCGTGGAACTCACCCTCCTGGCCTGGGTGCTCCTCTGGACCCTCGGGGGTGCCGCAGGCGTGTGGCTGTTGAACCTGATCCTGGGGATCTCTTTCGGGGTCGAGACGCTCTTCCTTACCGGGCGTCGCTTGAAACTGGTCCGGACCCTCTGGGGAAAGGCGGTTCCCCGCGAGTTCGATCTTCCCCACGTCGCCGCGTTCGCGAAAAACCCCCGGTGGGGCGTTCACTTCCGCTTCCGGAAGAGGATGGTATCGTTCGGCCTCGCCATGACGGACGAGGAGCGGGAATGGCTGGTCGGGGAACTCGGGGGGATCCTTCGGAAACTGAGGGAGGACTCCTAGTACCGGTCCGGATCCCGTTCGTCGAGGTCGAAGATGTACCGGTCGAATTCCCGGTGCAGGTCGGTCAGGTCCTTGTAGGCGCCCAGAACGTGCCACTCGACGTGCTTCCAGGTGCGGTAGAACAGTCCGTCTCCTCCCCGCGCGCATCCTGTGAATGCGACGGCGATAACGGCGATCAGGAAAAGGTGCGTCAGTTTTTTTGCCATGTAAAAAGCCTCCGGTTCCACCGCTAACTTAGACGGACCCATCGTAGGTATTCCCTGCACCCGGTCAACAAAAAACCGGAAATAGTTCACCCATAAATGCATAAATGGGGACATGACTGTTTGTGCATTCGATGGGAGGCTCCCATAAAAAAAAGGGGGGGGGAATTAAATAGTCATGTCCCCAATTATGCATTTATGGGGGGTTCTTTTTGGCGGGGGGTTGATTCCAATTGGAGAGGGGGTATACTTTTTATTGGTGGCGCCCGTGGCCGCCGAAGAGGACCTCTGCTGCGCGCGTTTAGGATACGATCGAAACCTGACGA
>PVBE010308485.1_pt1 | contig 17878 bp, 12 predicted proteins | sample 1631181 | NCBI WGS metagenome assembly PVBE01 (sample SAMN08397723, study PRJNA350692) | Marine metagenome, whole genome shotgun sequencing project. | isolation source: water | place: Pacific Ocean | collected 2012-04
CCAGACACCCAAGGACCAAACAACGAAATTACCATGTTGTTGATGCCTATTAGGCTTAATGATTAAAAGGTAAAAAAATCCACAACCAAACAGAAAAAACACGTTTCAATGCCACACATTGAGACAGTTGAAATACAAAACTATAGAAACCACGACCACGTTCAACTTGATTTTAAAAAAGGTATTAATGTGATCTGGGGAGAAAACGGTTCTGGAAAAACAGCGGCGCTGGAGGCAGTTTATACTCTTTCTATGGGAAGGAGTTTTCGCACCCGAAACCACAAGGAAACCCTAAAAGAAAACGCAAACAGGTCTTCCTTAAAAGGCACCTTTAACACAAACACCGCCGTGCGGGAAATTAAGCTAAATCATCTGTCGACCGGACAGAGACGTTTTTTTATCAACGGCACAGCCATAAAAAAAACAATGGATTTGATAGGTAAAACGCCGATTGTTTTATTGTCTCCAGAAGAACAAATCATAACAAAAGGTTCGCCTGGAGACAGGCGTGATTATTTCAATAAAATTTTTTCCATCATCTCAAGGGAGTATTTAAAAACGCTGCTTATATATCAAAGACTTATAAAACAAAGGAACTTTGCCCTTCGGGAAACACGAAAAAGACACACAAGTCACACGGCTATAACAGCATGGAATGAACCTGTTGTTTCTACGGGAAAAAAACTCTGGAAACTAAAAACAGATATAATTAATCAAACGATTCTCGAACTGCAAAAAATAAATAAAAAACACGCCAAAGAAGATATTGATTTACAATTAGAATTTTTTCAGGAAGGAGAGGCAGAAACCTTTAAAAACCGCCTTGAAAGCTCGTTAGAACGAGACATTGTAAAAGGCCGGACAACGGCGGGACCACACCGAGACGAATATTGTTTTACATTTAACGGCAGATTGTTGAGAAAGTTTGGATCACAAGGAGAGCACAAGCTTGCTCTTGTTCTTATAAAAATGGCAGAGATAAACACAATAAAAAAAGCAACAGGAAAGACCCCCATTTTAATGCTTGACGATTTTTTTGCGAAATTAGATTTTCAAAGAGCTGACGGTGCGCTGTCTTTATTGAACGGAGAATACCAAACAATTATAACCACAACAGATATTGTGGACATTGAAAAACACGGGATTGATTTAGAGTCTGAAAACAACACCTCTTTACACATGGAAAGAATGTGCAAAGCTTAAAACAGGTATTAAATATTTATCTCCACAAGGCGGGGCTGGCAAAAGGGGTAGCACAAAACACAGCAATATCTGTTTGGCCAGATGTTGTTGGAGAAAAAATATCATCCAACACAACACCAGAAAGCGTGGAACACGGAACACTAACCATAAGAACAACAACACCGGCCTGGCGGCAAGAGCTCCAGTTTCAAAAACAAGATATAATAATAAAATTAAACAAGCGTATTGGTAAAAAAGCAATAAAGGACATTATCTTTTTATGATAAACAAAGAACAATCAGAACAGTACAGCGCAGAAAAAATACAGGTCTTAAAAGGCCTTGAGGCGGTGCGAAAACGACCAGCAATGTACATAGGCGACGTTGGAAAACGTGGGCTTCACCATTTGATATATGAAGTTGTAGACAACAGTGTAGATGAAGCTCTGGCTGGACATTGTTCAAAAATACACGTCGAATTTAATGTAGACGGGAGCGTTTCAATTGAAGACAACGGCCGGGGAATACCCGTAGACATCCATAAAACAGAAAAGAAACCAGCCCTTGAAGTTGTTATGACGGTATTGCACGCAGGGGGAAAATTTGATAAAGGCTCATACAAAGTTTCGGGAGGACTACACGGCGTAGGCGTTTCGGTTGTAAACGCCCTGTCTGAATGGTTAGAAGCTGAAGTTCACAGAGAAGGGCAAGTACACAAACAAAGATACGAGCGGGGCAACACAAAAACGAAAATTGAGATAATAGGAAAGACAAAAAAGACAGGTACAAAAATCACATTTATGCCTGACGAAGAAATCTTTAACGTAAGAAGCTGGGACTTTGATCTTATTGCAGACCGCTTGAGAGAGCTGGCATATCTGAATAGAGGGTTAGAAATTTCTCTTGTTGACACAACCGGCGAAGAAGAAAGAAAAGAAACATTTAAATTTAAAGGAGGCCTTTCTGACTTCATCAAGTTTTTGGACAGTTCCACAAATTCTTTACACAATAAAGTCATTACGATAAATAAAGAGAGCGGGGAGGCTCCGATTGATGTTGCTATGCGATATAATGACGGCTATTCAGAAAACATTTTATCTTTTGTAAACAACATAAACACAATAGAGGGCGGAACACACATGTCGGGCTTTAGATCCGCGCTTACTAGGGGGCTTAACTCTTATGGGAATAAAAACAACCTTATAAAAGGAGTTAAGGGCGAAAAAATTACCCTAAGCGGAGAAGATTTTAGAGAAGGGTTAACAGCTGTTGTTTCAATAAAAGTAGCGGAGCCACAGTTTGAAGGCCAAACAAAAACAAAATTGGGAAACGGTGAAATAAAAGGAATTGTTGACGCGATAGTTTATGAGGGGATACAAGAATTTTTAGAACAAAACCCATCTATTGCAAAGAGAGTTATAGGCAAAGCGCTGATGTCTCACAGAAGTCGTGAGGCGGCGAGAAAAGCCCGGGATTTAATCCGCAGAAAAAGCGCGCTTGAGGGAGGCTCTCTCCCTGGAAAGCTGGCGGACTGTTCAAATAAAGATCCGGAAATGTGTGAAATTTATCTTGTTGAGGGGGACTCTGCGGGCGGATCTGCAAAACAAGGCAGAGACAGACGCTTTCAGGCTATTCTGCCACTAAGGGGTAAAGTAATAAACGCAGAAAAAGCAAGAATAGATAAATTATTATCAAACAATGAAATTCAAACAATTATTACTGCATTGGGCACCGGTTTTGGCGGTGACGCGGAAGACGCGGAAGACGGAGATCAAAAGAAAAACGCAGCGGATTTTGACATTGAAAGACTTCGATACCATAAGGTTATAATTATGACCGATGCTGATGTTGACGGCAGCCACATTAGAACACTATTACTAACGTTTCTTTATCGCAAAATGCCCCAACTTATTACTAACGGAAATGTATATGTTGCACAACCGCCCCTATATAGATTAAAACAAGGAAAAAAGAGTGTATATGTATATAACGAAGATGAGCAAAAAACACTTCTTGAGCGCATGAGAAAAGATAACAAAACAACTAAAATAGATATTCAGAGATATAAAGGCCTGGGCGAAATGAACCCCGACCAACTTTGGTCAACAACAATGGATCCGGAAAAAAGGACCCTATTGCTTGTAACCGTCGAAGACGCAACGGAGGCTGCAAAAACATTTACAGACCTAATGGGTAGCGACGTTGAAGCGCGTCGATCATTTATTGAAGCAAACGCACTGTTTGTTGGAAATTTGGACATTTAAAAAGACAGAAAGAGAAAAATGGATTTATCGAGAGACAACATAGTAAAACTAGACATCGTTGATGAAATGCGCGAAAGCTACCTTAATTATTCAATGTCAGTTATTGTATCCCGGGCACTGCCCGACGTAAGAGACGGGTTAAAACCGGTACACAGAAGAATACTGTTTGGCATGAGCGAATTGGGAGTTGGGTGGAATAGGCCCTATAAAAAATCAGCCAGAATTGTCGGTGATGTTCTTGGTAAATATCATCCACACGGCGACTCCTCTGTGTATGATGCTCTGGTAAGAATGGCACAAGACTTTGCCATGAGGTATGAACTTGTAGACGGACAAGGAAACTTCGGATCGGTTGATGGAGACAGAGCTGCCGCCATGAGATATACTGAAGCGCGAATGACAAGGCTTGGCAGTGAAACAATGATAGATCTCGAGAAGAAAACAGTTGATTGGCAGCTAAACTTTGACGAGTCAATGAAAGAACCCACTGTTCTGCCAACAACGTTTCCTGCCTTACTTGTAAACGGATCAGAAGGAATAGCTGTTGGCATGGCCACAAAAATTCCTCCACAAAACATAACAGAAATTGTTAATGCTCTTATTACCCTCATTGAAAACCCAGAACTTGAAGTGAGCGAATTGTTGAAAATTGTTACTGGACCCGATTTTCCTACAGGCGCTATAATCATGGGCTACGAAGGTATAAAAAGCGCATATGAAACAGGAAGAGGAAAAGTTATTGTTCGTGCCCGGGCATCAATTGAAAGCGACAATAGGGGCCGTTCAAGTATTATTGTAAGCGAACTTCCCTATCAGGTAAACAAGGCTAATCTAATCGAAAAAATAGCAGACCATGTACGAAATAAAAAAATAGAAGGCATAAGAGACATAAGAGATGAGTCAGATAAAGACGGTATTAGGGTTGTAATTGAAACAAAAAAAGATGCAATACCTGAAGTTATTTTAAATCAGCTTTATAAATACACACAACTTCAAGACACGTTTGGGGTTATTTTGCTTGCATTAGTAAATGGCGCGCCAAAACTTCTAACATTAAAAGAAACGCTTGCACATTTTATTAGTTTTAGACATGAAATTGTTGTTAGGCGCACGCAGTTTGAGTTGGATGAAGCAGAAGCAAAGGCTCACATATTAGAAGGATTAAAAATAGCACTAGACAATATAGACGAAGCTATAGAACTGATCAAAGCAAGTAAAGACCCAAGCTCGGCAAAAGAAGGACTGATTAACCAATTTGATCTTTCAGAAAAACAAGCACAAGCAATTTTAGATATGCGACTGCAAAGACTTACAGGCCTAGAAGTAGACAAAATAGTTGAACAGTATAAAGAAATAATAAAAATAATCGTAAAATTAAAAGGAATCCTGGAAAACCGTTCTCAAAGAATGGACATTATTAAACACGAACTAGAAGACGTTCGAGAAAGATTTGGTGACGAAAGAAGAACGGAAATTCTGCCTTTTGGCGCAGATGTTTCCCTAGAGGATATGATAGTTGAAGAAGACGTCGTAATAACGATTACACACAGCGGGTATATAAAGCGCACGCCCGCAACCACATATAGAAGTCAACGACGAGGTGGACGTGGAATAAAGGGTGCGCTATCTAAAGATACAGATTTTGTAGAAAATTTATTTATAGCAAACACACATAGTTATCTTTTGTTTTTTACAGACAAGGGAAAGTGTTATTGGTTAAAAGCATATGACATACCACAGGGCGGCAGGGCAACGTTAGGCCGTGCAGTTGTTAATTTAATTGGCTGTGAGCCCGGAGAAAAAGTTGAAGCGTTTGTAAGCGTTAAAACTTTTGACGACCAACACTATATTGCAATGGCAACACAAAAAGGGATAGTTAAAAAGACTGTTCTGTCTGCTTATAGCAAACCAAGAAAAGGCGGGATTTATGCCGTTGACATACGCGAAGGCGACAGGCTAATAGAAGCAAAAATCACAGATGGTGAAAACGATATTCTATTAGGCACCAAGGAAGGAAAATCAATTCGATTTTCCGAAAAAAATGTACGACCAACAGGACGAAAAACGATGGGCGTTAAAGGAATAACCTTAAGCTCAAAAACAGATGAGATTGTGGGAATGTTGGTGGTTAAAAGGGAAGGAACAATATTGGTTGCAACAGAAAAGGGCCTTGGAAAAAGAACTGACGTAATTCAATACAGAACACAAATGCGCGGAGGCAAAGGGGTAATGACAATGCGCGTTACAGAAAAAACAGGAAAAATGAAAGCCATCATGGAAGTTGTAGATACAGATGATTTGGTTGTAATAACAGACCAAGGCGTTTTAATGCGACAACCCATCGCGTCAATAAGAACCATTGGGCGAGTAACACAAGGCGTAAAATTAGTTAAGTTAGATGAAGGAACAACAATTTCATCTATAAGTCGGGTAATCCACGAAGACGACGAAAACGAGGAAGTAATAGATGAACAACTCGAAACAAAAACCCCCGAAGAAACACCACCAGAAGATGTGCCGCAATAGCAGTATTTGTAAAAACATTTTACGGATACAGGAAAAAATACTAAAAGCTCAAGAAAAAACAGGTCAAAATCAACCAGTAACAATTGTTGGAGTTACTAAAACACACCCGCCGGAAACAGTCTCGCTTGCAATTGCAGCAGGGTTGACACATATTGGAGAAAACAGAGTTCAAGAAGCAGAAAATAAATTTTTTAAAATTGAAAACGACAAAAGCGTTATTAAACATATGATTGGTCACCTCCAATCGAATAAAGTCAAAAAAGCTGTCAACTTATTTGACAGGATAGACGCAGTTGATTCATTAAAGCTCGCAGAAAACATTAGTAAAAACGCACAAAAACTAAATAAAACAATACCTGTTTTGCTTGAAATAAACATGAGTGAAGAAAACCAAAAGCACGGCTTTGATAAAAAAGAAATAGATAATGTTTTAGCCTGTTTAGAAAAGAAAAACTTAAAGGCAGAAGGATTAATGACAATTGGACCCCACACAAAAAATGAACAAAAAATCAGAGCAGCCTTTTCAGGGTTAAAAAGAATACTAGATAGAGTTAATCTACAACTTCCATCAGGCCACAAAAGCCTAACAACGCTTTCCATGGGCATGAGTGGAGATTATTTAATTGGCGTAGAAGAAGGAAGTACAATGGTTAGAATAGGAACAGCTATCTTTGGCGCCAGACAAATATATTTATAAAAAGATTTTTAACCATACTGTAGCTGATATGTAAGCAAAGTTAGCGGCCAGCTAAAGAGGTAGCTATTTCAGCACCGAGTTTTATATTATTAAGAGCTAAAGAAATATTTGCCTTTAAACATTTTCCACAAGAAAGATCAACAATTGTTTTTAATAAAAAAGGCGTAACGTCTTTACCTGATATTTTATTTTTATCTGCCAGCTTTAAAGCAGACTTCAAATAACCCCCTATTTCCTTTTTTGATATTTCATCTTTTTTTCTTATTGGGTTTGCGATTAAGAAGGCAGAATTAATTTTAAGCGCTCGCGAGGTTTTATATTGTTTTATTATTTCTTCAACAGATTTTACATGGTTATTAAGCTTTAAACCTGTGTTGCGAGAATAAAAACCCGGAAATTCTTTTGTTTTAAATCCAATAACCGGAACACCGAAAGACTCGAGAGTCTCAAGGGTTTTTGGAAGATCAAGAATAGATTTTGCACCAGCAGACACAACAATTATAGGAACGTTGCTTAGGGCCATTAAATCTTGAGACATGTCCATGTTTTTTGAATAATTGTGGTGAACGCCACCTATTCCCCCGGTGGAAAAAACGCTTATACCGGCCAAATAAGCCAAATGCATCGTAGCAGAAGCGGTCGTTGCTCCAGATCTCTTTTCAGAAACAATAGCCCCTAAATCTCGAAGAGAAGTTTTGTGTACAGCCGGATTATTACAAACAAACTCCAAATCTTTTTCATCAAGGCCTATTTTTATTTTTCCGTTTATAATAGCAATCGTGGCCGGGACAACTCCCGCGCTCATTAACAAATCCGCAGAATTTTTCGCAAAGGCAAGATTTTCGGGAAAAGGCATGCCGTGAGCTAAAATTGTAGACTCCAGAGCTAATACAGGCCCGTTCTTTTTGAGCGCCTTTTTTACATCCGGATGAAATAAAAAACTGTTAATGGTCATAGTTAAAGTTATCAGCGTAGGACATAAAAATTAGCATTAATTTCAAACCTTTAAGATGGAAAATAAAAACGAGCAAAAAATAATTTTTAGAGCAATAATAAACAGAAGCAGGGCAAACAAACAATGTTATCAAGCATAAAAAATTTTATTTTACCAAAAGATAAAAAAATCTCCAAAGAAGTCTTCACGTTAGCCCTTCCTGTAATTATAAGCAATTTGAGCAGAGTAATGATGAGCATTTTTGATGTGGCTATGGTGGGGCGTCTTGGCGCGGAGGCGCTGGCTGCGACGGGAATGGGCGCCATGCTGTTGTGGGGAGCCCTTAGCCTGGTATTGGGAATTCGTACGGCCGTTCAAACACTGTCTTCTCGGCGCTTGGGTCAAAAGATTTATCATGAAGCAGGAACAGCATTTCACAACGGATTGATCATGGCCACCGTATACGCACTGCCGATGTCATTGGCGGGCTGGCTTCTGGCAAAAGATCTGATACCGTTTTTTATATCAGACACAATTGCCACCCCTCTGGCTATTAAATACACCTCAATTGTATTTTTGAGCCTACTCTTTTCTGCATACAGTTTTGTTTTTCAAGGGTTTTATACCGGCATTGAAAAAACAAAAACACATATGGTTGTCACCATTTCAAGTAACGCTTTAAACGTATATTTAAACGCAGGTCTTATATATGGATCAAGCGGACTGCAAACGTTTTTCACGGATACAGCACCCGCGCTATCTTTTTTATACCCACTTTGGCAATGGATCGAATTCCCGGCGCTAGGAGTAAAAGGCGCAGCCCTGGCAACGCTGATTGCATCAACGTGGATGGCTGTTCATTATTTTATATTTCTGTTTTCAAAAGAGATCAAACACCGTTTTGCTGTTTTCAAATTTTCCATGGATAAAACCATGATGAACAAACAATTAAAGCTTGCGGCCCCCCAGGGGTTTCAAGAAGTGATCATAGCGGTTGGATGGTCCATGTTTTACAAGATCGTAGGTATGATTGGATTAATCGAGCTGGCAACCACACAATTGCTTTTTACCATTATGCACGCATCGTTTATGCCGGCACTGGGAGTAGGACAAGCGTGCTCGACGCTGGTCAGCAAATATATGGGAGAGAAAAGAGTAGAAAAATCAGAAATAAGCATTAAAGAATCTATCCGCCTGGCAGAATATATAATGGGAACAATGGGAATAAGTTTTATTCTTTTTCCTAAAATGTATTTGTATATATTTACAAACGACCCAGAAATAATTCGCCTAGGCGTCTTTGGTTTAAGAATGATCGGCGCTGTTCAGTTTTTAGACGCCATAGGTTTTGTTCTCTGGTTTGCTCTCGCTGGCGCCGGAAACACAATTTTCCCGGCCATGGTTGAATCAGTGTTAACATGGTTTATAATTGTATTGGGCAGCTATGTTTTTGGGGTAAAGATGGCACTTGGTTTTACTGCTCCATGGGTGCTTTTTCCGGTTTATATGGCCCTGTTTGCAGGAATTATGGTTTGGAAAATAAGTCAAGGAGACTGGAAAGAGATTAAAGTGTGATTAATCCTTTTCGTAATTTTATTTAATCAGAGACATGTTAAGATCATACAAAGACACAGACCGCGGGGATTGCCCAACACCCGCTGGAAACATCTTCATGTATAAACAAATAAGAACACATAAATTATAAGATAGTTTTTCATATAGAATTAGTACAATAAAATGATCAAGTATCCCGGAATTAAATCTACAGCAGACGGCGCAGCCATCGTGGTTTGGGTAGAAACCCACATCACCCAAGGGGCCTGTGCATATCCCATAACTTCGTCTACAACCATGGGATCAGGGTACCAAGCGGTCGTCGCAAACGGTGGAACGAATATCTGGGGTGAGAAAATGGCTTTTATAGAATCTGAATCTGAACATAGTTCAGCATCAGCATGTGAAGGATATGCCCTTGCAGGCGGACGCGTAACCAACTTTACCTCCGGCCAAGGGCTTGTACTGATGAAAGAAGTTCTTTATACTATTTCTGGAAAGAGACTTCCTGTTGTCTTTCACATTGGCGCTAGGGCGCTAACATCACACTCATTAAACGTTCACGCGGGTCACGACGATGTTATGGCGGTGTCTGATGTTGGATGGGGAATGTTGTTTGCCAGAAACGCTCAGGAAACAGGCGACCTTGCCCTTATTTGCAGAAGAGCGGCTGAAGAAACCCAAACTCCCTTTTTGAATATTATGGATGGTTTTTTAACTACCCACACTATTGAGAACGTATTGTTACACGAACCAGAGATGATGGATGAATTTGTAAATAAGCCACAAGACAAATTAGTAAACATGATGGATCCATATCATCCAATTATGTCAGGAGTCGTTCAAAACCAGGACTCCTATATGAAGGGCAAAATTGCCCAACGTCTTTATACAGATAAAATTGAAGACACGCTTGTTCAGGCTATGGATGAATTCTATGGTTTGACTGGAAGGCAGTATGGATTAATATCTGAATACAAAACAGAAGATGCCGATTATGCCATTGTTGGACTAGGTTCAATGATAGAAACAGCTGAAGCGGCTGCAGATTATCTTCGACAAGAACAAAATATAAAAGTAGGTGTCGTTCATATAACATCTTACAGGCCTTTCCCTGGTAAACAGATTGTTGAAGCACTAAAGAACGTTAAGGCGTTGACCATATTAGAAAGAATGGATAATCCTCTCGCAGAAAGCAACCCACTAACGCTCGAGATTAAAGCAGCCTTTACTGATAACATGGTTCCCAATGAAAAGGGAAGTATAAAGATACCAAAAATTTACTCCGGTTCTGCAGGATTAGGCTCTCGGGATGTGCGCCCCGACGATATTATGGCAGCGATTGAAAATATGTTCAAAGAGGATAAAAAATATTTTGCCATCGGCATCAATCATGAACTAGCGCTTGACACTGGAGAGCCTACAGACGTTCGATGTGATGGTACGTTTTCAATGCGAGGCCATTCTGTGGGCGGATACGGTTCTGTGACGACAAATAAAATCATCGCGACTATCGTGGCAGATCTTTTTGATATGTATGTTCAGGCTTACCCCAAATATGGTTCAGAAAAAAAGGGCTTACCAACAACCTATTATTTAACCGTAAGCCCTGAACGAGTTAAAACACACAATGAACTTGAATTCGTTGAGTTTGTTCCACTAAACGACATCAACGCTTTTAATCTTGCAAACCCTCTGAAAGGATTACGGTCTGAGGGAATGTTGTTTGTTCAAAGCGCAAAAACAAAATCAAATGAAATTTGGAAAGATTTCCCCAAATGGGCACAACAAACAATTAAAAAAGAAAAGATTACTGTATTGGCACTAAATACGGTGAAAATAGCCAAAGAAGTTTCTTCGCGTCCTCATTTAATTCAAAGAATGCAGGGAATTGTTCTTTTAGGTATCTTCCTAAAAGCCACACCCTTTTTAGAAAGATCTGGTATCAGTGAAAATAATTTAATGGTTGAGGTAGAAAAATCGTTAAGGAAGTATTTTGGGAAACGAGGCGAACAAGTCGTTCAAGATAATTTGAATGCAGTAAAACGCGGTTTTAATGAAGTATTTGAGGTTAAACAAGAAAACACAAGAGAAGAAACATCAGCATGAGCACCCCGGTATCAAAATTGAATAAAAAAACAGCTCATGATATTTTAGATGTTCAGGACTTCAACGAACGTATTGTTGGCGCGTATAATAATGGGACGGCAGATGAAGGTTTGCCGGCAGATGCAACCACAGCAAGAAGTTTAATTCCGGTGGGAACGGCTGCACTTAGGGATTTTAGTTATATTGCTCCTGATATTCCAGAATTCACATCAGCAAATTGTGTGGCTTGTATGGAGTGTGTTACCCAATGCCCAGACACAGCTATTCTTGGAAAAGCAATCCCAGAATCAAAATTGGAAAAAACGCTCTCAAAACTTGAATCTGGAGAATTAAAAGGTTGGATTTCAAATCAATGGGCCGACACAAACAAATTTTCTAAAGTTCCCGAAAAACAAGGAAAAGAACCCGCAATGTTTGGTATTTTTGTTGATCCAACAAAATGTAAAGGTTGCGCAGAATGCGTGGATGCTTGCGGAGAACATGAAGCCCTATCCATGATTGTTAAAAAGGATGATACAATCCCAACTTACCAAGGAGCTTTTGACTTTTTTACATCTTTAGGCGAAACACCTTCTGATTATATCAATGAGCGAGTATTGGCGGATATGATGTTAACCAGTGATTCAATGTTGTATACTGGTGGTGCTGGTTCTTGTATGGGTTGCGGAGAAGGAACAGCCTTAAGGATGATGTTGGCTGCAACAGGTTTTGTATATGGTAAAGAGAGCATAGGACTTGTAGCCGCAACTGGCTGTAATACAGTTTATGGCTCAACATATCCTTACAATCCTTTTCTGGTACCATGGACAAATTCTTTGTTTGAAAATGTATCTGCAGATGCCATGGGTGTTCGAGCGAGATGGGACCAAATGGGATGGTATGACAAAAAATTATGGGCAATTGGCGGTGATGGCGCCATGGTAGATATTGGTTTCCAAGCCCTGTCTCGTATGCTGGCATCAGGTATGGATATTAATGTGCTCATTTTGGATACTCAGGTCTATTCAAACACTGGAGGACAAGCGTCTACTGCAACTTTTACTGGGCAGGATGCGAAAATGTCTGCGATTGGAAAAGCAATTGGCGGTAAAACGGAACGAAGAAAAGAAATTGCAAATCTTTGTATGATGCATCCAGATGTGTTTGTGGCCCAGACAACCTCTGCCCATACAAATCATTTTTATAAAGCAATTATGGCGGCAAATGAATATCCAGGACCAAGCGTAATTAATGTCTATACTACCTGCCAACCAGAACATGGTGTTGCAGATGATATGGCAATGAATCAAGCGAAACTTGCTGCCGACTCAAGGGCGTTTCCGGTCTTTATTTATGATCCAAATAAGGGTGATAGATTTTCTGAACGCCTATCTCTGCAGGGCAACCCGGCAAAAAAAGAAGATTGGTATATTAATCCCAAAACAAAAAAACAAATTGATTTTATTTATTTTGCAAAAACAGAAGGGCGTTTTGCTAAACATTTTGATAAACAAGGAAATCCCGATGAACAAATTTTAATAACACAAGAAGACAGACTTAAAAATTGGAAACTTCTTCAAGAAATTGCTGGTGAGGATTAGCCATGAAGCAAACATACAAACTAAAAGACAATATTGCTCTTATTATAAGAAATCCAAAAGAAAATGATGTAAAAAAATCACATGAATTTTTTATGTCTTTTCCGGAAACAAAAAGGCGTTTTTTTCGCAGCGACGTCACAAAGGTGGAGCATATTAAAAAACGAATAAAGGACGCAAAAGAAAAAAAAATTGTAAGACGCATAGCGCTAATAAAAAATGAAATAGTCGGCGATGCTTCATTAGAAATAGATACGGACACATGGAAAAGCGGGACAGCATATTTACGCCTTGTTATCCCTAAAAGTCATAGAGGAAAAGGAATACAATATATTATGGCAAATGATTTGGTTGAGATAGCAACTGAAAAACATTTGGATAAAATAGTTACAAAGTTCATGCGACCACAAAACGACTTAATGAACATATATAACAGTTTGGGCTTTACAATTGAAGGCGTGCTGCCGGATTATGTGAGAGATCAAAAAGGAAAAGAACAAGACATGGTTGTTATGGTGTCATCCCTTAAGAACCTACGCCAAGCGCATGGCTTTGTTGGTGATTGGCTAGATAACGAGCAGAGCACAATTGGCCCTGGGGAAATGTAATGCTTTTTGTTTTTTTATTTTCACGAAATATATATGGACAAAGAATCAAACTTTAAACGCATTTTTTGTGTTGGGCCGATTGGCGCTGTAATCACGTTTTTTGTATGGCTTGCAACGGCACAGATAGAAAAGGCCCTAGATCTACCGACAATGAAAATCCACCCCACATTCAAAACAATTTTGTTAATTATGTTTTTGGTAGAAGCAGTGTATTTGATTGTAGGAAGCAATCGATCTTTGCCCGTGAAAAAGCGAGGAAGAACATTGATAACTGAAGGGCCTTTTAAATACATTCGCCATCCACTGTACAGTGGATTTATTTATTCAGCGACAGGAGCCTTGGCGCTGTGGAAACAATCTTGGGCACTGTTGATTTCAGTATTGCCAATAGCTTTCATCTGGTCGTGGCTGGTGGAAAAAGAAGAACGATATTTGCTAGAATTGTTTGGTGAAAAATATAAATTGTATCAATCCAAGACAGGACAGTTTTTACCGTCTTGGAAAGCCCAAAAGAAAGAATTATAAAAAAAAGCATAAATAGAATAAAAATACCAGCTATTTTGTAACTTCCTGCCCCCGATTCCGAGCCGTAAAAATATAAATAAGAGATAAACTGTGATATTATTATATAGTCCATTTTTACGAACAATGTTTTTAATATTATTTTCCCTTCCACTGTTTGCAAATACAGAGGACGATAAAAAACCCGATGAAAATGAAGAGGAAGAGAAAAAGATAATAACAATTGCGGACGAAACTAAATCTGCAAGTAAAATTGATGGATTATTTATGCTTTATCAGGATACTACAAAAGGAAATTTAATGATGGTCCTTCGAGACGACCAGATAGATAAAGAGTATATTCATTTTGCCCACTCTTTGAATGGAGTTGTGGATGTAGGGCATTTCAAAGGCGCCTATCGGGGTAGTAAAATTTTTTCCATCAGAAAATATTTCAATAAAATATTATTTGAAGCAGAAAATACTAAATTTTACTTCGACCCAAGCAATCCTCTAAGTAAAGCTTCTGAAGCAAACGTAAGCAAAGCTGTATTAGCAAGCTTGGAAATACTAGCTGAGGATAAGCAGAAAAAAGAATATTTAATTAATGTTGATGAACTCTTCCTATCAGAAAATCTACATCAGGTCAAACCATCGCCACCCCCCCCTAACCCTGCAGCAAAACCAGGATCAAGGTTTGCTCTGGGCGCGCTTAATAAAACTAAAAGCCACTATCAGGAAATAAATAATTATCCTGAGAATACGGATATAATAATTGAGTATGTGTATGATAATCCAACCCCAACAAATTATGGTTCAAGCGGTGTGACCGACGCTAGAGCGGTGAGCATTCTATTGCAGCATAGTTTAATTGCTGTGCCGGAAAACGACTATACAGTACGCTTCGATGATCCCCGGGTTGGATACTTTACCACCAATGTAACAGATATGACATCAACGAGCCCAACGCCGTACCGGGATTTACTGCATCGCTGGAATCTAAAAAAGGAAAACCCAAAGGCAGCTTTATCTGATCCAACAGAACCCATAGTATGGTGGATTGAAAATACAACCCCTCACGAGTTTAGAGAAGCCGTGGCAGAAGGCGTATTACGTTGGAACGAAGCTTTTGAAACAGCGGGGTTTACAAAGGCCGTGGTGGTTAAAGTGCAGCCGGATGATGCAGACTGGGATGCCGGCGATATACGCTATAATGTATTGCGCTGGACCTCTTCTCCTACGCCACCCTTTGGTGGCTACGGCCCTAGTTTTGTTAATCCCCGCACTGGGCAAATATTGGGTGCGGATATTATGCTGGAGTGGATATACTTCACCAACCGTGTTAAATATGACGAACTTTTTACCGACACAGAGACACCATGGATTTGTTCCGCCGGGGAATTAATCCAGCAAGGTAATTTATTTGCTTCGGCAGCTTTAGATGTTTATGGCAGCAGTATAACCCAGAAAAAGGAATTAATATTTGAATCTTTAGTGCGTTTAACACTGCATGAGGTCGGGCACACCCTTGGATTAAATCATAATTTTAAATCCAGCCGTTTACACAGCCTGAAAGACATACATGATAAAAAACTTACATCCAAAGTGGGTCTAACAGGATCCGTTATGGAATACCCTACGATAAACGTTGCTTTCGACCCAGAACAACAGGGTGAATATTATACTACAGCTACGGGACCTTATGATCTTTGGGCCATCGAGTTTGGCTATTCTCCCGATCTGGATGACACTGATAAAATGGCAGCAGTATTAAACAGGTCAACAGAACCAGAACTAACCTTTGGAAACGATGCTGATGATATGCGTGCTCCAGGGAAGGGAATAGACCCCCATGCAATGATATATGATTTAACATCAAATCCAATAGATTATAGCACAGAACGGATGCGGTTAGTGCAGGAACTCCAAAATAAAATACTGGATAAGTACTCCAAAACAGGACAGTCTTACCATCAACTTCAGGATGTATATAATATTCTCATGCGTGAGTACCGTAATGCTGCAAATACTATCTCCCGATTTGTCGGAGGCGTAGAAGTGGACAGGGCTTTTGCGGGCCAGAAAAACAGAGACATACCATACCAACCGGTACCGTATAATGAACAAAAAAAATCAATGGAGATTTTAGAAGAATATGTATTTTCTCCAGGATCTTTTTCAGCTCCGCGGGGATTGTATAATTACCTGCAAAAACAACGTAGGGGTTTTGGGTTTTTTGCTGAAAGCGAAGATCCAAAAATTCACGAACAGGTTCTTGCTATTCAAAAAGGACTTCTGGACCACCTTTTGCATAAAAACGTATTGCGCCGCCTAACAAATAGTTCGTTATATGGTAATGAATATTCAGTATTAGAAATGATGTCCGACCTGACGGTTGCAATTGTTGATGCAGATTTAAAAACGGATGTCAGCACTTTCCGCCAGAATTTGCAGGCGGACTATATAAGGCGATTAATTAATATAATGAAATCAAAAGGTAGCGCAGAATACGATTATATAGCAAAAGCATCAGCGTATAACAACCTTTTACAGATACGTAAAAGAATTACCAAACGGTATGGTTATGCAGATGAAACACATGCGCACCGCCTCTTTCTTATCCATCAAATAGACATAGCGCTGGAGGACAAATAATCATAAGCAGGGGGGATGAAAGATGAATCAATGTAGCAAATTGACAGCTTTACTAATAATTATGGTAGAAATTATAATGGGAAACAGTAGAATGAACGGTTTTGAATATATTCAATCTTCAGGCGGGATTGATGAGTATAAAATGTCTGCAAATGGTCTGACAATTCTGTTAATGGAAGATCACTCAGCGCCCGTGGTAACTTTTATGGTTACATATCATGTAGGTTCAAGAAATGAAGCCATAGGTCACACTGGATCGACCCACCTGTTGGAGCATTTGATGTTTAAAGGGTCCCGTAGTTTTAATAAGAAACGTAATACAGCAATTTGGACTGTATTGCAAAATGTAGGTGCGCGGATCAATGCTACAACATGGTTGGACAGGACAAACTATTTTGAACTTCTTCCAAGCGAACACCTGGAAACTGCTGTTGCCATCGAAGCAGACAGAATGCGCAATGCTTTCCTAAGAGACGAAGACAGACAACCAGAGATGACGGTGGTTCGCAATGAGTTTGAAAGAGGGGAAAACGATCCTTTTGACGCATTAGATAAAAATATTTGGGCAACAGCATATCAGGCGCACCCATATCATCACTCAACCATTGGCTGGAGAGCGGACATAGAAAACGTTTCCACTGAACGACTAAAAGAGTTTTATGATACATTTTATTGGCCGAATAATGCCACAGTGACAATCATAGGAGATTTTGATGAAGAAAAAGCATTAAAGCTTGTTAAAAAATATTTCGGCAAACATAGAAAAAGCCCACATGAGATACCGATAATGTATACCACTGAACCAAAACAGGAGGGACCAAGAAGATTAATAATTAAACGTAGTGGAGAAACAGGTATTGTTGGGGTTGCCCATAAAACACCTGAAGGTCTTAACAAAGAAACATATTCTCTACAGGTGTTATCAAAAATATTAGGCGGAGGAAAATCAAGCCGTCTGTATAGGAAGATTATTGATAAAGGGTTGGCAACCGGGATGTTTATGTGGGATTTCCCGTTTAAGGACAATGGACTTTTTGCAACGTATGTCTTCCTCACCCCCGGGACGGATCATGGTGAAGTGGAACGTTTGATCCTTGATGAATATGAAAACATTAAGCAGAATGGTATTGAAAAAAACGAAATTGAAAGGGCCAAGGCACAGATTCGATCAGAAATCGCCTTCAGCAGGGACGGCTCTTATTCAATCGCATCTGCCTTAAACGAATCCATTGCTATAGGTGACTGGAAATTTTACACAACGTATAATGAAAA
>PVBE012242368.1_pt1 | contig 17878 bp, 6 predicted proteins | sample 1631181 | NCBI WGS metagenome assembly PVBE01 (sample SAMN08397723, study PRJNA350692) | Marine metagenome, whole genome shotgun sequencing project. | isolation source: water | place: Pacific Ocean | collected 2012-04
CCTGACAACCGGGTGGCCATCCAGCGCCTGGTCGAGCTGGCCGACGCCGGCGACCGCTGGGCGCCCCTGGCCAACCTGCTCGAGCAGGTCATGCCGGACGTCACCGACGACCGCCTCGCCGAGTCCCTGCTCACGCGCCTCGCGGGCATCTACGAGGAGCGTGTTGACGATGTGATGCAGGCGATTGACGCCCATCGCCGCGTGCTCGACCTCGACCCCGACAACCGCGGCTCGATCGAGGCGCTCGACCGCCTCTATCTGCGCAGCCAGCAGTGGCCCGAGCTGCTCGTGATCTACCGCCGCAAGCTCGAGCTGACCGAGGATCCGGACGCCCGTGAGGTGCTCCAGTTCCAGATCGCGCAGCTCCTCGAAGAGCAGCTCGCCGACGCTCCGGAAGCGATCGCCGTCTACGGTGAGATCCTCGAGGGTTCGCCCGAGTCTCCGACCGCTCTCCAGGCGGTGTCCCGGCTGTACGAGCAGGAGGAGCTCTGGGCCGAGCTCGCCGACTCTCTCGAGCGCCAGCTCGGCCTCACCGAGGACGCCAACGAGCGCATCGCGCTCCAGGTCCGCCTCGGCGGACTGCACGAGGGCGAGCTCGGGAACGCCGAGAGCGCCATCCGGATCTACAAGTCCGTGCTCGACGCCGACACGGCGAACGCCCCCTCACGGGAGGCACTCGAGCGGCTCATCCACGACGTCGATTTCCGCAACCAGATCGCCGACATCCTCGAGCCGATCTACGAGCTGCACGACGACTGGCAGAAGCTCGTCGGGGTCTACGAAATCCAGCGCGACTTCGCCGAGGAGCCGCGTCGCCAGGTCGAGCTCTTGCATCGCATCGCGCGCCTCCACCAGGAGCGCGGCGGTGACGTGGAGCAGGCGTTCCGCAGTTACGCGCGCGCCTTCGAGGTCGACGCCGGCGACGCCGCGACGCTGCGGCAGCTCGACGAGCTCGCCCAGGCGCTGGGCTTGTGGGCCGAGCTCGTGGCGGTCTACGAGGAGCAGGTCGACACCATCGACGACATCCCCGTCGCCACCGATGTCCACAAGCGAACCGCGCGCATCCAGCGCGAGCAGCTCAACGACGTCGAGGGTGCTGCGCGCCACTTCGAGGCCGCCTACCAGAACGACGACGCCGACATCGAGGTCATCGCTGCCCTCGACGAGATCTACTCGCAGACGAGCCGCTGGCACGAGCTGGTGGCGGTGCTGCTCCGGCGCGCCGAGCTCACCGAGGAGCCCGAGCCCAAGAAGGACCTCTACTTCCGCGTCTGCGCGCTCTACGAGGAGATGCTCGAGGACCAGGAGCGGGCCGTCGACATCCTGCAGATGGTGCTCGAGGTCGATCCGATCGACGCGCGCGCCCTCGACACGCTGGAGCGGATCTATCTCCACCTCGAGCGCTACGAGGATCTGATGGAGGTGCTCCACCGCAAGGCGGAGCTCACCGGTGATCTGGGCGCGCGGAAGGACATCTACTACGTCATCGGCGCGGCCTACGAGCGCGAGCTCGACGACATGCTGCGCGCGGTCGAGACGTACAAGACCATCCTCGAGTGGGACGAGGTCGACGCGGCTGCGCTGCAGAGCCTCGACCGCCTCTACCTGCGCCTCGAGCAGTGGGAGGACTTGCTCGGCATCCTCGGCCGTGAGGTCGAGATCGTCGAGGAGCGCGAAGAGAAGCTGACGCTTCGCTTCCGGATGGCCAAGCTGCACGAGGTCCACCTCGATCAGGTCGAGACGGCCATCGATGGGTACTCGGCGCTGCTCGCCGACATGCCCGGACACGAGCAGACCCTGCAAGCGCTCGAGGGCCTGGTCCGCGAGGATCGCGAGGCCGAGCGGGCCGCAGCGGTCCTCGAGCCGGTGCTCACGAATGGCGGGGCGTGGCAACGCGTCATCGCCGTCTGGACCGATCTGCTCGCCGTGACCACCGACCTCGAGCGCCGCACCCAGCTGCGCCTCCAGGTGGGCAAGGCCTACGAGGACATGCTGCTCGAGGGTGAGCAGGCCTTCGCGGCGTACGGCGAGGCGTTCCGCGAAGACCCGACTCACGAGGAGACCCTGACCTCGCTCGAGCGCGTCGCGCGTGCGGCCGAGGCGTGGGACCAGCTCGTGCGTCTGGTCGAGGACCAGCTCTACAACATCTCCAGCGACTACGTGGCGCGCGACCTCTACCTGCGCGTCGCCCGGGTCTTCGAGGAGGAGCTCGGCTCCAACGTCGACGCCATCGAGCGCTACCGGCGCGTCCTCGAGTACGACCCCGACCATGAGGGTGCGATCCAGGCCCTCGACCGCCTCTACGAGAAGGAAGGGATGTGGGCCGATCTGGCGGACATCCTGCGTCTCGAGGTCGAGCGCGCCGAGGAGGCCGAGCAGGTTCGCCAGCTGATCCGCCTCGGTACGCTCTACGAGACCGCGCTCGACGACATCAACGAGGCGATCGCCGCCTACAAGGAGGTGCTCGCAGTCGAGGCCCAGCACGCCGAGGCCGTCCAGGCCCTCGAGCGGCTGTTCGAGGCCGGGCATGCCCAGCCGGCCATCGGCGAGGTCCTCGAGCCGCTCTACATCGAGAACGAGGACTGGACGCGTCTGCATTACCTGGTCGAGTCCCTGCTCGCGCACCAGGAGCCGGGCGAAGACCGGATGCGGGCGATGCATCGGCTCGCCGAGATCAGCCTCGGCCGGTTGGACGACCAGGGCCGCGCCTTCGATTGGTACGGCAAGGCGTTCCAGGAGGTCCCGGAGGACGAGCACAGCCGCGCCGAGGTGGCGCGCCTCGCCGGTGAGACCGAGCGCTGGGCCGACGCGGTGGCGATCTACCACCAGGGCCTGCAGAACACGCACGACACGGAGCTGGTCCGGTCCATCAGCCACGAGATGGCGGAGATCCACCGGCAGAAGCTCGAGGACGATGCGTCCGCCGAGCAGATGTACCGGTACATCCTCGAAGGCATCGACCCGGCCGACACCGCCGCCCTCAAGGGCCTCGACGAGCTGTTGCTCGCGCAGCACCGGTGGGAGGAGCTGGTCGACATCCTCAAGCGCGAGATCGGCGCGACGTACGACGAGGTCGAGCTGCTGGGCTTCATGTTCCGCCTCGGCCAGATCTTCGAGAACCAGATCGGCGACGTCGATCTGGCGAGCGAGCAGTACCGCGGCATCCTCGACCAGGAGCCCCACCACGAAGGGGCGCTGGCGCGACTGCGCGACATCTATCTGGCGCGCCAGGAGTGGGAACCGCTCTTCGACGTCTACAGCCGTCAAAGCGAGGTGGCAGAGGCCGAGACTGAAAAGGCGGAGCTCAAGGCTCTGATGGCCAACATCGCCAGCGAGTTTCTCGAGCGGCCGATGGACGCGGTCGACCTGTGGAACGAGGTGCTCGAGCTGCGCGGCGAGGACCAGCCGGCGCTCATGGCCCTGGAGGCGTTGCACCAGCAGCAGGAGAGCTGGCGCGAGCTCGTCGACGTGTGTGAGCGGCAGGTCAACCTGACCGGCAACGACACGGCGCGTGAGATCGAGCTGTACTCCAAGCTGGGTCGCGTCTGGGGCGACTACCTGGAGCGCGAGCGCAACGCGATCGAGAACTGGCAGAAGGTCATCGACCGCGATCCGGAGAGCCTCGACGCCTACTGGGCGATGCGCGATCTCCACGAGCGCGCGGGCGAGCAGGCCGAGGTGGCGCAGACCAACCACCGCCTGCTCGAACTGCTCGAGCCGGAGCACGAGCAGCGGGTCGACCTGTACCGCCAGCTGGGCACCATCTACCAGGAGGCCCTCGAGCAGCCGGCCGACGCCATCTTGGCGTGGACCAACGTGCTCGCGGTGCAGACCCACGACGCCGACGCGATCGAGTCGCTCGAGGAGCTGTACACGAACGCCGAGGACTGGGGGGCGCTGGTGGAGATCCTCGACCGCAAGGTCGAGATCACCGAGGACACGTACGAGCGCGTCAGCATCCTCTTCCGCGTCGCCGAGACCAACGAAGAGCAGCTCGAAAACCCGGCGGGCGCCCAGGCCGGCTACGGCCGGGTGCTCGAGGTGCAGTCCGACAACTTCGACGCCTTCCAGCAACTCGAGCGGTTGTACACGGAAGGGGAGCAGCACGAGCAGCTCGTCGAGTTGCTGCTGACCCGCGTCGGACACACCGAGGATCCGTATGAGCGCCAGGAGCTCTTCGGACGCATGGCGTCGACTTTCGAGGAGAAGCTCGAGAGCCCGGGGAACGCGTTCGAGGTCCTCGGGATGGCGTTCGAGGAGAGCCGCGACGACGAGCGCTACGGCGCCGAACTCGAGCGGCTCGCCGAGGTCACCGGGCAGTGGTCCGAGCTGATCGGTCGCTACCAGACCGTGCTCCAGGCCCTCGGCCAGGTGCCCGAGTCGGTGGCGCTGCACATGCGCGTGGCGCGGCTCTACGACGAGAAGGTCGACGAGGCGAAGCACGCAGCGACGCATTACCAATACGTGCGCGCGATCGAGCCCGACAACGTGGGCGCGGTCACCGCTCTCGAGCTGCTGCTCGAGCGCTACGACAACTGGCCGCAGGTCGTGCAGCTGCTGCGCGAGAAGGTCGAGCTCGCGGTCGATCCCGACGAGCGCATGTCGAGCCTCATCAAGATGGCCGGCATCCTCGAGAAGCAGATGGAGAACCCGACGGAGGCGATCGACGCCTATCGGCAGGTGCTCCTCATCGACAACACGCACCTCGACACGCTCAAGGCGCTGGAGCGTCTCTACGCCGAGACGCAGCAGTGGCAGGAGCTCATCGAGGCCCTCGACGGTCAGACGATGGTGCTCGAGGACGAGACGCTCATCGTCGAGAACCACCTGCGCGTCGGTGAGCTGTGGGAGGGCCGCATGGGCGCGCCCGACCGCGCCATCGAGGCCTATCGCCAGGCGCTGTCGGTCGACGACCGCTGCTCCGACGCGATGGACGCGCTCAAGAAGCTCTACACGCTGCAGGACCGCTGGCACGACCTGCTCGACATCTACGAGATGATGCTCGTCGTGAAGCCCGACTCCGCGTCGCAGGCCCAGATCTACGGGCGCATCGCGATGATCCAGGAGGAGGAGCTCGGCGACCCCCACGCGACCATCGACACGTATCGCAAGATGCAGCTGGTCGAGCCCACCGACACCGCCGCTTTGCGCGCCCTCGACCGACTCTATCGGGACCAGGAGCGGTGGGACGACCTCGCCGACACCTACCAGCAGTACCTCGACGCGGTGGAGGACGAGGCCCAGAAGGTCGAGGCCCGCACCACGCTGGCGCAGGTCTTCCGCGACCAGCTCAACGATCCGTACCGAGCGATCGAGGCGCTGACGCCGATCCTCGAGGTCGACGAGAACCACCGCGAGTCGCTCGCCGCGCTCGGTGAGCTCTACCATCAGGTCGAGGACTGGGAGAGCTGCATCGACGTGCTCGGCCGCGAGGCGCATCTGCTGACCGACCGGGCCATCCTGCTCGAACGCCAGCACCGCGTGGGCAGCATCTTCGCCGAGAAGGTCGGTGATCTGGACCAGGCGGAGCGCTGGTTCCGCGGCGCCCTCGAGCACGATCCGAATTACCTGCCGGCTCTGGGCTCGCTGAAGTCGATCTACGAGCAGCGCGCCGAGTGGAGCGAGGTGGTCCGGACCCTGAAGATGATGGAGGCGGCCACGCGCTCCTTCGAGGAGAAGTCCGCCTACCTTCAGCAGATGGGCGGGGTCTACCAGCAGTACCTCGACGACCGCACCACGGCGATCGACTACTACGAGCAGGCGATGGACCTGTTCCCGGAGAACGCGGACGCCGCCGAGCCGCTCGTCGAGGTCTATTGGGCCGACTCCCGCTGGGAGCGGGCCGAGCCGCTGCTCGACCTGTTGTTGCTGGCGCGTGCCGACGGGGAGCTACGCGACCTGCAGGCGCTCAACTACCGGTTGGGTCACTGCGCCGAGAACCTCCACAAGGACGACAAGGCGCTCACCCATTATCGGCAGGCCTACGAGCTCGACAGCACACACCTGCCGACCCTGCGCGGGATGGGCAATCTGCTCTTCCGGCGCGAAGACTGGGACCGCGCGTTCAAGATCTACCAGACGATCCTGGTGCATCACCGCGAGAGCCTGGAGCCGACGGAGATCGTCGACATCTTCCACCGGCAGGGCGCCATCAAGCTGAAGGTGGGCGAGCGGCGCAAAGCGCTCGACTTCTTCCGCAAGGCGCTCGATCTCGACGGCGGGCACGCGGATACGCTTCGCGCCATCATGGAGCTCCACGAAAGCCAGGGCGACTGGGACGAGGTCATCCACTACCGGCGCCAGGTCCAGCCGCTCCTGACCGACCCCGTCGAGCAGTTCCAGGGGCTGGTGAGCATCGGTGACATCCTGCACGAGCAGATGCGCAACGACCGGCTCGCGGTCGAGGCATACAACGAGGCGCTCACCGCCCAGCCCAACAGCAAGCTGGTGCTCAGCAAGCTGCTCGGCATCCACGAGGAGGCGGGCAGCTGGTCCGACGCCGTCGACGTGCTCGTGCGCCTGGCCGATCTCGAGCAGGACCCGGGCCGTCAGGCGAAGTACTTCTACGCGGTCGCCGCCATCCAGCGGGACTACCTGAAGGACAACTTCACCGCCGTGCGGTCGTTCGACAAGGCGCTCGACGCCGATCCTGCGATGCTCAAGGCCTTCCAGGCCATCGACCAGATCCTGACCAACGACCGGGACTACGAGCGGCAGGACCGCTACTACCGAAAGATGCTCAAGCGGGCGACGGAGCATCAGCTCGACGACAAGCTGGTCGTGATGCTTGCCAAGTCGCTCGGTGAGATCAACCGGACGCGGCTGCAGAAGTACGACGAGGCCGTGAAGGCCTACAAGATCGCGCTGTCCAAGAAGCCGGACGATGCAGCCACGCTGCAGATCATGGCCGAGCTCTACGAGCTGGAGGACCGCGTCGACAAGGCGATCGCCCAGCACTACCGGCTCATCGAGATCAACCCGGGCAACGTCGAGAGCCACCAGAACCTGCGTCGCCTCTTTATGGACGCGGCGCGGTACGACGAAGCGTGGTGCGTCTGCCAGGTCCTGGCGTTCATGGGCAAGGCCAACGCCGACGAGCGCGCCTTCTTCGAGAAGTACCGCTCGCGCACGCTGACGCAAGCCCGCAGCCCGCTGGACAACCAGCACTGGGCGCTGGTCTACCACCCCGAGAAGAGCGCCCTGCTCGACCAGCTCTTCAAGAACCTCTACAAGTTCGTGCTGCCCGAGTGGGCGTCCACGCGCCACGCCGATGTCGGCGTCCACAAGCGCAAGGACATCATCAGCGCCGAGGACCAGATCCCGTTCAACAACGTGTTGAACTACGCCGCGCAGATCACGCGGCTGAGGCGTCACGACACCTTCAAGGCACCGCAGGGCCAAACTGGCGTGCGCGTCGCAGCCCTCAACCCGCCGGCGCTGCTGGTGGGTGCGGACATGCTGAGCGGCCGCAACATGCAGCAGCTCGCGTTCGTCTCGGCCAAGCAGCTGTTCCTCTCGAACGGCTACTTCCTGGCCACCCTCGACGACAGCTACGAGCACCGGAAGTACCGCCTCGTCACGCTGGTCTACTCGCTGATGAAGGCGGTCAACCCGAACGCCGAGGTACCCCACGCCGACCAGGGTCTGATCGACCAGGTCCTCAGCCGAATCCCGGCGCCGGACATGACCGAGATGACCAAGCTCATCCAGAAGATGAGCGCGAACCCCGGCCAGCACCTGAACGTGTCGAAGTGGCTCGAGATGGTGGAGCACTCCTCCAACCGCCTCGGCCTGCTGCTCTGCAACGACGTCGGATCGGCGATCGAGGCGATCAAGAACGAGCAGCGGCAGTTCTCGAAGGCGCCCACCCAGGAGCGCATCCGCGAGCTGATCCTCTTCGCCCTGTCGGAGAACTACTTCCAGCTCCGTAAGGCGCTCGGCCTGGCCATCGGTTAGCGCGCCGGCGCGGTTCACCGAGCTCGCGTTGCGAGACCGGGCCATCAGCTGTCAGCGCTCAGCTCTCAGCCACGTGGTCGAATCATTGACGCGTGGCTGATGGCTGACTGCTGAAGGCTGATAGCCCGTTACTCGAACTGGCCATGTCTGGACGGAGGTCGTTGGGTGCCGCTGTTTCTGGTCGCCGTCCCCATCGGCAACCTCGATGACATCACCGTCCGCGCCCAGCGCCTCCTTCGCGAGGCGGACCTCGTGGCGTGCGAGGACACCCGCCGCACCGGCCAGCTGCTCTCGCTGCTCGGGCTGCCTCGCCCAAAGCTCATCGCCGTCCACGACCACAACGAGGCGGGGCGCGCCCCGGCGATCATCTCGGCGCTCGACGACGGCCAGTCCGTGGTCTTCGTCAGCGACGCGGGTACGCCCGCCATCAGCGACCCCGGCTACAAGCTCGTGCGCGCCGCCATCGAAGCTGGCCACGAGGTGGTCCCGGTCCCCGGCCCGAGCGCGGTGCTCACCGCGCTGGCGGCGTCGGGCCTGCCGACCGACCGCTTCCGGTTTCTGGGGTTCGCGCCGCGAAAGACCGGCGCTCGGCGTACGCTCTTCGAGTCCTTGCAGCGTGATCCGGACACGCTCGTCTTCTTCGTCGGCCCGCACCGGTTGCAAGCGTGGCTGGACGACGCCAGCGCGGTCTTCGGGCCGGAGCGTCCGGCGGTCATCGCGCGCGAGTTGACCAAGCGCTTCGAGGAGTTCCGTCGCGCCACGCTCGGCGAGCTGGCGGCGGATCCGGGCACCATCCGCGGCGAGATCGTGGTCCTGGTCGGCGGCGCGCCAGACGATGTGGCGCCGGACTCAGAGAGCCTGGAGGAGACGGTGGCCGGGCTGCTCGCGGAAGGCTACCCGCCCTCGAAGGCGGCCAAGGAGGCGGCGAAGCGAACCGGCGCTACGCGCGACGCCGCCTACCAGGCGGCGCTATCCCTCAAGGGCAGGGGATAGGCGCTCGCTGGCCCTGAAGGGCAGGGGATGGGGGAGGGGCTGGGGCTCGTGGCAGACACGAGCCCCTACTGGAGCTGCTCTCCGGTCACCCACAGGAGCTCGGATTTGACCGCGGCGCCCCACTCCGTGACCACCACCACCGCGAAGCCGGGCAGGTCGCCGTTGTAGTAGACGGCCTCGACCCGCGAGACGTGGCCCTCCTTCGCCTCGATCTTCCGGATGGACCGGGCGCCCTTGCCGTCGGGGGTCACCCAGACCGCGCCGTCGCGCAACGAGATCCGCGCCGCGCCGCCCTTCGGGTACGCGACGACCACGCTCTCGGCGCGGCGGAAGCCGCCGCCCTCCGGGGGCTCGGCCTGCGTGCACGCCTTCATCTGGGCGGCCTCCCGCTGGGCGTTGATCTTCGGGAGGGCCGCGTTGATCGACTCCTCCTGGGCGTTTCCGAAGACGGCCTCCTCTGAGTCGGCCCCCTCGAGCTTGACCATCATCACTTCCTCGACGCCGGTGCCGGCCGCAGCGGCCCGCAGGAAGCGGCCACCACCGTCGTCGTCACCGATGATGACGAGGGCGCCCGCGCCGTCGGAGCGGAAGCCCACGCAATGAGGTGGGGTGGTGTCCGCGTGCCCGATCGCCGCCGCTTCCTTCGCCGGGGCCGCGGCCTTCGTCTTACCGGCGCCGTCGGCGACCTCCGCCTCGTCATCGAGCAGCTTCGCCTGGTGCTTCATCCACCCCGGCTTGCTGCTCCCGCAAGCCATCAGGCTTACGGCGAAGAGCCCCACAACACAGATCCGCATCAGTTCTCCAGGCCCGCGATGATCACGATGAAGTCGCCGTCGGGGCCGCCCGCGTCGACCGAGATGTCGGTCAGCGTGATGCCCTGAAGGCTCGGTAGCTCGAAGCCGCCCACGAGGTCGGAGATGGTCGGTCCGATCACCCCCAGCAAGTCCGCGATCTGGCGCTCGATTGCGTTTTCGGGGTTGCCCCTCAGATCCTCGTCGAGCACGTCGAACGCGGACTTCAGGTCGGTGATGTTCAGCGCCAGCTTCAGCGCCTCGTCCATGTAGTTGACGCCGAGCTCTCCGGAGAGCACTAGCGAGACCGCGCCGTTGAGCAGCGAGCGGTGGTCGGCGTCGTCGGTGGCGATGGCCAGCATCAGATCTCCGATGCCGATCTCGAGACCCACGCCGGCGCCGCCCTTCTTGACCTTGGCCACGATGGGCAGCGGCAGCGAGGTGGCAATCTGCAGCGGCGCGTTGCGCGGGACGTCGGGGCGAGCGTCGCTGACCAGGGTCCCGAAGAAGGCGCTCACGAAGAGCAGCGTCTCGCCCCCTTCGTCAATCGACGCCTGGTCGATGGTCGGGAAGAGCACCCCCGCCCGCCATACCTGGTAGAGCAGCGCGTTGAGCAGGTCGTCGTCGACCGCCAGCCCGAACTGGTCGGTGTCGGGGACGCCGTCCCACACGCTCTCCCGCCCGACGTAACCGGCGATGGCCGGCTCCTGCGCCGGCGGATTGAGCAGCGCGACGGTCACGTCGATGCGAATCGACAGACCTCGCTCGCTGACGACGGCGACGTTCGGCCGCAGCTGCAGCTGCAGCATGGCACCCAGCAGCGCGAGGTCGATGGGGTCGTCGAGGGCGGTGAGCGCAGAGCCAATGAGCTCGGGGAGGCGGTCCTCGATGACCACCGTCAGCGTGTCACTCAGGATCTCCTCGAGCAGGCTCTGCTCGCCGCCCGGGTCGTCCTCGAAGCCCGGAAGCCGGCCGACCCCGATCTGGAGGTCGAAGAAGTCGATGTCGAGCATCGCGACCTCGATGATCAGCTGGCCGTCGACGACCCGCGGCATCACCACCGCGTTGACCTCGATGCGCCCCGCGCCAACACCCACCTCGATCGCCTCGCGCCCACCGATGGTGAGCGCCAACTCGACGGCGAACTCGTTGAGCACGATCCGCGCGTGCAGCTCGCCCGGCATCGGCGTCAGGGTGATCTGGGACGGCCGCTGGTAGCCGATGGACGAGATCTCGATGGCGAACCCGCCGGCCTCGGGCAGCATGGGCACCAGGGCCGAGAGGTCCTGCGAGTCGAGGATGCCGCTGGCGACGCGGCCGATCTGGTTGAGCCCTTCGGTGCCTATGTGCGCGCGTATCGCAGACGCTACTGGCTCGTCGGCGTTTCGCAGCTCGCCGTGCAGCGCAGAGACATGCTCACGCGACGTGTTGCCCGCGACGTCGTGCGCCTCGAGCTGGAGGATGTTCAGCCCCTCGCGCAGTGGGAGCCCGCGCAGTTCGAAGTCGGGCGCCAGGCCGCTGTCGATCTCGCGGTCGTCCAGCGTCAGCGTGTCGAGGCCGAGGTCGTCGGTCACGGTGAAGCGCATGTCCGTCTGGCCGTCTTCGATGTAGGTGCCGCGGTCGGGGAACGTGATGTTGATGAGCGGTGGCTCGCCGTCGACCATCACGTCGACCTCGACGCGCGCGTCGCCGGCGGTCACCTCGAAGGTCTGCGGCCCCGCCGGCAGCGTGATGGTGCCGACAAAGTCGAAGCCCATCATCTCCGCGTCCTCGCCGTTGACCTTCACCTGGGGCACCTGCCCGGCGCCGACACCGGTCACTCGACCGGTGACGTCGAAGCGTCGCACCACGAACGAGCCCGCCGTCGGGGTCAGCACCTCGAGGCCCAGCGACAGGTTCGGCCCCATATCCGCGGGGGTCACGTCCATGTCGGGATCGGGCCCTTCGATCGACGAACTCTCGTCGTCACAGCCCACGAGCGCGAACGCCAGCGCCAACCAAGCCAGTCGTCTCATCGAGAGGTCCCCCGGAAATGCTTGAAAGCGGCTCAGTATGCCGCCGCGCGACCTACGCCTTCAACCGGCGCCCGCGGCCGAGGCCAGACGGAAGGTCGCGGCGATGGCGCCGACGCCGATTATCGCGAGAGCGAACATGGTCAAATGCAGCGCGTGGCGGGTCTGCACACCGGCCGCAGGCGCCTCCTGCGCGGCGCGCAGTGAGGCCCCGACGTAGACGACCGCGGCCACCGCGGCGACTGGCGCCATGGTCCATCCAGCGATGCCGCCCAGGCGGAGCGGCAGCCAGAACGCGGGCGTGGCGCAGCACCAGATCGCCCAGAGGGCCGCGACCGGCGCCCCCCATGCGAGGGCCTTCTGCCCGAGGCGCGCCGAGAGGACGACCAGCAACGGTGCGACCAGGATCCAAGGGATGCCGCGGAGATACGCTACGACCGACGTGTCGAGGGCGGGGGAGAGGTTCACGCGCGGGAGGTTGCCAGGGTCAGAACCAGTTGCCGAGGAAGAAATAGAACTGGTGGTCGCCGCCGTCATCGAAGCCGTACGCGTAGCCCGTGCGGACGCTCGCGTTCAGACGCCACCCCAGCGTCGCCTGGGTGACCAGCTCCGCTCCGGCGGACCGGCGAAACGCGTCGGGCGCCCAATCGAGCGGCGTATTCGACGCCTGGCCCCAATCGGTGAACGCCGCGAGCTTCAGCCGCTTCAGGAACAGCGGCACCATCGATGGCCCGCCGAAGACGTCGAGCAGCGGCATCCGGTACTCGGCGGTGGCCAGCACGTATCGATTGCCGCTGACGGTCCCCGCCGGGTAGCCCCGCAGAAAGGTGCTTCCGAAGAAGATCCGGTCGAGGCTGTCGAGCAGCAGATTGCGCTCCTGCGGGGCGCCGAGGGCGTAGAAGACGTTGCGCCCCGACGCGCCGCGCCCGAACGCCGTCCCTGCACGCAACGCGAGAACGTGGCGCCACCAGAGGGAGACGTACTCCTGGTAGTCGGCGAAGATCTCGGCCGTCTCGAAATCGCCGCCGAGACCCGGGTGGCGCACCCGCAGCGTCATCCCGAGCGAGCGCCCCTCCTCGGTGGACACCGCGAAGGCGTAGGTGTTGGTGTCTCCGAATCGCAGCGTCAGCGAGAGGCTGCCGGCGCGCGAGGGCTCGGGCACGAAGGTGCCGGTGTCGAGCGGGTCGTGCACGGGGTCGGGGTTCTCGGCCGGCGTCGACGCGCTGAAGCTGTAGCGCGCCGAGGTGCTCACCCGAGTACCGGCGCGCGAGAGCGGCAGCGAGACCGCGACGCTGCTCGAAGTGACGCGCTCCCGCCACGGCTGCGGGGCGCTGCCGTGAAATGCGCTGTTCCCGGTCCGCGTCGCGTGCTGGACCCCGGTCGAGAAGGTCGGGACGTAACGGCGGAAGGTGTAGAAGACGCCGGCGCTGAGCGCGTCCTGCTGAGGGGCGGTGCCGAAGCTGCCGATGAGCACGTGGTGCCGCGCCGAGTCGAGCGCTTCGACCTCCACGCCGAGCGTCGCCGCCGCGTCCTGGGCGTTCGAGAAGGAGAATGATGGCGACCACGACAGCGGTTGCAGCGTCTCGAGCGGGTCATAGCGGCGGTCGGGGACCGGCACGCTGCCCACGTCCGCCCGCATCTGGGTGGGCGGGTCGGCCGGCGCGGGCGAGTCCAGCGCGTCCTCTGGAGTGAAGGGCATCTCGGCGAGATCCCAGCCGTCCGCCGTGAGCGCGCTGAACACGAGGCGATGCCCGTCCGGCGAGACCACGGGGTCGCTGGCGCCGCCCACGACACGGGTCAGGCGCCGGGCCGCGCCGTGCGGCCACGGCCGGGCGTAGACGTCGAAGATGCCGGTGCGGTCGGAGCCATAGACCAGCCAGCGCCCGTCGGGAGAGAACCGCGCGGACAGCTCGAGCGCCTCGTCGTGGGTCACCCGCTGCACCGCACCGGTCTCGAGCGCGTACGCGTGAAGGTCACGGCCGCGCGTCTGGCTGGCGAGGGTGAATACGACATGGTGTCCGTCCGGCGAGACGGTCGGGAAGGCGACCTGGTCGAGCCCACCGGGATCGAAGAGGGTCGTGACCCGGCCATCGCGCAGGTCCACCCGGACGAGCGCGGTGTGTCCGTCCACGATCTGGATCCCGGCCGCCCAGCGCCCGCTCGGTGCGCACGCGGGCTCGCGGATCCGCGCGCCGCGCGTCAGCCTTCGCATGCGGCGCGCGGCGATGTCGTAAGTGAACAGGTCGAAGCGGTTGTAGACGACCTGGTGCGGCTCGGCCCGGTCGAAGACGACGCGCCCCTGCGGACAGACGTCGAAGTGCTTGTTGCCGTGGAGCTCGAGCACGCGCTCTGGTGGACCGAAGCCATCGCCGATGGGCGCGCGACGGTAGATGCCCTGCGGCTTGCGGTTGCCCTCCTGGTTCAGCAGCGAGCCATCTTCGAGGAAGCGGGGCGCGCTGTGGCGGCGGCCGGTGTCCGTGAGCCACTTGAACGGCGTCAGCCCGGCCCGCACCAGCGCGTCGCGCTCCGCCTCCGACTGGGCGACGAGCGCGGCGCGCCACGCCCGGAACTGCTCGACGTAGGTCTCGCGGCTGGCCTCCCACGACGCCCGGTTGAGGGCGAAGGGGACCACCTCGTCGGAGAACGCCTTGTAGACGCCCTGTACCGCTTCGATGCCGCGGGTGCGCACCACCCAGTCCATGAAGTGGCCGCCGTACATGTACCAGACGTTCGCGCCCGGCCAGTCGAGCGGAGCGTGGGTCACCGCGTCGATCTCGTGAAGGCGGCCTGCCAGCGCTTGCATGCGGAGCGTCCCGCGGAAGACGGCCGAGCGGATGCGACCGCGCCTGGACACCCGCGACTCTGCGAAGACCGCCACGCCTTCGAGCTGGAAGGAGGGGATGTTGTGGATCGGGGCCATCACGCGCCCCAGGAAGATGTTGACCCACGCCGGGAAGCCGCTGACCTGGTCGAGTTGCAGGACGTGCGTGAACTCGTGGAAGACGAGGAGGCGCAGCCAGTCGTCGTAGTCGGAGAGGTTGCCGTCGAGGCTCGGCGGCGCCGCCAGCAGGCTGACTTGCGGGACGGGGAGGGCGGTCGCAGAGCCGTTCGCGGAGTCGCCCCAATCGGTGATGACCACCTGCACCCGCTGCTCGGGCGCGTGGTCGATCAGCGGCGTGAGGACCGCCCAGGCTTCCTCGCAGATGCGCGCCGCGCGGTGCGCCACCGGCTCGAGCCCGCCGGGGAAATGGAGCTGGAAGTGGGGGGTGTCGATCGTGCGCCAACGCAGGTCGCCATCGCCTGCGGCGGCCGGTACGGCACACAGGAGCACCGCGAGGAAGCCGATCATCCCGCTCAAACGCCGCTCGGGCTTGATCAAGCGCACGTGCGAACCGTAGCGAAAGGGCCGTCAAAACCGAACCGTCGAGATGACCTCCCCGCTCGACCGCCGCTCGGGCTATTCTCCGCCGCATGTCGGAGCGCATCCTGGTCGCCGACGACGAGGCGAGTCTGAGGCGGGTGCTGGTCGGGCACCTCAAACGCCGTGGCTACACGGTGGACACCGCCGAAGATGGCGCCGCCGCGTTGCGACGCCTCGAGTCGCAGTCCTACGACGCGGTGATCAGCGACCTGCGAATGCCGGAGATCGACGGCATGGAGCTGGTGCGCCAGGCGACCGAGCGCTGGCCGGACCTCCCCGTCATCATCATCACGGCACACGGCGCGGTCGACACCGCGGTCGAGGCCATGAAGGCCGGCGCGTTCGATTTCGTCACCAAGCCGTTCGACACCGACGAGCTGGCGGGGGTGGTGGCCAAGGCGGTGGCGACCCACGAGCGCGCAGCCACCGAGTCACGGGCCCACTCCGTCGAGCTGGCGAAGGGCCGCTTCGGGTTGATCGGCTCGTCCGTCCCGATGCAGCGGGTCTTCGACATCGTCGAGAAGGTGGCCGACTCGCCGTCGACGGTGCTCATCACAGGCGAGAGCGGCACCGGCAAGGAGCTGATCGCCAAGGCGCTGCACGAGCATTCGTCCCGGGTCGAGCAGCCGTTCATCAAGGTCAACTGCGCGGCTATCCCGGATACGCTCATCGAGTCCGAGCTCTTCGGCTACGAGAAGGGCGCGTTCACCGGCGCGGTGACCAGCAAGCCGGGCCGATTCGAACTGGCCGACCAGGGCACGCTCTTCCTCGACGAGATCGGCGAGATATCCACCGAGATGCAGGTGAAGCTGCTGCGCGCCATCCAGGAGAGCGAATTCGAGCGGGTGGGCGGGGTGAGCACGCGGCGGGTCGACGTGCGCCTGGTGACCGCCACCAATCGCGACATCGGGCAGCAGGCCAAGGACGGCTCGTTCCGCGAGGACCTCTATTATCGGCTGAACGTGGTGCCGATTCGGTTGCCGCCCTTGCGCGAGCGCGCCGACGACATCCCGATGCTCGTCGAGCACATCCTCGCGCGCTACGCCCTGCGCCTCGGAAAGACGGTCGAGGGGATCACCGGCGAGGGCCTCGACGTGATGCTCCGCTACGCGTGGCCAGGCAACATCCGCGAGCTCGAGAACGTGTTGGAGCGCACGCTGCTCTTCTGTGACTCGCCCGTGATCGGCGCCGCCGACCTGCCGGACGAGATCAAAGACGAGGCGGCTGGTCACTCGATGTCGGTGGCCATCCCCCCGGTGGGCGTGACCGGCCTGAAGGACGCGGTCAAGCTCACCACGCGCCGCATCGAGCGCGAGATGATCGAGCGCGCGCTGACGGAGACCGGCGGCAACGTCACTCGCGCCGCGCGCAAGCTCGAGATCTCCCGAAAGAGCCTGCAGACGAAGATGAAAGAGCTGGGGCTGCGCGAGGAGTAGGGCCCGCGCAGGAACAACTTCCGGTTTCGCATCCACGAGCGTAGGCCAGCTTCGCCCGCGCCTCGGTCGCACAATCCTCGACGTACCTCCGGTACGCCTGCGGTTGCGCTCGGTCGCCACGAACGAATCTGGCCCACGCTCGCGGCGCGAACCTCGGAAGTTGTTCCTGCGCGGGCCCACCCAACCTTTACCGAGTCGCGCGCCGAGGCTATGTTACGCGCGGCCTTCCGTGCACGAGGGGCACCTCGAATGATCCGGTCGATTCTGCTGTCTGTCGCGCTGGTGTTCTCGCTGTTGCCGCCTGCGAGCGCGGCGGAGGTCGCCGACGTCATCGACGCCGACGACGGCGACGACCTGTTCGACTTCGTGGGGGGCGTCTTCTATCGCCGCACGCTGCGCAGGGCGAAGATCACGCGGGAGTACAACTGCAACCCGCGCGGTCGCGTGCAGGACAAGGAGACCTGTCCGAACGCGCCCGACCACGGCGAGCTCCTGCAGGTCAAGGAGCTGCGCTATCAGCGGACGACCCACGAGGTCGTCCCGCGCGCGCGCTTCGGCCTCTGGCATGACCTCGAGCTGATGATCGAAGCACCCATCGTCGTCCAGGACGAGCAGGAGATCCGGTTCGCGGGCGACGGCGGCGACCCGGACGGGGTGGAGATCACCGCCGAGAACAGCAGCATCGCCCCGGGCCCGAAGAACGACGCCGACAACACCGACCCCGAGAACCTCTTCGACGTGCCGCCGGCGCTGCCCAAGCGCGCGGGGTTCGGCGACATGCTCATCATGGTGCGCTACTCGCCGGTGGCCTACGAGCGCTCCGGCCAGCGCGCCGGCCACGACGAGCTGCCCAGCGACGCCACCCGGCTGCGCGGTGATTGGACTGTCGAGCTGGGCTGGCGAATCCCGACCGGCGAGGTGATGGAGCGAGGAAACGAGGCGGTCGGTCGCGGCGTCCACGAGCTCATCCTCGGCAGCGCGTTCTCGCGGCGCTTCAACTACGTCGACCCCTACGCCAGCGTGCACGGCATCCTGACGCTTCCGTCCGACGACTCGCTCTTCAAGGACTACAAGGACGCGCAGGAGCACGTGGGTCCCGGCCCCCAGGCGAAGTTCGAGATGGGCGCCGAGATCGTGCCGTACGAGGACCACAAGAAGGGGATGAAGGTCCTCGTCGACCTGGGCGTCGGGGCGGTCTGGCACGGCGAGGGCCGTGACTACACCGAGCTCTTCGACGCGCTCGCTTCGGCCGCCGACACCTGCGACCCG
>PVBE011850347.1_pt1 | contig 17875 bp, 15 predicted proteins | sample 1631181 | NCBI WGS metagenome assembly PVBE01 (sample SAMN08397723, study PRJNA350692) | Marine metagenome, whole genome shotgun sequencing project. | isolation source: water | place: Pacific Ocean | collected 2012-04
TAAACTTTTTCATTTTTTCCTTCCCTTTTTATTAAACTACATCAACTTCACGTCCCAAATTTATAAAAATATTTTGTATTATGGCTAAGGGGATAGCCTGAGGTTGTTTGTCATAGAAATGGTACCATTCAAGTATACGTAGTTTTATTTGTTGGGTTCCGTTTAAACGGTTATTTTACCATGGGGTTGTTTTGAGTTGATTATGGGCGATCGGCCGGTCGCCCATATGTTTTGTTGGTTTCGGGTTCCGAGTTTCGGGTTCCGGGTACCAGGTAGGGGGTTCCGGGCTACAGGTTTGTAGAAATTTGAATAAATTTGAAATTGCTTTTGAAGCATTAATTATGCAAAAAATTAAACATATTATATTAATAATTTTATTCTTCTTGATGGGAGCAATCTCAACATTTGCACAGAATGAAGTTAATATATGGTATTTTGGCTATAAAGCAGGACTGGATTTTAATGAAGAAATACCCAGGGTGGTTCTCAACTCTGATATGGATGCACATGAGGGATCAGCATCAATATGTGATGTAAATGGGAACCTGCTGTTTTATTCGAATGGAGAAACTATTTGGAATCGTGAGCATAAACCTCTCCCTAATGGATCTTCTCTAAGAGGTGCCTTGAGTTCGAGCCAGTCGTGCATATTTGTTCCCAAACCCAGAAGTAATAACATTTTTTACCTTTTTACTATTGATGATGCAAATGGTGAATTTGGTTTTCGTTATTCTGAAATTGATCTAAATCTTGACAACGGAATGGGAGATATTAAACCAGGTAAAAAAAACAGACCAATTCTTAGCTCGGTAAGTGAAAAAATTACAGCTGTTAAAAATTCTGATAATCAATCAATTTGGGTAATTGTACATGAATATCTGGATAATACTTTTTATTCATATTTAATTGATGATAATGGTTTTGATAAAAGCAATGTGAAAACCTCAAATATTGGTACAGCTCATACGCCTGCTTCAGGAGAAATTGGTAATCCGGAAGCTGCACTGGGCTGTATGAAAATGTCGCAGCTGGGTAATAAGCTTGCTGTGGCCATACAGTATAGAGATATTTTTGAGGTATTTGATTTTAATAAAACCACTGGCATAATTTCTAATCACATAATTGTTTCTGATAATAATATTGGCCCTTATGGTGTTGAATTTTCGGCTAATGAACAATTTTTGTATGGAAGCTCACGACAGAGTGATAAAATATTTCAATGGAACCTGGAAGCTCCCGATATAAAAGCTTCCATCCAGATTGTTGGCAATACCTTATCGGCAAATGGTAGTTTGCAGATAGCTCCTGATGGAAAGATTTATAGTGCAACTTTAAAGAGCAATTATCTTGGTGTTATTAATAATCCTGACCGGCAAAATTGTAATTTTGATGCAAGAGGCTTGTATCTTGAGGGAAGACTTTCTTCAGAAGGTTTACCAAATATGATTTCATCGGCTCCATTCCAGCCTGTTTTTGATATAACAAATTACTGCCTTGGTGATATTACCAGCTTCAGTATGATAAATACCCTTGATGTTGATTCAGTTAAATGGAACTTCAATTTTCCAGAAACATCAAACAATAATTTTTCATATAATTATGAAACGAACCATATTTACAACCTGCCAGGAATAAAACAAATAGAGCTTATTAGCTCACGATTTGGACAATTAGATACCGTTATTCAGAAAATTGAAGTGTTTTCCTACCCGACTGTTAATTTCAGTATTGATATTGACACAGCTTCATGTGCTAACCAAACATTATTACTTGATGGTGGGGATAGTGCTATGCGAAGCTATTTATGGAGCGATGGTTCAACGGAAAGATACCTGGAGGTGCTAAATAATGGTGAGTATTATGTTGATGTTAATGAGAAAAACTGTATTTCGCACAATTCTATTAATGTTACTATTCATGAGGAACCTCAGATAGAATTTTTAGAAGTTCTACCCAGTGATTGCCGTACAAATAATGGCAGAATAGAAATGCAGATTACTGGTGGTGGAGGTAACTATGAAATTATGTGGAACGAAGGCGACACCACAACAATACTTGAGAACCTTAATGCAGGATATTATTCAGTTTATGTAAACGACAGTAATGGCTGTTTTGGATATGCTGATACGGTAGTAAATAATTTAGGAGCCCCTGAAATTAATATCCAATCGAGTAAAGAGATAATTTGTTATGGTGATACTATTATATTATCGGCAGGAGATAATGATGATTATGAATATTTATGGAGTAATGACTCTACTAGCCGGGAGATAGTTATTGCTGCAACAGAAAGTGTTGATTACTGGGTAATTGGAACTGATCCAGCATTAAACTGTTCAACAGTTGAGGTTTTCCCCCTTGATGTAAATCCAAATCCTGTACCTGATATTAACATTTTACAAAAAAGAGAAGCCTGTAAAGGAGATGAGATTATTCTTGATGCAGGTAATGAAGATTATAGTTATTTATGGTCAACGCGGGAAAGAGATTCCGAAATAATTGTTGAATCGACAGGAATATACTCTGTAAGGGTTTCAGATACGACCAATTGTTATTCTGATTATAATATAGATATAACATTTCATTCCAATCCGAGAATAAATCTGGGTAAAGAAAGAGCAATCTGTATTGGCGACACCATTGAGTTAAATGCAGGCACATGGGAGGAATATACCTGGAACACAGGTGATAGTGATAGTATTAAACAAGTTTATGCAACCGGGACATACAGAGTTATAGTTTCTGATACCAACTATTGCGAAGGAAGATCAGAGGTTTCTATATGGGCAAATGATCCGAATAATCTGTTAATTGATTCGGTTGCAAGAAATGAAATAACATGTGATGGAGAATCTGATGCTGGATTAAAAATTTATGCAGAAGGAAGCTGGAAGAAACTTTTATATTCTGTTGATGGCGGACTAAATTTTGAAGATAACAATGGAATTTTTAAGAATCTTTCATCAGGAGTTGATTACATCGTTGCTGTAAAGGAAGAGGGTGCCTGTACTAAAGTAGGAGAAAATTACATATTTTCCGACCCTCCTTTTATGTATATCGATTCAAGTATCCTACTACCATCCTGTGAAGATTGTAATGATGGTATAATTAGAGTAATACCCTCAGGAGGAGTACCTCCGTATTCATATACCTGGTCTGATTATTATGCCACCCCTGAAAGAACAGATCTGTATCCAGGGCAATATACAGTTCAGGTAGGTGATGCCAATAACTGTAATAAATTTTTCACTACTGATCTTGGCTTCGGAAATGATTTTCTTTACATCCCCAATGCTTTTACTCCTAATGCAGATGGTATTAATGATGAATGGATTTTTGGTAAACTAGATAAATATCTTGAGATCTATCCTAATATTCAGGTAAAGGTATTTGATAAGGCAGGCAAATTAGTTTTTGAGTCACCTATAGGATATCCTCAGCCATGGAAAGGCAGTTATAGTGGAGTTGTTCTTCCAACAAATACATATTATTATATTGTTGATCTTGGAGCAGATGTAAAGCCACTTTCTGGCACTGTTACTATTATACTTTAATTGTTGAAGTATTGAGATGTTGAAATGTTGAGGTGTTGAGGTGTTGAGGTGTTGAAATGTTGAAATGTTGAAACAAATAAGGCGAAACGCGGAACACAGATTAATCATTAATCACTAATCATTACCCAATTATCTCTCCGACTATGGCGGTTCAATGAGCTCTCCGCCTGAGGCGGATCGGTTCCCAATTATTTCACTACGTTCAATGAGCTCGCTTCGCTCGGTTCCTAATTCCTAATTATCTTCATCACCCTTTGTCCATCACCACTTATAATTCTCAGATAATATATTCCTTTTGAGAATTGATCGCCATTCCAGTTAAAATTGTATTTACCGGCACCACGATATTCATCCGACAGTATTTTCACTAACTGTCCCTGAATATTAATTATTTCTATCCTTATTTGGCCGGGTTTTTCGATAGAAAGATTTATGGTTATATCGTTTGAAAAAGGATTTGGATAAGCTTTTATTACTAAAGAATTATCAATAATATTATTTATCCCTGTTGCGCCTGTGTTAAAATTAAGTTTTTGTGAATCTGACACATCATCTGAGTCTACCACAACAAATTCCAGCTCCCAGCTTTTATTATTCTCAGTTGGTATCCCACTTAAAGTTCCAGTTGCAGAAAATTCAATTCCTGATGGTATTTCAGGTGGAGTGAATACTGTTTTATGTGAGGAATTAATATAGTAAGAATTAGATTCCGGAATTATCTGGTAATTAACACCATCACCTTTTGATATGCCCCCTACCCATCGTGAATATATTCCTTCTGAATTCACTATACCATAAATAAATTCAATGGTTCCATCAGAGTGTAGATTAACAACAACATTAACATCCGATCTTATATCATATTTATCAATGGATGCATCCCAGATAAAAGTAGCAACTGTCTCATCTCCACTAAAATATAATCCATCTTGTTCTTCATCATACATTTTCAGATCGGTTCCATAGGGAGATATCGATTTTGTATTTACAAGCATTAGTTCCTCATCAATTGCGTATGGCCACACGAAAGTATTATCCTCGAATACCAGTGCGCCATCCACTGTAACATATACATAATCATAACTTTCGCCATAAAAAGGAAAGTCAAATCCTAGATCTTTCTTTACAAATCCATAATCCCCACCCCCATTAAAAAATATGTTTTCGGTCCAGCTTGAAGGAAATGATTCCACATCAGTTGTAATATCATAATCGGTTTTCAAATACCAGTTATAAGGAGCTTCTCCATGACCAACTTCCAGTCGGTGTTCATAATAATTTGATACCTCGGCAGGTGGTAATTCTTCACTAATTATTTCCACCTTATCAAAATTGATAACTCCATTAACGCTTAATAGGGTTCTGTCGTTATTAATAATATCTACATTTTCCTGGTTCGATTGTAATTCCCGTACTGCTCCGGTATAATCTATAAGAGAAAAACTTATAACTGAACCTTCTCCAAAATTCATTTCATCATCTTCATCCACAATAAGAAAGAATTTTTGTTCTTCTCTTGATTCTATATATGATAACAGAGGAGTTACATCGATTCCGAATTCTATTGTTTCTGATCTGTCCGTGCCACACATCGGCCATCCACCACCCTGGTAATTAAAAATAGGCAGATCAAGTGTGTGTTCTGGTTGTTCGGCATTAATATCAGATGAAACACCAGCACTAATTTTTACTTTCCCCCTGTAGCTATGTCTCATATTTACCTTCAAAGTAAGTAATGGATGGTAATTAGTTCTTGCTTTAATTACATTAACCGTATTATTCCATATTCCTCCATTGGCAGCCTCTTCAGCAAGAAGTCTGTACATTACATATACTTTTCCACCTCCATTAAATTCACCTCCCGGCCATCCATCACCCCATGAATTTACACATCTAAGAGCTCCTATTTCCCAGTCGAGCATATCAACCACATTATCATTATTGATATCTTTATCGTTGGTAAACTCGCCATCGTCATTAAAATCATATTTTACACTATCATTATAACCCACAAAGGTCATTGCATGTCCAACATTTCCTCCAAACTTAATAATTATTGGTTCACCCGTTTCGGGGCTCTCATCAGGTACAGGAAATATTCTCATCCCTGATGATCCAATCTGAAAATTGGCAATACCACCATTTACTGATCCATCAAGATGATCAACCATCCATTGTTTTAATGTTTCAAGGCCTTCAGGTGTATCTACCCGGATATTATTAAGATCGTATATTGTATTGCGCATTCCATTATAATAATAATTATAGCCCGACATCCACTGTGTTTGTTCCCAGAGTTCTTCTTCTCTGCCAATTCCTGTCCAGTAATCATTTTTATTAGGACATCCTGTTGCTTTTATAATTTCCCAGCTATCAAAATAACTAACACCCTGAGCCCAGGTGGCATCATTCAGAAAATTCCATACAAAACGAAAAGGATACTGGTTGGCGGTTACATCAGAAGATAAGCCCCTTTTAGCGTTCATTTCATATGTAAACATATACCCAATTGATGCTGATTGGTTACAGCTCCAACCGTATTGATTAAATATTGGTCTGAAAAATTTCAAAAGAGAATTATCAATCATAGAAGGGAGGCTGGTAGTTGATTTATTTCTGTATTTTGCCGGTAATGTTAATTCCGGGAGAGTTTTTAATTTTTTTAGATCGTATTCCATTATACCAGCATCAGTTTCCGGTATAATAAAATTTTGATTTTTTAGATAATTTATTTCTGTTTGTCTCGGTAATATTTCCCCCGCACAAATCACAACCAACAGCAACAAATAAATCTTTTTCATAACGGCACTAATGTAATTACTTAATTATCTATTCCTTATACAAACTCTACTAATTATTAATTGCCACATTACAGAGCCTATTAATATAAGACATCTAAAGTTAGCTTTTCCTTACAATAATTCCCATTTGTTTCATTAGGAAACTGGCATTCATATTTTTACTTATACCATCATATAGTTTATAATTGAATATAAGTTTGTCGTTTATTATCTCCACTTCGAAACACTTGTTTTTAATTATGGTTGGGTATTTATTCTCCAGATCTCCGAGACTAAGATCGTGTGTGGCAATTATTCCACAGGCATTTAATTTAATAAGATGTGCAATAAGAGCTGCTGAACCATTGCTTTTATCAACAATCACATATAGTTTTTTTCCTTGCTTCAATTCATCAATAACTCTTTTAAGACGTTTTAGCTCTGCATAAAAATACGATTCGTTGTCGTGGAGGGAATCATTTGTTCGCACACTGGTTAATATATTAATAGGAGAAAACTCAAATTTTTCAGCACATACAGGAGCACCATTCATTCCTAGTATAAGATTAACACCAACGGTTCTTAAAAATGTACTTTTGCCAGCCATATTGGCACCGGTAATAATGAATAACCTTCCGGGATGGTCATTATTAAAATCATTAGATACTCTTGTTTTTTCAGGAATTAATGGATGACCAAGATTCTCAGATTCAAGCTTAAATTCACCATTTTTTACAATGGGGTAAATATTTTCAGGAAAATTCCATGCAAATCCTGCAAGGCTGCTTATTGCGTCAAAATCGGCAATTATATCGAACCAAACAGGGAGGTTTTCTTTGAATGATTCTTTCCATTTTTCAATTTTATATACATAGAGAATATCCCACAATACCATTGCATTCAACACACTTGCAACAATAATGTTCTGTCTGTTATCAAGATAATTAATCATTCCTGAAAGATTTGCAAGATTTTGCCAGGCCTTTTTATCATTTTTCTTCAGAGTATTTCGTAAAGAAATTAATTCCTCAGATATAAATTCCTCATTCTCAATAAATTTTAATAAGTCCTTATATTTTTTTAGCAATTGAAGTTTTTTTGAAAAAAACCTTTGCTGTTGATTTACCAGCTTAATTTTTGCCACTGTTATAGCTAAAGTGATAGAATATAGAAATAGATATTGTGGACCCAGAACATTAAAAATAATAAGTACCATCAAAGCAAAACTTAGATAGGGAATAATACGGAGAAGGCTTTTATAAAGTTTATGGCCATAAAAATAATGCGGTTCCAGCAACCAGGCACTTATTTCATTTTTATCATTATCTGCTTCATCTACAATATTTCCTTTAGCCTGAAAGTGTTGCCTCCAGCTAAGTTTTTCCGACAGTTCCTTAACTGATTTCTGCCTTGTTAGAATATTTTCACTCTCCTGCATTGGATTTTGGAGTATAAAAGCCAGGCTTTCTTTGCCGGTTCAAGTACATGTTCTGTTTATAAACTGAAAAACAGAGCCTCTTCCAAAGAAATCAAGATCGTAAGAAAATGAATGATCATAATTTATATATTCTTCACCTCCATCAAAAAAAGAAAAATCGCCCAAACAAGCATTATATTCTTTCTGATTAATATTTACCAGCTCTTTTAAAAGTTTTATTCTTGCTTTTATTCTTAGACTAATTTTCACGTATATTAAGAACATGACGATTAGTAGCAGAGCGGCAAAAATTGCAATTAGCCTTTCTGATTTATAAAGAAAAATAAATAATAATACTGATGAAATAAAGAAGGTAGCCCTTATCCAGGCTACCTTAAAGTATTTCTTTTTATTTTCCTTTAGTTTATTTGAGTAATCCTCTATATTGGATAAATAGACCTTCTCTCTCATTATTTTTTATTGCCCGTTAAACCAGTTTTTAAAAATAGTAACTTTTTCCCGGCTCACAATAATATCATTTTCAAATTCCGGTTGCAGCTTAACCTTAAGCCTTGAGCCGGAATATACAATTACTTCTGATATATAATTTATATTAATAATATAACTTCTGTTTACTCTGAAAAATATTGATGGATCAAGAATTTCTTCCAGTTCCTCAAGTTTATAGTCAAGGAAGGATTTTCTGTTTTGATCGTTTACAAGAAACACATTTCTTCCATCGGCAAAAAACAGTAAAACCTTATCAGTAGTTACTGAACGAATATGATCTCCCATCCTAACCATAAATCTTTGCTTGTATTCATTCTGAAAGGAAGAAAGTGCTTTGGTAAGTTTGTCAAGGTCATAACCAGGAAGATTCTCACTAAAAGATTTTAATTTTTTCATGCTTTCTTCCAGTGCATTATACGATACTGGTTTGAGCAGATAATCCACACTGCTTACCTTAAATGCTTGTAAAGCATATTCATCATATGCTGTTGTGAATATTATTGGTTTGTCAATGCTTATCCTGTTGAATATTTCAAAACTTAAACCGTCGCGAAGCTGTATATCCATAAAAACCAAATCAACCTCATTTCCGGGAATTGTAAACCAGCTTATAGTTTTTTTAATACTATCGAGCCTGGCAACAATTTCGATGTTTTCATCATATTGTTTTATGTGCTTCTCCAGCTTTTCGGCTGCTGGTTTTTCATCTTCAATAATAACTACTTTCATAATAACAGGTATCAAGTATCAGGTATCAGGTATCAAGTGTGAGTGTGGGTGTCGGGTGTGGGTTATAAGCTTTTAAAATTTCTTAATTAATTGTTAATAATGGTATTCTAATAATTTCATAATCACCGTCTTCAATAAGATCGAGTTGTTTATCGCTAAAAAATGTATATGCTTTTTTCATGCTTTCTAGTGCTTCCCTTTGGCCAATAAGAGGGTCTAGACTTCTTATGTTTTCATACTTAAGGTTAATATAATTATCTTCTTCAGAATAAAGCTCTAATAACAAAGGCTGTATATCTGATATATTTGATCTTTCTACCACTTCTTCCATAATAACCAATAGCGAACAAGGTATAAGGCTTTTTTTCAGTAAATTTTTCCCAAGCTTATTTTTCATGCTTATTTTTCCGGAAAATCTGTAGCTCGATAGGAATATATAATCTTCAATGGTTTTTATTTCATTCTCCAGGAAACATAAATCAGTATTTCTGTTACTAAGTTTATACCTGTATATGTCGGAAAACCTTTCAATAAAATTTTCAGCTTTACCAGGCTTCTTTTTCAAAATAGTAATTAGTGATTCCAGGCTATTGTACAAAAAATCGGGGTTAACATAATTTTTTAAAGCCAACATTTTATATTCTATGTTCATTTTATTGCTTTCTTCCTTTGATATTTCTTCCTCATTCCTTTTGTTAAATAAAAAAATACTGAAGTATAAAAGGTTAAAAAACACTGAACTAATACCAAATAAAATATTGAATGAAATTAGTTCCACACCGAAGGAACTGTATCCAATGAAAGCAACAAAATAAATATACAGGCTTATAGAAATAAGAATCAGGGATGAGATAATACCAAAGAGCATTTGTAATAATATTCTGATAATAAGATTCTTATCAAGCGGATATACTTTATTCAACATAAAGAATCCTATTCTCTGACTTTCTGATAGTAAATAAGTTAATACAATACAAATTGCTATTTCTCGTGTGAAAAAATTCACAAAGAGCTGGTCAATATTGTCGAAAACCAGCAATAGCATAATATAAACAAGGGATCCGTAAAATGGCGGAAACAACAGTCTGAATATAATATTATTAAATATCCCCTTCTTCATTTTTTTATTTTCTATCTAATCATCCTAATTCCAAATACTCAAGTCACTCTTAACTCCAAGTACTCTAAGTACTTTAAATACTTTAGGCACTTTTAATCCCATTCATTATTATTGGAATTTTAACCTTAAAATATTTATCCTTTTCAATAATTACCTTTCTATTAGTAAAATATTTATATCGTTCACGAATATTATCAAGTCCTACTTTAGTTGACTTACCAGCATATTCACCCGTTTTATTCAACATATATGCTCTGCTAATGAGATTATTGCTGATTTCTAAATAATCTTTGCCTAATTTATTTATCTCGACCACCAATGGGGCTTCATCAGATAAAGCATTATGTTTAACTGAATTTTCGAGAAGCATTTGCAGGCTTAGAGGAGGAATATGATATTTATGAATATCATTATCGGGAATTTTTATTTTTACTTCCAGTGCATTTTCAAATCTCACTGAAAGCATGAAAATATATGTTTTAAGAAATTCTATTTCTTCGGAAATAGTAACCAGCTTTTTTTCTTCAGTTGAGAGTATATAACTATAATTTCCGGCTAGCTTTCTAATATATTTTTCAGCAAGTGTATTATCTCTATCAACCAGTGATGAAATAGTATTCAGGTTATTGAACAAAAAATGAGGACTTAACTGAGATTTAAATACCTGATACTGAAGATTTAGCTGATCTTTCTTTAATTTCATACCAGCTATTTTGTTTTCAGCATATTGATTATAGGAGAATAATGTAAAATCGATAATTGAGTAAATAAATACAATAATAAGCGATAGAAATACCATTTTAAGAACTGGATCTTTATATTCGGTGAATACCTGAAAAAAACCGAGTTGATTTTCTGAGATTGAAATAAATAATCCTAAAATTGAGAAACCCAAAACAATAACAACAATAAAGTTTAGCAGGAAACCAGTTGTAAATCTCACCATGGTATATTTGCCCCATGGAATTATTTTACTCAACCATTTACTGAGTATATTCATTATAAAGCCAATAAGGCTTGTGACTAATAATACAAATAGAAGATTTTCGAATTGTTCCCGGTAATTTGGAAGTTCTCCTGTTTCGCTGAAAATAATATAGGAGAATAATAAAAACCCAGCGATAAAACTAACCAGTAATATTCTTATAATTTTCGGCATCAGGTTTAAATTTATTAGCTGCCACTAGATAGCAATTTTTATCCATCGGTTTTAATAGTTATACGCTAAATTACTGATTATTTCTCAATTACTTTTAGTGCTTTATTAAAATCAGCAACTGACTGAAGATTTCCTGCAACTCTCTGATATGCTTTAATTAACTCAGGATTATCTTTGGGCATTTTTAATCCAATTGCAACCAGCAGGTTTACAAGTTCACCCTCTGATACTATTGGTTGACATGCTTCTAGAATCGTAAAGGAGTTTTCTTCATCCAGCTTAATAGTATTAACCAGCTGAAAAATAATATAGCTATATTCATGTGATGATCCCAGTTTTCGAGCTAGCATACATATAGATTCTACATTTTCATTTGAATAATTATAATCCTCATTTAATAATGCCATAAGGCACATTGAGATTGTATAATCCTCCAAAAGATTATCAAATGAATCAAAAAAGTAATTTATATTTTCAGGGTTTTTTGTTGATCTACTAAACAACGCAGACAAGACTTCAAAATATTCCTGTTCTGAATCTATATTTTCAGCAGCTATTAAAATGTTTTCAATAACCTCATCAAATAGTTCATATTCATTCATAACTGAAAGCAAAACATTTTGCAAATCATAAGCAGCTCCAATTCTATCAGTAGCTTCAAGTATAGGTTCTAAACTATCGGGTTCATCTCTACTTTCAATAATCAACCTGGTAAGAACTTCAGTATAGTCGCTTTCAGATTCAATATGGTCGGCTGTTTCAAGAAGCTGATCAAGAATATCAGGAGTTATTCTGTGGTTATCAATCACAAAAATTAATAAATTTGTAAGCTCAAAATCAGAATTTATATCATTAGCGCTTTCTATTATTTCTATTAATTCATCTTCTTCAATATCAGGGTTTGTAATAAGTTTTTTTAAAATCGCTGAAGATTCAGAATCTACTTTCAGTGTATTAACATTTACCAGAATGTTCTTAAGAATATCATCCTTTATGTCCATCTTTGCTATAACACTTCCCAGCACCCTTGCATGATCATAATCACTTGAAAATCTATTTGACAATTCAAGAATTTTAATGGCATTTTCATCACTTATTTTCTGAAGATCAATCATATTACCAAAAATTTCAGAAAGCTCAACTTCACTTGCAATTCTCTCAGAGGAAATTATCATTCTTTGCATATTTTCCTGGTCGAGTTTTTGTTCTTCTAAAATTTTATTCAGCACCAGGCTTTTTTCATTATCTTCCTTAAGTACATCTGCCGACTCCACAAGCCTAGTAATATTTTCCTGATCAAGATTCATTTCAGCTATATTTTTCATTACCTCCGATAATTCAACATCTGCCTTCATATGTCTTATAGCATCAAAATAAACCGGAGCAATTCTTCTGTTGGAAATTTGTCGTCGTGGAAATCTATTATAAATTCTACCTAATTCATGATTCGAATTAACTTGCTTTCTTATAGAGTTAATAATAGTAACATACTCCTCCTGGGTGATATCCTCAATTTCAAAAATATGCCCGTAATATGCTTCTTTAACAAAATCGCTTTCTATCTTATCAATTTCTGTCAATACACCATTTAATCCACTTTTCTTATATATCCTGCTTACTCTTTGTTCGGATCCAAGATTTGTTGATCTTATTAATTCAATAAGATTTTCTTTCAGCCATTTATCTCCTTCAGGTTTATAGTCTACTTTCTTTTTACCTACATAATATTCAAATCTTAATCGGGCATTTGCATCAAATATAATTTTTATGGATCTTTTTACGCCAAAAGTTACACGAGCAAATTTCAGATATGTATTAGGAGGCATTTCTGCAATACCTTTGTCATCATTAGTAAATTTAATCCAGTCGCCACTAAACTCAATTAATGGAAATTGCTCATTTGAATTTATATATTTCACCTGAATTGCATCAGCAGTATTTGAGATACCAGCTAATAGGAAAATAATTAAAAGGAGCTTGAAATATTTTTTTCTATTTAAATATAGTTGTTTCATAAGCTTCAATAATTTGTAAACACGAAATCCACACTCAAGTGCTTTAATTACTTTCTACTGCAATAATCATAATAATAAAATAAGAAAAAAAATCTAAGTGACTGAACTGCAGAATAAATGTATTGAATTGTTATAATACACTATTAATGGTTTTAATAAGGTCGACAAGTTTGAAAGGTTTGGAAAATGTTTCAACAGCACCCAGACTTTTGGCAACTGTTAGATAACCTTCGGGTTTTGAGCGTCCGCCACCCGAAATTGCAATATACTTCATATCAGGATATAGTGCTTTTATCTCAAGTATAGTTTCAACGCCCTCTTTTTCAGGCATAATTATATCAGTTATAACAAGATCTGGCATATTCTCTTTTATACAAGTAAGGCCTTCTACCCCATCACAGGCGGGAAATATTTCAAAACCAGCCTGAGTTAAGCCTTCCTGTAGCATATTTCTAAATTCAGGATCATCATCTATGAGTACTATTCTTTTCATTATAAATTATTTCTTTGCTTGTATTTATCAATTCCTGGTTAATAAAAAACCAGTAAAAGTTAGACATTTTTTTTATTAATTGGCAGAAATACGCTGAATAAGGTGCCTTTTCCAGCTTTACTCTCAACTTTTATTCTTCCATCATGATTCTTTACTATTCCGTGAACAACAGAAAGCCCAAGACCTGTACCCTCTCCAACAACCCTGGTTGTGAAAAAAGGCTCAAATACCCTTGCCTTGACCTTATCTGACATACCTACTCCACAATCTTTTATTTGTATCAGCGCATATTTTTCTCCTTTAAAATCGGGATAAACTTTCCTGAACTTCTGATCGCATTTTTCACTAGTCAGACTTACAGAAAGTTTGCCACCTGGTTCGGTCATTGCCTGAATACCATTCTTGCACAAATTAATAATAACCTGATAGATTTGTGATTCATCTGCCATTACTGATTCACAGTTTTCATCCAGATCAATTGAAATACTAATATTTTTTGGAGAGGAGTCCCTGATTAATTCAACTGCTTCATTTATAACATTTTTAAGATGAATTGCTTTTAACTCAAAGGTCCTGCTCTGTCGGGAAAACATAACAATTTGTTCAACAACATCTTTTGCTCTAAGAGAAGCTTTTTCAATTTTTCTTAAATATTCAAATGCTTTTTCCTTCTTTTCCTCATTAAGTAGTGCTATTTCAACATAGCCAAGAATTGTTGCGAGAATATTATTAAAATCATGGGCTATTCCTCCAGCCAGGGTGCCTATGGTCTCAAGTCTGCGTGATTGTTCAAGCTGTTGTTGGAGCTCATTCTGTAATTCAATTTGTTTTTTCTTTTCAAGTGCACTATTAACAGCAGTACCAAGGTAACCAAGATGTTCTTTGATAACATAATCCCATGCTCCCTCTTTTATACAATTTGCTGCTGTTTCATCATTAAGTGCACCAGTAACCATAATGAATGGTATGTTCGTTGTTTTCTTTTTTGTTATCTCCAAAGCCTGCATACCATTAAAGTCAGGCAGGTTATAATCGGAAAGAATTAATTCGAGCTTAAAATCAGTAAGTTCATTTTTAAAATCTTTTTCATTTTCTACAAGCACATAGTCAAAAGAAATGTTCTCTTTCTTTAACTGAAAAATGTTAAGCTTAGCATCAATCGGATTATCTTCAAGAATAAGAATTCTTAGTTTATTTTCCACACTAGGGAGATATTATTTAATTAATTCGAAAGTGGACCTCTCGGTCCCAGTTTCGAACTTTTTAAGAAATTATTGAGTAAATTTGCTTTATGAGAATTGTTCCATATAAGCCTTTATATTTTAATAGATGTTTATCAATTTTAAAAAGTAACACGCCAGAATTTATTGATAAATCTGAAGAATCTCTTTTTATTAATTATTTATCAAGGAAAGGAATCATTTACTTTGTTTTATTTGAATCAAGAAAGTTGATTGGGTGCGGAGGTTATGGATATGATAATAAAAAAAATAGTGTAATTCTTACTTGGGGTCTTATTCATAATCAATTTCATAAAATGGGATTCGGGACACATTTATTGCAATATAGAATAAAACAGATTGTGAAGAAATATCCCAATTCAAATATAATCTTAGATACAAGTCAGAAGACACATAAATTCTACGAACGATTTAATTTTAAGGTAGATAATATCACCCGTAATTTCTATGGAAAAGAATTAGATCGATATGATATGTCATATATACAATAATTCATAAATAAAAACCCACTCATTTGAGCGGGTTTATTTTTAGTGGACCTTACGGTCCTAATTTCGAACTTTTTTAGTTAGAGGAGGCTTTCCTTTTATAAATATATAAAAAAAATCAAACGTTAAGCAAGCTTTACATTTATTTATGTATCTTTGTAAAGTGAACTTAACACAAATTATATAATGAAACTTAAAATATTTAGGATTATGGCAATTATTACAGGAGTTATTGGAACAACGTTAATTAATAGATTTATGGAGGGAGGCGCTTTATTTATGTCGCTTATTCTAATATGTTTATTAATCTCAATTTATTTTATTGTTAAAAGTATTTTAAACATCAAAACTAATAATGATGTTTCAATAAAAATGCTAAAGCATATAAACGATAGTGGTACACTAGCATTGGGTCTAGGATTTTTGAGCGCTTTTTTAGGATTAATATCAGCTTTTGATGTTTTAGAAGCAACCGGAGAAGCAGCACCTTCTATTATTGCTGGAGGGCTTAAAGTAGCATTATTATCCCCAGTTTTTGGACTTTTTACATTTACAATATCTAGACTAGCATTACTTTGTCTAAGGATAATTCAAAAATAAAACACTTAAAATGACACTATCTAAAAAAGAGATTTCAATTTTAATTGAGATTGTATTTTCTATATTATTTGCACTAATTTTTCTGCCTTATTTTTATAGAAACCAAGAAACAGTATTTGTTTTTAGTGAAGTAATTGGAATAGTAACTAAAATAATAATTTTTTCAGTAATTTACTTCTCAATAACCTATTCTTTACTTGAGTTTACTTATAAACGTACAATAACTGAAGACGAAAGATGTGACATGATTAATTCAAAGTCATATAAATTAGGGTATCTATTATATGAATTTAGTTTATTGATTTTTATTGGAACATTAATTAATTCTTCAATTCATCAAAATGGTAGAATTATTTTTTTAATTCTAGTACTATTACTGATCATTTCAATAATTAAATCTAGTTATCAATTTTATCTTCATAGAACCTTTTAATATGGTATTAAAAAACACTTTAAAAGAGTTCAGACAAAAAAAAGGTTATACCCAAGATGAGCTTGGTAAAAGTGTAAGTGTTAGCCGACAAACTATAATTTCTATTGAAAGATATAGATATAAACCAAGTTTAGAGTTGGCAATGAAGATTGCTAATGAACTGAATGTGAAAATTGAAAAGCTCTTTTATTTTGCTTAAAAGAAGATAAATAAAAAATAAACCCACTAAATAAGTGGATTTATTTTTGGTGGGCAATACTGGATTCGAACCAGTGACTTCCACCCTGTCAAGGTGACACTCTAAACCAACTGAGTTAATTGCCCTTTCTGCTTTTTTCAATGTAGTCTAATTGGTCTTAAATTTATAAAAAAAATATGGACAGACATAAAATCTTGTGCCCCTCTTTTTATTTTTTTATCTTGCGACTCGAAAAAATACATTTCAGGTACCGGGAAGCTTGTACCGGGATGTAAATAGTAAAAAGATTAAATTTTTAAACATTATAAAGATTATGAAAAAAACAACAACAATTTTACTAACAGTATTATTCTTTGCTGGATTATTTTTAGCAGGAACAGCTACTGCACAGAAAAAAGCCGACAAGATAGTTTTAATGAAAACTTCAATGGGAGATATGAAGATTAAACTTTATGGAGAAACTCCTTTACATCAGGACAATTTTATTAAACTTGTTAATGAAAAATTTTATGAAGGTATTTTGTTTCATAGAGTGATTCATGGTTTTATGATTCAGGCCGGTGATCCTGGTTCTAAAAATGCACCTATTGAAAAAAGATTAGGAGCTGGAGGACCCGGATATCAAATTGCTGCTGAAATAAATAATAAGTTTATACATAAAAAAGGTGCTCTGTCTGCGGCAAGACAGGGAGATCGGGTTAATCCTCAAAAAAAATCATCAGGATCTCAATTTTATATCGTTCATGGTGAAGAATTAACATCAAAAAGACTGGAAAGTATTGAGCAAAATGGTAGTCGTCCAAAATTTACTGCAGAACAGAAGAAAGCTTATCTTGATCTTGGTGGAACACCATTTTTAGATACTCAATATACAGTATTTGGTGAGGTAATTGAAGGAATGGATGTTATTGATAAAATTGCTATTGTGGATACCAATGCTGGCGACCGTCCTCTTAAAGATGTTAAGATAATTTCAATAACAATTGTAGAATAACGGGATACAGGTAGCAGGTTGCAGGTAACAGGTAGCAAGTTGCAAGTTGCAAGTAACAGGTAGCAGGTAGCAGGTAGAGAGTTTGAAGACTGAAGACTGTTGGAATGTAGCGACAATCCACCTCAGACGGAAAGATTGAAGCA
>PVBE010063589.1_pt1 | contig 17871 bp, 18 predicted proteins | sample 1631181 | NCBI WGS metagenome assembly PVBE01 (sample SAMN08397723, study PRJNA350692) | Marine metagenome, whole genome shotgun sequencing project. | isolation source: water | place: Pacific Ocean | collected 2012-04
CGCCGGGCAGCTCCCACTGCTTTCCGACCTGCGCGAGTCCGGCAGTATCGAGCAGGACAGCGACGTGGTGATGTTCCTGCACCACCCTGACGCGTGGGACGAAGACCCGCAACGCAAACAAGTGACCGAACTGCTGGTCTCGAAGCATCGCAACGGAAAGACCGGCTCTATGGAGCTCGTCTTTCTGCCCGCGTACGCCCAGTTCGTCGACGCCACTCACAGAAGCGTGGTTCTGCAGGATTAGGCGGTGAAAGGGTTTTCCGGTTTCCCCGCTGGAAAAACGCGCACCACTCCGGTGCCAAATCTTTTCTTCAGCGAGTTGCTGCCGCAGATTGATGACCTGGACGAACTCAAACTGACACTTTACTGCTTCTGGCGGCTGGCGCTGAAAGAGGGGCAGTTGCGCCATGTGCGCCACAGCGAGCTGCAACAGGACGAGGCATTGCTGGCTAGCTTCCAGCAACCGGGCGAGGACGCATTGGGTCAAGCATTGGAAAGCGCCTGCGCGCGCGGAACATTGCTGCACGTCGAGGTGGAGAGCGCGGCCGGAAGCGGGCATTATTACTTCCTGAACACCCCGAAAGGCCGCGCCGCCGTGGAGGGCATCACCCACGGGGAGTGGCGGCCCAGCATCGACGCAGAGGCCCCCATCAGTGTGACGGTGGAGCGGCCCAACATCTTCACCCTGTACGAGCAAAACATCGGCGCTCTCACCCCGCTCATCGCGGACGAATTGCGCGATGCGGAGCGCAACTTCCCCGCCGATTGGCTGAAGGAGGCCATACGCATGGCGGTGGAGAACAACGCGCGCTCGTGGCGCTATGTGCTTGCCATCCTCGAACGCTGGCAGCGCGAAGGAAAGGACGACCATGGAAAAGGCCGAGCAGACACTGAAAAAACTCGCCAGCGATACCTCGACTACCTCGAGAGCTGAACCCGAGCGGACCGCGCTGCCCGGACCGGGTGCGCCCGATTGCCCCAGGTGCCGCGGGTTGGGTTTCGTCAGCGCCGATGCCGACATAGAGGACTCGGAATTTGGCCGCCTGTATCCTTGCAGCTGCCGACTTGACGACCTGCAGCAGCAGATGACGGCGCAGCGCCAGCAGTGTTCCAGCCTGGGGCCGCTGGCTGAGAAGACTTTCGACAACTTCCTGCCTGAAGGCCACGCCCACGACCAGCGCCAGCGTGACAGCCTGCAGCGCGCGTATGAGCAGGCGCGCGGCTTCGCGGAGAAGCCGCGTGGTTGGGTGTTGTTGCACGGCGGTTACGGGTGCGGCAAGACACATCTTGCGGCGGCCATCGCCAACCACTGCCTGTTACAGGGCACCGGTGTGTTCTTCGTCAACACCCCCGATTTGCTCGACCATCTGCGCGCCACTTTCGGGCCGGGTTCACCGGTGGCTTACGACAATCTTTTCGAGCAGACTCGCAACGCACCCCTGCTCGTCCTGGACGACCTGGGCGCCGAGAACCCCACTCAGTGGGCGCAGGAAAAACTGTACCAAATCATCAACCATCGCTACAACGCCGCGCTGCCCACCGTCATTACCTGCAATGTGGAACTTGAGCGTATCGAACCGCGCGTGCGCAGCCGGCTGGTGGATATGGACCTCGTACGCAAATTTGTCATCGATGCGCCCGATTTCCGCCGCGCCGAATCTGACCAGACCAATCTCTCGTCGCTGGCCATACACGCGCGCCAGACCTTCGAGACGCTTGACTTGCGCGTGGGCGAAATCGCCTCGGAGCACCAGAAACTCCTGCGCACAGCAGCGCAGGCCGCGCAGCAATTCGCCGAACAACCCGACGGCTGGCTGATTCTCACCGGCGGCCACGGCTGCGGGAAGACGCACCTCGCGGCTGCCATCGCCAACCAGCGCATCCGCAATGGTCACCCGGCCCTGTTCATCACCGCTGCGGACTTGCTCGATCATCTCCGCGCCACCTTCAGCCCGGACTCGCTGGTGCGCTTCGACAAGCAGTTCTTCGAACTGCGCAACGCCGCGCTGCTGGTGCTCGATGACCTGACCATGCAGAGCGCCACACCGTGGGCGCGCGAAAAACTGCTGCAGTTGATAGATCACCGCTATGTGGCGCGCTTGCCCACCGTGGTCACCACCTCCACGGACAAATCCGAATTGGGCGAGAGGCTGGAGAGCCGCCTGCTCGACCCGCAACTAAGCATCATCTGCCCCATCACCGCGCCAATGTACAAAGGCGGCAAGCGCAAATCTCGCCGCGGTGCACGGTAGCAGGCGCCCGCCCCGCGAGCATTGATGCGCTTGCCCCGACCTCTGCTAGCAATCATCGCGGCGGTGGCTGTCGCCATCGGGGCATTCGGCGTGATGGTGGCTTTGGCGCAGCCAGCTCCGGCGCACCCGTTCTTCGCACCGGAAGCACGACAGAGCCGCACCGAGATCATCGCTCACCGAGGCGGCGCGGGGCTCTGGCCCGAGAACACGCTCTATGCCTTTGAGCACGCCGCCACCATGGGCGTCGACATGCTTGATATGGACGTGCGTAGCAGCGCGGATGGCGTGCTCGTGCTGATGCATGACAGCTCAGTGGAGCGCACCACCAACGGAATGGGCGCAGTGCGGAAACTGACGCTCGCTGAATTACAGGCGCTGGACGCAGCCTACCACTGGTCAGATGACGGCGGGCAAACGTACCGCTATCGCGACGAGGGCATCACTGTGCCCACAATTGCGGATGTGTTCAGCGCGCTTCCGGAAGCACGCATGAACATAGAGATGAAAACGGTGCAACCCTCGCTGGCCACCACTTTATGCGCGCTCATTCACGAACATGAGGCGACCGAACGAGTGCTGGTGGCTTCCTTTAGTCACCTCGCACTACAGCAATTCCGGGCAGTGTGCCCGGGGGTGGCCACCTCTGCCAGCGAGGATGAAGTGAGAGCCTTCTTCACGCTCAATCTGGCTTTTCTGGGGCCGACCTACAGCCCCGAGTTCCACGCCCTGCAGGTTCCCGAACAGCGCAACGGGATGCGCGTGCTCACACCCGGGTTCGTGCGCGCCGCCCACGGCTGCGGTCTGGAAGTGCACGCGTGGACAATAAACGAGGAGAGCGACATGCAACGCATGCGCGAACTCGGTGTGGACGGTATTATCACCGATTACCCGGACAGACTACGCAGTACTTTAGGGCGCAAATGAGTGCAGGAATAGATGCATTGTCCCGGTTTTCTGATTGTTACATAGTCGCACATGTGCAGCCCGTGAAGTACTCCGGCTATCTTCTCACGCTGGCAATCGCAATCTTCACATTGGGTGCTTGTGATTCGGGTCACCAGCAGCCCGACAGTGAGCATGCTGTCGAAACAGTCACTCTGATTAATAAAGGGTCCGACACAATCGTCAATCTCGCTCTGGCTTGGGCCGAGGCATACAACAAAATACGCCCTAATATAAGCATCTCTGTGACGGGCGGCGGTTCAGGCACTGGCATTGCGGCGCTGATAAACAGCACGGTGGACATCGCCAACGCCTCCCGCAGAATGAAAAATAGGGAGATCGCAAATGCCGAGGAGACCGGCGTTACACCGGTGGAATTTGTGATAGCGAGTGATGGCATCGCGGTGATTGTCAACCCTGAAAACCCGGTGGACAAACTGACGCTACAACAGGTTTCTGATATTTTCAGCGGGAAAATCAACAACTGGAGCGAGGTGGGTGGCGATGATCACCCCATAGTGAGGCTCTCGCGTGAGGTAAATTCAGGTACCCACGTTTATTTTCTAGAAGCCGTAGTGCGTATGGGCGACAAGAAAGATGAGACCCTGTTCTCGACCAGTACACTGCTGCTGCCCTCATCCGAAGGTATCACGGCCGAAATCTCCCAGAACAGGAACGCCATTGGTTACGATGGGCTCGGTTATGTCACCGATGCAGTGAAAACTATCGCCATTGCCGTTGACGATACCAGCCCATATGTCTCGCCCACTGTTGAGACCGTGATGGACAGCAGCTATCCGGTCTCACGATCGCTTTACATGTACACGCTCGGAGAACCGAGCGGAGCGACCAAAGATTATCTGGACTGGATTTTCGGCGCGGACGCACAAGCGATTGTCAAGGAGTTGGGTTTCGTGCCTCTCGAATGAGCCGCCGATTCACCCGACATTGGAAGACGGACCAAGGACCATGACTATCAGTACGCGCAAAGCCACACGCCGAAACCCGTTTGAGATTCTCTTAGAGACGTTGGTACGCGTCGCCGGATATTCGGCTGTCGTGTTCGTCGCGCTTATTTTCGTCTTCTTGATGCGGGAGACGCTGCCCACTTTCGGCGAAATCGAAACCGGCGATTTATTCAGCCGCCGCTGGTATCCCATCGAAGATTACTTCGGCATTCTGCCGCTCCTGAGCGGGTCACTGGTAATTACGCTGGGCGCCGCTCTCATAGCCATCCCGTTCGGGTTAATGACGGCAGTCTACATCGCTGAAATAGCGCCGCGCTGGCTGCGTGAATTGCTGAAACCGCTGGTGGAGGTGCTCGGGGGGATCCCTTCAGTGGTTCTCGGTTTCCTGGGCATCCTTGTGCTGGCCCCTCTGGTACGAAGGATACTGCACGTCCCCACCGGCCTTACCGCGTTCACCGGCGCGGTGCTGCTGGCGGGAATGGCCATCCCGACAATCGTCAGCGTGGCAGAAGACGCACTGGATGCGGTACCCAAAGCCTATCGCGATGCGGCGCTCGCGCTGGGCGCCACCCGCTGGCAGACTATCTGGCGGGTGGCGCTCCCGGCTGCCCGCTCCGGCGTACTCACCGCGATAATGCTGGGCATCGGGCGTGCCATGGGAGAGACCATGACCGTGATGATGGTCACGGGCAACGCCCCGCAAATTCCCGCCGGATTGAACGCACTTTTCATGCCGCTGCGAACCATGACGGCTACCATCGCAGCCGAGATGGGCGAGGTGGCAAACGGCAGCGTGCATTATCACGTCCTCTTTACCATCGGCCTGACATTGTTCCTGATAAGCCTTGCAGTCAACCTGACCGCCTCGGCGGTGCTGTTCCGCGCCCGCAGGCGAGCGGAGCGATTGCTCTCTTGACCGAGGTCTGAACGCGCATGCATTTATCTCGATACCAGACCGAACGAATCGCTTTTATGGCCATTGGAGTCGCCGCGCTCCTGACCGTGGCTCCCATCATCATCGTGGTCGGCGCAATCTTCGTCTCCGGCGCTGACGCCATCTCATGGGAATTCCTGGTGGAAATGCCGCGCAATGGAATGCGCGCTGGCGGAATCTGGCCCGCTATAGTCGGCACTGCTTATCTTGCGTTGGGCACCGGTTTGATTTCCGTTCCGTTGGGATTGGGCGCAGCCATCTACCTCTCTGAATACGCCCATGACACTGCCTGGACGCGAGCCATCCGGCTGGCAATCGTCAACCTGGCCGGCATCCCCTCCGTGGTCTACGGCTTGTTCGGACTGGGTCTGTTTGTGCTCTTCCTGAAACTTGGCTCATCAATCGTAGCTGCCTGTCTCACCCTTTCAATCATGACACTGCCGGTGATAATCAGCACCGCGGAGGAAGCGTTGCGAGCTGTGCCGCAGAGCTTCCGGGTGGTCAGCATCGGCATGGGAGGCACGCGCTGGCAGACCATTCGCCGCATCGTGCTACCACAGGCGCTGCCCGGCATTCTTACCGGGGTGATACTCGGGCTGGAGCGGGCCGCGGGTGAAACAGCGCCAATCCTCTTCACCGGCGCAGCGTTTTTCCTGCCGCGGTTGCCCGGCTCCGTATTCGACCAGACCATGGCGCTGCCCTACCACCTTTTTGTCATCTCCACCCAAGTTCCCGGCATGCCCGTTCAGATTCAATATGGCACTGCCGCAGTGTTGCTCACTTTTGTGCTAGCTATGAACATATTGGCCGCCAGTGTGCGCAGCTGGCAGCGGCGCAAACGACAATGGTAAGCGAAACGGTGCCTGAACCCAAAATCCGCATCAATCATCTCTCCGTCCGTTACGAGGATGACGGAACCGAATCGCTGCGCGACATCCATTTCGACATTCCGGCCAACGCAATTACTGCGCTTTTTGGCCCCGCCGGAGGCGGCAAGAGCACGCTGCTGCGCACGCTTAACCGGCTCAACGATATGGTCGATGTGAGCATCTCTGGCTCGGTGCTGCTCGACGGGGTGAACATTCTCACTTCCAGCGTTGACGTGGTCACGCTCCGTCGACGGGTGGGCATTGTCTTTGCGCAGCCCATCCCATTGCCCTTCTCAATCAGGCAGAACATAAGCTATGGACTGGAACTTGCCGGCGAACGTCGGCGCGCGCGGTTGGATGAGGCGATTGAAAGCAGCCTGCGGGCAGCCGCGTTGTGGGACGAGGTCAAAGACAGGTTGGGCGACCCCGCCATCGCGCTCTCCGGCGGGCAGCAGCAACGCCTGTGCATCGCGCGCGTGTTGGCCCTCTCGCCGGAAGTGCTGATGCTCGATGAACCGACTTCCGGTCTGGACCCGATCTCCACCGCGAAGGTAGAGGCCTCACTGCAGCTGCTCAAGCAGGATTACACTGTGGTCATCGCGCCGAGCAGCATCCAACAGGCCGCGCGCATCGCAGACTGGGCCGCCTTCATGCTTCAGGGGGAGCTGGTGGAATGGAACAAGGGCGAGGATCTTTTCAGCGCGCCGCGCAACAAAAAAACCGAGGACTACGTCACCGGCCGCTTCGGGTAGGGAACACGAAAATGACCACACAGGCGACGTTCCAGATTGAGCAGCTCAATTTCCATTATGGGCCCACGCAGGCGCTGAGAGACATATCTATGGCCATACTACCGCGCGAAATCACGGCGCTCATCGGACCTTCCGGTTGCGGCAAATCCACCTTTCTGCGCTGCCTCAACCGCATGAACGACACCATTCCCGACACCAGCATGAGCGGCCGTATTACGCTGGAAGGCAAGGATATCTATGCCCCGGACACCGACAAGACCGAGTTGCGTCACCGGGTGGGGTTGGTCTTCCAGAGACCCAATCCTTTCCCGCAGTCCATCTTTGACAATGTGGCTTTCGGGCCGCGTGTACTAGGATTGCCGCAGGGCACGGATTTGGGAGAGCTGGTAGAGCAATCGTTGCGCAGCGCAGCCCTGTGGGACGAAGTGGCCACGGACATGACAGGTCCGGCCCTGTCGCTATCCCTCGGTCAGCAGCAGCGCCTTTGTATCGCCCGCGTGCTGGCCGTGAAGCCGGACGTGATTCTGATGGATGAGCCCTGCTCTGCGTTGGACCCGATTGCTACCGGCAAAGTGGAGGAATTAATGCGCCGGCTGAAGGAACAATACACCATCGTGATAGTCACCCACAGCATGCAGCAGGCTGCCCGCGTCTCCGATAAGACCGGATTCTTCTGGTTGGGTGAACTGGTGGAATTCGACGAGACCACGACCATCTTCACGCGGCCATCTGTGCAGCGCACAGAAGATTACATCACCGGTCGTTTTGGATGATAATGATAATCGCGGTGTTTTCCGACGTTCACGCCAACCAGCACGCACTTGAAGCGGCCTGGACGGACATTGAGGCCAGGCAGGGACTACCTTATGAGCGCATCGCCGGCACGGCCGATTGTGATTTTCTGTTCTTCGGCCACACGCACCTTCCTTATCAAAAGCAAGTGGGCGACACCCTAATTGTCAATACCGGCTCTGTCGGTAAACCCAAAGACGGCGACCCGCGCGCCGGATATGTTCTGCTGACACTGGCGAAGGGCGGGGCTAAAGTGGAGTTTTGGCGCGTGGACTACGACGTGGCTGCGGCCGCGCGTACCGTGCGCATGAGCGGGCTGCCACATGACTTTGCCATTCAACTGGAAACCGGCGGGCAGACCCCCGTGCCTGCCTGAACCACCTGTGAGAAAGGTGAGAAAGGAGAAACATGATGGACAGCATCCACGTCCGCGCCAACTTAGATGAGAGCCTGAACGCCCTGACGGACGAACTGGTGCGGTTGAGCAGCAAAATTGACACTGCCGTAGATCAAGCCATGCGCGCATATTCCGATTGCGATGTCGACCTCGCGCAGCAGATTATAGCCAAGGACGCAAACATCAACGCGAAGCGCTTCGAGATTGAGGAGAGATGCCTGCATATTATGGTCACGCAGCAGCCGGTGGCCGGGGATCTGCGCATGATTGTCACCGCCATGAACATCGTCACCGAGCTAGAGCGCATGGGAGACCACGCAGCCGGCATCGCGAAACTGGCGCTGCGCGTGGAGGAGGTGCCCAAGCGAGATATCCCCAACGGGATTTTTCAGCTTGCTAGCCAGTGTCGCGACATGGTACGGCGCGCGCTGGTGGCCTTCACGCAACGCGACGCCGGCCTGGCCTACGCCGTGGCTGACCACGATGATAGCCTCGATAACCAGTACCGCATGCTCTTCCACAAAACGGTGGCGGAGACGCGCGATGCGAGCAAATCAACTGACCATTTGCTCTCGGTGCTGTTTGTGGCCCACAACCTTGAACGCATCGGTGACCGCGCCACCAACATCGCCGAACGCGTGATTTTCATGACCAGCGGGAAACTTACAGAGTTGAACGTCTGAGCCCCCGCAAGCCGGGCACACGGGCCGCGCCCTACCCCAGCACCCAGTGCTCGCCGCGACGCCCCACCTCTATCCCGTATTCCCGCAATAGCTCCCGCTCGGGTCCGGGGGTGAAGAGCGGGCTAGTGTGGTTCAGGTGCACCAGCCGCACCTGGCAATCCAGACCCATCAATCGCTCGGCCGTGTCCATCACCAGCGGGTGGCCGATTCTGTCCATATCGCGCTGCGGCAATTCGTTGGCATTGTAGAAAGTGGCATCCACAAATACGACATCCATGCCGATGGCAAAGTCCTGCAGGTCGTGCTCCCAGAGTTCCCAGTCATCTATATCCGGGCAATAGAACAAGCGTCTCTGCGCTCCGCGCGCGACGAATGCGAAGGTATCGCTGAACTCTTGCCGGTGCGGCACCGACACGGGCACCACGCTCAGATTCGGGCTGAGCACGCTCTCCACGCCCGACGTCAAAGACCGTAACTCGATGTTCTCGTATTCCACCAGCTGTGACCAAGGCGCATTCCCACGCAGGAACTCCGCCATGCGCTCGCTGGCGTACACCGGCAGACGGTGCGCATTCATCGCCTCATGCCCGATATGCAAAAGCCCCGGGTAATGCCCTATGTGCGCGTGCGTGAGCAAAATTCCCGCCAGCGCGCAATCCGCCGCAAACTGGTGCAAAATATGCTGCTGCTCGCGGAAGTCAGGGGTGGCGTCCACCAACCAACTCTGCCCCGCCTCGCGGTCCACCAACCCGAGGCACGCGGTGAACCGGCGCTGCGCTGGGTCTCTGCGTGCGCGGCTGCAATTGCTGCAATCGCAGAGCCGGCCTGCGGCACACCAGCGTCCTGGGCGGTGCCAAGCAATATGGCTTCAACAACAGTCGCGCCCATGCCCGGAGTCTACCGCGGAAACTCCCCCGGCGCGTCCCGGGCGGGGCGCAGATGCCGCCAGATATGACTTCCGCGGAAATTCAGGCTCGCTGCGCGAGAGCAGCGGCGGAGCAAATCTGGCATGCATTGACCTATTTCGCGCAACCTGGAAATCAACCGCGCGCCAGCCTGGCCATATCAAACCCAAAACAGAGCCGCTGCAATCAAGCAGCGGCTCTGTTTTTATAACGATCTCACCCCGATTGCCGGATCAGTCGCTTTTGAATTTGAAAGAAACTTTTACCTTGGCGCGATAAGCGATAATTTTTCCATCCTCCAGCTGCATATCCATCTCAGAAACTTCGGCAATGCGCAGGTTTTGCAGGCTTTTGGCCGCCGTCTCTATCGCTGCCGCAGCCGCCTGTTCCCACGATTCGCTACTTGTCCCGACCAACTCAATCACCTTGTAGACACTGCTCGTCATGTTGCGCTCCTTTTCACTGAACTAATCCAACACCGAACTAAGAATAACGGCTGCCAACAACGGCAACCCTCCTTACTATACGACAAACCGCGCTCAGATTCAATAAGCTCGGTACCAGAAATTGAACAAGCATGTCGGGCTTGACAACATACTAATTTCGACCTATTATCGTATTATTACGATATAGGGAATCGAAAAATTCATGCCCGCTAACCGGCAGCTACCTTCTGAATCGCCTGTTGCACCATTGGCCTGCTGCACGCTCGATATCTCTCCCGCGGAGCAGCAACGATTGACCGCAATGTTCAAAGCGCTGGGTAATGCCACCCGCTTTGCAATCGTGAAATATCTGGTCACTCACCCCGGCTGCATCACTGGCGATATTGTCGAGATTATGCCTATCACGCAAGCGACCGTATCGCAACATCTGAAGGTGCTGCGCGCTGCCGGCTGGATTCAGGGCACAATCCAGGGGCCGGCAACCAGCTATTGCCTCCACACCGCTAACATCGCCTGGTTCCGCGCGAAGGTGGACAAGATTTTTTGACAACGAATAGAACGCATGGAAACTCTGCAACCTGTCTTTGATTTCGTCCTCAGCCACCTGCTGAAGATCTGGCCTTTTTTGCTGGTCACCATTCCTATCGCCGCCGCCGTGAATCTGTTTGGGGCTGCGCAGCACATCAACCGCGCATTCCAGGCACGTCCGATTATCGCCATCTTCCTGGCAACCGCGGTGGGCGCATTCAGCCCGCTGTGCTCATGCACCGTGATTCCGGTCATCGCCTCGCTGCTCATCGGCGGAGTACCACTCGCGCCGGTGATGTCTTTTTGGGTGGCTTCGCCCTCCATGGATCCAGAGATATTCTTTCTGAGCGTAGCCACGCTTGGCTGGGAAATGGCCGTCTGGCGACTGGCGGCCACGCTGGTGCTCAGTCTGGCGGCCGGGTTCGCCGCCTACTTTCTGACACAGTGCGGCTGGCTGGGGGACAACGTACTGCGCGCACGCCCGACCACTTCGGCGCAGTCACTCGGAAAAATCCTGCAAAATGGATGGCGCGCACTTCGGCGCGGACCGGGGAGCACGCCAGAATTGCGCCCGGCCGCAGAGACCATCTCCGCAAACATTGCACCGATAACGCTGGTGGAGAACTGGCAGCCGGAGCAGACCCTCGCGCTAACCGAACCCGAAGCCTGCTGCCCGCCGGCCAGCGACGCCTATTGCCCGCAGCCCCCGCGCTCGCTGCGCCAACGGCTGCTGCCAGAGGTATTCAGCGCCACACTGTTGGTCGCCAAATTTATGGCATTGGCGTTCTTCCTGGAGGCATTAATGGTTCTCTATATACCGAGGGGATGGGTGGAAGGGGCGCTTGGAGCGCGCAACCCCTGGGCTATTCTGACAGCTACGCTGATTGGCGTGCCCATGTACACCACCAATCTGGCCGCGCTGCCATTGGTGGGCGGGCTGCTGCAGCAGGGTATGAATCCAGCCGCCGGTCTGGCATTTCTTGTCGCCGGAGCGATGACCACATTACCAGCAATGGCCGCCGTCTGGGGGCTGACCACCCGGCGCGTGTTTGCGCTCTATCTTTCTGTGGCGCTAGTTGGTGCGGTGACGGTAGGGCATTTCTACAATTTCTCGGCATGATTTCCTGGCCGCGCCTCTACCGCCGCACAATCTCTACGCTCCACGTCACCGGAGCCGCGCGAGCCGATTAGCATGCCGCTGCGCTGGGCCACGATAACTTCCGGATGAACCAGCGGGGTAGCCACGCAGTGTACGTACCCATACACTGGGCTTTTTAGCCCGGAAGTCCCGATTCCGGAGTGTATAATCCTGTACGGCAATTTTCACCGGTCAAATCGCATCGCAACGGGCAACGGAATGAAGTTCAAGTTGTACGAATAGGGTAAGACAACCCATGAATATCTACCGACTTGCACTGATTGGTTTCGGCAATGTGGGGCAGGGCCTGGCCCAGATTCTGGTCGAGCGTGGCGACTGGCTGGCCGAGCGCTTCGGCGCGCACTTTCAGATTGTCGCCATCAGCGACCTGCTGAAAGGCAGTTGCCACCACCCGGACGGGCTGCCGATTCCCGATTTACTGGCGGCCGTACGCGAGAACGACAGCGTCTCAGCGGTGGCCGCGCCGCACCGTGTTTGGGATTCGCTGCGCACCATCAACGAGAGCAACGCGGACATCGTCATCGAAATCAGCTACACTGATCTGGAGACCGGTGAGCCGGCGCTCACGCACATCCGCGCCGCGCTGCAGGCCGGCAAGCACGTTGTCACCACCAACAAAGGGCCGACCGCGCTGCACTTCCCCGAGCTGCTGGCGCTGGCGCGAAACAACAACGTGGAGATCGGTGTGGAGGGCACGGTGATGAGCGGTACACCCGCGCTTAGAGTCGGGATGGAGATGCTTGTCGGCGCGAACGTGAAGCGCGTGGAGGGCATTCTGAATGGGACGACTAATTATATTTTGACGCAGATGGAGAGCGGTGCGGATTACGCCGATGCGCTGGCCGAGGCGCAGCAGAAAGGTTACGCCGAGGCCGACCCGAGTGGAGACGTGGAGGGGCACGACGCGGCCGGCAAAGTGGTCATTCTGGCCAATCTGCTCATGGATTTGCCGCTGACCATGGAGGATGTTAGTTGCGAGGGCATCACGCGCCTGACCGCGGATGACGTCAGCTCCGCAACCGAAGCGGGAGAGCGCTGGAAGCTGGTTGGCGCAGTGGAGAAAACCGCGACGGGCTTTACCGCCAGCGTGAAACCGCAGCGCATCCCACACAGTCACCCGCTGGCCTCAATCGGCGGCGCGACCAACGCCATCACCTACACCACCGAGCTACTCGGCGATGTCACGCTGGTGGGGCCGGGCGCAGGCCGGGTTGAAACCGGCTACGCCCTGCTGGAAGACATGCTCGCCATCCACAGAAACCGCATGGCGTGAGCGAGAGACAAACTTGATACAGATGCTTTTAGACGGCAAATGGTTAGAGCACATCATTATCCAAACAAAAAAGCCCCCGACAATCGGGGGCTTTTAGTTACGTACAGAGCTCAGGATTCAGCCCTATCTCAACAACTTGCGCAACACGGTCTGTAAGATACCGCCATTGCGATAGTATTCCACTTCCACCGGCGTATCGACGCGCGCGGTGACGGTGAACTGCAAGTGACTGCCATCCGGACGGGCTGCCCGCACCGTGACCAGCTGCCCGGTCTGCAAGTCGGCGGGAACGTCAATGTGGAAAACTTCGTGACCGGTCAGCCCCAGTGAACTCCATGTCTCGCCATCCGTAAATTGCAGCGGCAGCACACCCATCCCCACCAGATTGCTGCGGTGGATGCGCTCGAAGCTGGCAGCGATCACCGCGCGCACGCCGAGCAGCTGCGTGCCCTTTGCAGCCCAGTCACGCGAGGAGCCGGTACCGTATTCTGCGCCCGCCAGCACGATCAACGGGATGTGCTGCGCTCTGTATTTTTCCGAGGCCTCGAAAATGGTCATTTCTCGGGGTGGGTCTCCGTCGGTAAAGCATAGCGTCAGCCCACCCTCGGTGCCCGGCGCAAGCTGGTTTTTTAGGCGGATGTTGGCGAAAGTGCCGCGCGTCATCACGCGGTCGTTGCCGCGCCGTGTACCGTAGCTGTTGAAATCACCCGGGTTGACGCCACGCGCCAGCAGATATTGCCCGGCGGGAGATTCCGGCGCGAACTTGCCCGCCGGAGAGATGTGATCAGTAGTGATGGTGTCGCCCAGCAGCGCCAGCACGCGCGCATCATCAATCGGCGCAATCTGCGGTGCCTGCGGCGGCATATCAACAAAAAATGGCGGCTCCTGAATATAGGTCGAGTTTTCATCCCAGTCGTACAAGTCGCCACCTGCGCCGGCGACCTTATTCCAGTCCGCATTGCCCGCAAACACATTGCCATATTTTTCCACAAAATATTCGGTCTTGACCGCGCTGGAGATGGCGACTGTCACTTCCGTCTGCGTGGGCCAGATATCGCGCAGGTATACCGGCTGCCCATCAACCCCAGTGCCCAACGGCTCGGCGCTCAGGTCGATATCCACCGTGCCCGCCAGCGCATACGCCACTACCAGCGGCGGCGAAGCAAGATAATTGGCCTTGATATGTGAATGAATGCGGCCTTCAAAATTGCGGTTTCCGGAAAGCACCGCTGCCGCCACCAGGTCGCCGCTCTCTATCGCGTCAATCACCTGCGGCGCAAGCGGGCCGCTGTTGCCGATGCAAGTGGTGCAGCCATAGCCCACAGTGTGGAAGCCCAACTGATCCAGATATGGCGTCAGCCCGGCCGTGTTCAGATATTCGGTTACCACACGCGATCCGGGCGCCAGACTAGTCTTCACATACGGTTTGACCAGCAGCCCTTTTTCGACCGCCTTTTTCGCCAGTAGACCGGCGCCCAGCATTACGCTGGGATTAGACGTATTGGTGCAGGACGTGATGGCGGCAATGACTACCGCTCCGTGGCGGAGTTCCGCAGCCGATTCGTCGAGGGCTGCCCCTTCCAGGGCGAAGCCGCGTTCCGCCAGCGGGGCGCGCAGTGTTTGCTGAAAAGCAGATTTCATATCATTGAGCAGAATACGATCCTGCGGGCGTTTCGGCCCGGCCATGCTGGGCTGCACCGTGCCAAGATCCAATTCCAGCGTGGCGCTGAACTCTGGGTCGAGAGTATCGACGCTGCGGAACAAGCTCTGCTCTTTGGTGTAGCGTTCCACCAAATCGGCGTCGCGCCCGGTGCGGCGTAGGAAATTGAGCGTCTCATCATCCACCGGGAAGAAGCCCATCGTCGCGCCGTATTCAGGGGCCATATTGGCGACCGTGGCGCGGTCGGGCAGGCTCATGCTGCACAGGGCCGGGCCGAAAAACTCGACGAACTTGCCCACCACGCCATGCGCGCGCAGTTGCTCCACAATCGTCAGCGCCAGGTCAGTGGCGGTAGCGCCTTCGGGCAGCGCGCCGCTGAGTTTGAAACCGACCACTTCGGGCGTCAGCATATAAATCGGCTGACCGAGCATAACCGCCTCGGCTTCGATGCCGCCCACGCCCCAGCCGAGTACACCGAGGCCATTAATCATGGTGGTGTGCGAATCGGTGCCCACAAGAGTATCAGGGTAGGCGATCAATTCGCCCGTGATTTCGCGCGCCATCACCACGCTGGCGAGATATTCCAGGTTGACTTGATGAATAATTCCGGTGGAGGGCGGCACCACGCGCAGGTTATCGAAAGCACGGCTAGCCCAGGCCAGACAGGCGTAACGCTCGCCGTTGCGGGCAAATTCCTTCTCGGCATTGCGTGTCAGCGCCGCGTTGTCACCGGCATAGTCCACCTGTACCGAATGGTCGATGACCAGATCGACAGGCACGAGCGGGTTGATTTTACGCGGGTCACCACCCATGTGCTGCACAGCCGAGCGCATGGCGGCCAGATCGACCACGCCGGGCACGCCAGTGAAATCCTGCATTATCACGCGCCCGGGCCTGAACGGAAGTTCGGCAGGCGCAGGCGCGTTTGCATCCCAATTGGCAAGGCGCTGGACATCATCGCCAGTGACAGCAAAGCCGTCTTCAGTGCGTAGCAGTGCTTCCAGCAGCACCCGCAGCGAGAACGGCAGGCGCGAGATATTCCCGATGCCTTGCTTTTCGAGCGCGTCCAGCCGATAGAGTACAGCGCTGCCCGCGCCCGTGTTCAGGGTGGCTTTTGTGTTGAAGGAATCAGGGTGCTTCACTGTGGTCATTATCCGTGTCGGGCACGTGCGTCAGATCGCTACCGCCTTGCCTTTCCAAGTGTCAATCGGAGTGGCGGATTATATCACCTCGGCGGCAGCGGCCCCGCACCCGCCTGCGCTGCCGCCGAAATGGATGGGCTTAACAACACCCATATCATCCCTTCACAACTTCTTCACGCCATTAGCCTAAACTGTGGGCAACAAAGCGCTCAGGGGACAACCTGAGGTTGGAACTGGAAAACAAGGAGAATACTGAAATGAGTAAGAACTGGAGAATTGCGGGTGTGGTAGGGGCGGTGGCAGCAGTGGCCGTGGCGGCGCTGCTCGGCGCAAGGATTGCATTCGCGCAGACGCCCGAACCGCCGCAAGGCTTCGGCCCATGGTACCGCGCGGGTGGTCACTGGCGCGGGCATGGCGGCATGTTCGAGGATCACGAAACCATGCATTCAGCTGTGACGGACGCGCTAGGCATCAGCGTTGACGAACTCGAGGCCGCCCATGCCGAAGGCAAACACTGGCCCGAGCTGGCAGATGAGATGACCACACGCCATACGGAAATGGCGGAGAAGATCGCCTCCGGCGAGTGGCCGCTAGAAAAGGGTCACGGCTGGGGTCGCAAAGGGCCCGGCTTCGGAGGCCACCGCGGCGATTGCCTGCGAGAGAGCGAGTAAGGCAGCTAACCCGTAGCAACAGGGCGCGACCGACTCCGGTCGCGCCCTCAGTGGTTTATACCCGCGCTTGGAGCCGTTCCCCATATTGCTGCTGGTAATACTCTTTGAACTCCCCACTCTTGATAGGCCGCCACCACCACTCGTTTTCTTGATACCAACGCACAGTCGCAGCCAGCGCGTCTTCAAACGAGTGGGCCGGCTGCCAGCCGAGGGCATGCAGCCGAGTGCAATCCAGCGCATAGCGGCGGTCGTGACCGGGGCGGTCTTGCACCGGCACAATCAGGCTCTCCGGCTTTTGCATCAGCGCCAATATTTGGCGGGTCACATCAATATTGGCCTGCTCATTGCCGCCACCGAGGTTGTATACTCCGCCGGGATCACCCCTGTGCAGCGCCACATCAATGCCGGAACAGTGGTCTTCCACGTAGAGCCAATCGCGCACCTGCATGCCGTCGCCGTAGAGCGGCAACGGCTGCTCATCGATGGCGTTGGTGATGAATAGCGAGGCGATTTTTTCGGGATACTGGTAGGAGCCGAAGGTGTTGCTGCCGCGCGTCACCACGGTGTTCAGCCCGTAGGTTTCATGATAGGCCCGCAGCAACAGTTCCGCGCCGGCTTTGCTGGCGGCGTAAGGGCTGTTCGGTTCCAGCGAGTCGCCCTCTCTGAAACAACCCTCCGCGATGCTCCCGTACACCTCGTCAGTGCTGACCTGATGCAGGCGCTCAATACCGTTGTCGCGGGCGGCATCCAGCAGCACGTAGGTGCCCACCACATCGGTCTGGATGAAGGCGTCGGGGGCAAGGATTGAGCGGTCCACGTGGCTCTCGGCGGCGAAGTTGATGATGGTATCGATGCCGTGGTCACTGATAACTTGCTCGACCGCCTCGCGGTCCGCGATGTCGCCGCGCACAAAGGCATGGCGCGGGTCATCTGCCGCATGACGCAGGTTATCCAGGTTCCCGGCATAGGTCAGTTTGTCGAAGACCACCAGTTTGTAACCCGGGTATTCTCGCAGCATGTAGCGCACGAAGTTGGAGCCGATGAAGCCCGCGCCGCCGGTAATGAGAAGGTTTTTCACGGCAACCAGAAATTGCTGTAATCGCCAAGGTTCATTTTCAACGCCTTTGGCTTGCGCACAGTGCGCCCGACGATTGCGTTGCGCCCAATCATGCTGTCCACGATGCGGGTGGGCACGCCGGAAATCTGCGAGCCTTCCAGCACTATGGAGTGTTCGATCTCGCAGTTTGTCAGCGTGCAGTCGTGATAAATGGATGTATACGGGCCAACGTAGGCGTTCTCGATGACCGTGTTCTCGCCGATGATGCTCGGGCCACGCACGGTGCTGTTGCGGATGCGCGCGCCCGGCTGCAAAGTCACGTGCCGCCCGACCTCCGAGTCGGCTGCCACCTCGGCGTTCGCGGCCACCTCCGGCGCTATCTCGTCCAGCACGTGCTCGTTCGCGCTGAGCATGTCCAGCGGCTTTCCGGTGTCAATCCAC
>PVBE010649878.1_pt1 | contig 17871 bp, 18 predicted proteins | sample 1631181 | NCBI WGS metagenome assembly PVBE01 (sample SAMN08397723, study PRJNA350692) | Marine metagenome, whole genome shotgun sequencing project. | isolation source: water | place: Pacific Ocean | collected 2012-04
AATAACGACAAATATGAGAGTGGTGATAATGTGTCAGTTGGTACTCTTACCGCTACTGGCAATTTGACTTTAGGTGTTGCCGCGACAGTATCAGCGGCTGGCTCAGTCCAGGGAGATGCAACTGCAATCACAAAAACTTATAATATCATATCGTCAGGAAGTGCTAATCAGGGAATAAAATTACCTACAGCAGCCGCCGGTCTGGTTATCAATGTATACAATGTAACGGGTAATACTATTAAAGTTTATCCCAATACTAGTGGTACTATTGATGGCGGATCAGCAAATGCATCTGTCGATTTGGTTACAGCAAACGGGGTAGAATATGTTGGTACCAGTTCAACTGCTTGGAGAGCAGTAGGTTCTGCTGGTAATAATGTTCAAGACTTTACAATTAATGGAACATCTTCATTATTGGGAGACTTGAAATATGGAATTACTGCCGCAGTATCATCTGCTGGTTCAACACAGGGAGATGGTACAGGATTAACAGAAACAATAAATGTCATTACGACAGTCGGTGGTGCCGCTCAGGGTGTTGTTCTTCCTACAGCAGCCGCTGGATTACATATTGTTGTTGCTAATACTACTGCTACTAACTGTAAATTATATCCAGCAAGTTCAGATACTATTAATGGTGGAAGTGCTAATGCCGCTGTTACATTACCGGCATATACTACTTGGACATTGACTGCTAAAGATGCGACTGACTGGGTTAAACATAGATCACTAGCAGTTTATAACTCTAGTGGTACATTAGTAAACTAATAAGGGGATTATAAAATGGCAGGTCCATTAACTCTCAAAGCGAGTGCATTTCCCGCTACTGCTATCACAATGGAAGGCGTAGAGGAACTCACAGATGCAGAGATAAAAGATCATATTGCTTATATTATCACAAAAGATTTTGCTGATAATACCGATGGCACCGGGGCTGCAGAATTGATATCAACAACTGGATCTTTAGCATCTGGTTATACCTCTATAGGCTCTTTTACAAACAGAGAAAGAAATGAAGCAGTTGGTACGCATGTAGCCGGTGGAGCAACTACTGATACTGTCTATACAATGGGACAGAAAACAGATGCCGCGAGTGTTTCTACATCAACGAGACCAGTTCGATGGACTGGTGAAGCAGTTGAAGAAGCATCTGATGCCGAAATAGATTCAGAAATTCTTGATAAAGTAATCAACGCAATGGTTACAGAAGATGCAAATACTATTGGACAATATCATCTTAATAGTGGTACTCCTAGTGGTGGCACATGGACTACAAGATATACTATTAATGAAACACAAGTAGACGGAACAGATGTAGCATATAAAATTTGGCAAAAAACTGCCGCTACTACTGTACCTGCTGATAATACAAATCGTCCTCTTAAATTAGATACTGATGGTGATCTGTTAGAAATGACTGATGCTGAAATCAGAGATATGACTGATAGATTTAGAAATAGAATTCTAAGTGAGGGTCCTGGTAAATATCTATTGAACGCTGGTGCACCAAGTGCTACTGGAACATGGGTTCAAATGGGTATTACAATGACTGATCAGTTAAAAGATATAACTAATGTAACATACTCAGGAACATACACTGGTAACTTCTCTGGCACATATTCACAATCATTTGCCGGTGGTTACGCTGGAACTTACACAGGATCATATACTGGAACTTATGCTAGATACTTTGGTGGATATCTGAATGGAAACTATTCGGGTTCATATTCAGGATCGTATACTGGAACTTACACAGGTTATTACACAGGCAACTTTACTGGTACATACTCACAGAACTTCACAGGAAGTTATGTTGGAGCAACTGTACAATCTTCTAGTTCTACACAAGAAACTAAGCAATTATTCATAAGAACTGCTTAATTTTTACTTGACAATGATGTGAGGTTATGTTATAGTATGATTATTTTATTATGAGGACTACATGATGGAAGACTTTCCCAAATACTTAAACCCAATCTGGATTAATAAATCTATTCGTTCTCTCAGGTGTCAAATCTGGGTGGATAAACTAGAGGGTGGTGAATATGTCGATTGTACTGTAACTGCTGGTCCAGCGGAAGAGGGTTATGTCAATGAAGACTATGATGCTATCATGGAAACTATTGGCGAAGAGATGGTAGATGAGAATACTGCTGTTTGGGAAGAAGAAGAACAGAAGAGAAAAGATCGACATTTACAAGAGCATGAAATTCATAAAAGTCGAATAAAGCAAGAAACTCTATTCAATATGAAATTAGAAGCCCTTAGCATTCCTGAAATAAAATCATCTGATAATAAAGAACTTAAAAAGAAACTCCGTAAATCAAAGACTTTAATAGAAGTGCAAGCGTATTCGACCATTTTATTGGCTAAAGAATTAGCAGAATGAACAACGGATATATCTATGTTGCTTCAAACAAAAAAGAATATTATTACGCGGCTAAAGAATCAGCACAGTCCCTTCTAGATTTTTATCCTGAAGCAAAGATAACACTTTTTACTCAAGAAGAATGGGTAGAAGATGATTGTGCTGAAATTTTTGAGAATGTTGTAACTGGTATTCCTACAAATGTAAGGGCAAAATTGTGGGCATTATCAAGAACTCCTTATGACTTAACTCTTTATCTTGATTGTGATACACACATTCAACATGAAGATATAAGCGATGTGTTTGATTTTATAGGAGATAATGATATTATCTTCACTAGAAACAGACCATATAATGCAAAAATAACTAAACTCAATGATGAAGATGAAATGATCTATCATTGTGGAATTTTTCTTTACAGAAAAAAAGAAATGGTTTGTATGCTGTTTGATCAGTGGTATGAGAATTATCTCAAGCAGATAGAACCAGATTGGGATCCTAGACCTTATCCTGAAGAAGTTAGACCATGGGATACTTTTACTATGTGGTATCTACTGAATAAAACAGTTTATGGAAGATCATTAAAAATAGGAGATTTTCCATCACCCGATGCTAGATGGAATTTTGTCTACGGGCACTATGAAGAAGAGTTGCAAGGAACAGAGATTGTCATTTTACATTATCTTTTAAAGCAATCTAAATTGAAGGGACCTCACTAAAATGAAAATAAAAGATATAATGTCAACGCTATGGGGAAAACCAGATGAAGGTATTTCTGGTGAACCTGATCCAGAAGATATAACTATTGAAAACGCTTATAAGACTCGATGGATTTGGTATCACACAATACTGGGTTTAGAACTACTTATGGTTAATATACTACTAGTTGCAATACTAGTTTTATTGGCAATAAAATTATGATGGAGTGTTACATAGTCGGGTGCTTATTCTTCATAGTTGGCTATCTAATAGGGAAAGCAATTAAATGAGAACTATCAATAAAATAAGTGAAGAACTTTTAGATATATTAGAACCTTGGAAACAATGGTATGATGAGCAAGAAGAAGTACCAACATCTAAGCGAGGAGAAGAACATACCTTAGAAAGTGCTACTTCTTCAGAATATCTTGAAACGATGTTAGCATTGGGTGATAAGCATAAAGGCATTCCTGAACACGCATATGTATCCGATTTTGTTCATACAACAGATATGCCCAAAAAATTTATAGATAAATCTTTAGAGATCAATTTCGATTTGTCTGCTTTTTTCTGTGCCCAGTACAGTGCAGTACATGTTGTATATCCTCCAGGCGGGTTTATGTCGTGGCATTCTAATTGGGATTGTCCTGGTTATAACATTCTTTTGTCGTGGAGTGGAGATGAAGAAGGATATTTTAGATATCGTGACCCATTAACTAAAGAAATAATAACAGTACAAGATCAAGTTGGGTGGACTGCTAAAGTAGGTTATTTTGGTGGCAAAGACGAAGAAGATAAAATAATTTGGCATTGTGCTGGAACTCCAACAACGAGACATACTTTCGGATTCGTTATCCCAGATGAAGAATTGTGGCAAGAAATGATAGAGGATATTAAGGAAGAAAATTGATAACATATATTTTTGACATGGATGGAACTTTAACTGCTTCAAAACAAAAAATAGATATTTCTTTTAAAGGACATTTTAAGAAATTGTGTAGGGAGAATCAAGTCTACATTGTAACTGGTGGACTATTAGAACATGTGGTAGAACAATTAGGACAAGATGTTGTAGATTTGTGCCAAGAAGTATTTGAATGTTCTGGAAATACTGAGGGGAAAATTTCTGATGCAAATCTAGAGGCATACATTTTAAACAAAATAGAAAACTCTTTATTTGAGCATAAGACTTCAAGACATATTGATAAGAGAACAAACATGTGGTCAGTATCTTTTCCCGGTAGAGAAGCAGACATGGGAGTAAGAGAATTGTATCAAGTGCATGATGTCTATTACAATGAGAGACTTTTAATATGTAAAGAAATGGAAGAACAATTTCCAGAATATGTTGCTACTTTATCTGGAGCAACTAGTATCGATATTTGTAAAGTGGGAAAAGACAAATCGCAAATAATAGATAAAATACCTAGAGGAGATAATGCACTAATTTTCTTTGGAGATAGAACAAAAGAGTATGGTAATGATCATTCATTAGCACAGAGAATTATCGATGAAGGAATAGGTTTAGTATATACACCCACACATTGGGGAGAAACTTGGCAGTGGATTTTAGATCGAATTAGGGAACCTTTGGGCGCTTAGAAAAAATCTTCTCTCTGACCGATAACCATAAATCTATCAAATTCTTTTTTACCATCCCATGAATAATATGTCTGTTTTTTAGTTCCTTCAAATCCGACTTCTTCAATGTTAATTTGTTCTTTGAGTGCATCAATCGAATTAACACAATTTATTCCATACATTTCTTCAACTACATTACTATTCTGCATAGCAAATACGCAAGTAGGATTCTTTGTGGTTAATTCTTTTAATGGATACATCTGTTCAGTATGAATACAGATACACACATCAACATTTATTTTATTTAAATTATCAAACTCAAAGGGTATATCCATCTGCCAGTGTCTAATGTTTATTAGTTTTTCTTGAGCATAATGTTTGTGGAATATTTTTGAAAGTTCTATTGACTCTTCATCTAAATCTACTAAATGAATTTGAGAGATTCCCATATTTTCACATAAGAGAGGAACCATTGGTATACCCAACCAAGAGTTTAATATCAACACTCTGAGATTGTCAGTTTTTGGATATTCCTCTTCTATAAACTTTTTCAGTTCTTCTATCAGCCAAATACTGGCTTCAACATTGTTTTCTTCAAGCGACTGTCTAAAGTCGGCAAGTTTATGAGGCATCTTGTTTTCAATAACATGTAATGCTTCACCCCAGTTTTTATAACTGGTTAAAAAATTAGAATTTAACATCTTCACTTTTCCCCATTGAATCAAATATACAAATGTATGGTAGTTCTCTGTAAGTATGCTTTTCTATATCATGAGGAAAAACATACCCTTGATTAAAACTATATACCCAACCGAGCGGGAATAGTTTTGTTTTGATTATTCTACGATTGTAGAAGAAATTGTCTAGACCACGATAGTACCATAGTATTTGTTGTTTATATTTATTAAAGTATTTTGTAAGTTCTTCTGTATTCAATTCATCATTCCATCTAAGAACAGAAGAGTTTAAGTCTGTAAATTTATGTGGTATATGTCTAGTATCTCTATATTGTGTATCTAAGTCATGCCACCATGTCTTCACAAGTCCTAGGCAGTCTTCTGGATCATAGTCTGCAATTACATCAATATTTTTCTGTACGATAACATCTAGATCGAGAAACATCTTCTCTCCCTTTTGTGTTACTATGTTATCATCGAAGAGATACATTTTATTCCACCATTTTTCTAACTTGTTCCCACCTGGTAATGATAATACTTTTATTTCTTCTGAGAGGTCTTTATCATTTTCAGTTAGACAGTAGAATGTAAAGTCACAAGAAAGATTTTTCTGACAACTTTCTAATATTTTATTGACATGAGAAGCAACATACTTGCTTCCCCATTTTACGGTGTATATGTTCATTTCCAATGCTTCAATAGTTCTGGGTCTGCAAGTTCATCTTGTTTCGTGTGTCCTCTACTTTCATCTTCAAACGGTAACAAATCAATATTAAAGACACACAGTATACAGTTTGATCTATAAATTCCTATATTTAGATCATCTTCATCCCAAGAACGCCCACGATTATATGAGTATGCCATATGTGATGGAAAGTAATCCCATAGTTTAGCACCATACTCACCCCAACGCCATGAGTGATAGTTATCAGTTCCGTCTGTATATGTGAACCAAATCTTTTCTTGATTCTCTAAAACATCATTCCAGATAGGTTCACACTGATCATCGCTCCATACTTGACAACTACCATTTGTGTACGCTCCATGTGATAGTTTAAATCTTCTAGTATTCATTGGTTTCGGATCTTGCCACCAAGAACGCATCTTAGTTGGCTGTTCTGTATTGTAAGTTAGAAGTGGTGTAATATCATTCTGAATGATCACATCCAAATCAAAGAAGATGAAGCGTCCTGTCGGCTTATCTGTTGCAAAGTTGTGAGTGTTAAAGACAAAAGTTTTGGGCCTGTCCCAACATCTAGCCATGCCATACTTAAACTTGTCACTCCCGAACCAATACTTAGGATGGATGGAATCAATATCGGGAAAAGGTATAACTTTAATATCAGATAGTAATCCCTCAGCGTTATCGGTATAACAGTAGAAATGAAAATCCATTGTCGAAGGTGTATTGCGTTTAGACATATTGTAAAGACGGTTAACAAAGTGCGGACCATATTTTTCTCCCCATTTAGTACATACTACATTAACTCGCATAACAATCCCCACATTTCATATTACATATTTTTAATGGTCTTCTTTTCAAATGTTCGCTCACATTTTCAAAATCTAAATTATGAATGACTTCATCTACTGTAAAATTCGACAAGTTATTATACTTTAAATTAAAGGGATAGTCAATAGGATGATAAGGAAAAAGTTTATTTTCCATAACATCTCTAGCAATAAAGGCACAAGGAAAAGCATTTCCCTTTGAGTTTATATAAAAGTATCCACCTTTTCTTGCATCGCACCACACTGGATCCTTTTCTTTTAATTTAGTTTTAGTTTTTCGTACTACATCTTTTTTACTAAATTGTTTTAGTGTGGTTAAATTAATGGGTATGTCTTTAGAAATCTGAATGTCGATTTGTTCCTGTTCTTTTGTTCTTTCTTCTTTTCTTGGAACGACAACGATTTCGTCAACATAGTTTAATTTTAAATCTTCAGTAAATGTCTGAAGAGTTATTCCAATGTTTTGTTGTTTAAAATATTCGCATATTTCTTTTAACTCCTTACAATTAACTGGGTCTGTTATTTCACAGGTAATAGTTACCCAACTGATTGTATATTTCTCAAATATATTTTTGATGCTTTTTAGTGTGTGTTCGTGACCGTCAACAAAAATATCATTAAAGTCGTTTTCAGTATCGTTTTGTTTAGTAGATAGTTGTATTATTGCACCATCTGGCTTTTCTTCATATAATGCTTTATATAAATCGCTATAGTCTTCTCCGTGACTTTGAAAGTATTTAAATAGCGTAGCATCATCTCCTTCTTTATTTAGTACTCTAAGCAGTTCTTTTCTTGGCATAATATTATATAATCGCTCAAAGACTGCTTCATAATCTTCTTCATAGAATAATTCAGTTACATGGTAGAAGTAATATTTTTTGTACATATTATGCAATTCTTCTTCCGTACTATGCCAGAACCAAACAGAAGGACCTTGCTCTTTAAACTGTTCCATTAACCACACTTGTGTCCAGTAAGCATGAAATTCATTGTATTGTTCTATTATCTCTTTTAGAGACATATTCCACAAGATACTTTCACCACCATTTACCACATCTTCATCTTCAGGAAAAGATAATGCAAATGTTTTATGCATTGAAACAAAATCTTTGTTATTGTAATGCTCTTTTATAGTTTCATGTGCAGAGTAATCCATGTATCGTTTATTGAGTTGATCATTATCAAGCCATTTAAACCTCAGCCATTCTCTCATATGCTCAAACTCTTTTTGATTTTTAGCATACTCTCTTGTCCATCGAGGAAATTCAAAGAAGACATCTTTTAACTGAACAAAATTTTCTGTAGATAATAGATTGCCAATTCGCTTTAAGTCTGTTGTATTATATGAAAAGAAATCTTTTGGTAATTTAGGTAGCCACAATCTTTCAAACTGATCTCTACCTTGCCAGTGAATTAACAGATCATAATTCTTTAATTCATGTGGTTTAATTTGATCTTTAGCGTTTGGTGTTATGTCTGTATTAAATAAACAAAACTTGGCATCTTCTCTAAAGTAATGCTCTCTTAAATCTTTCGGATATGATTTACCTCTATTGAAAGAATAGTACCAATCTTCTGGTAAGAAATTCCAGAATTTATCTCCTACTACTTGATATTCTCTTCCGTAATGGTAATTGTCTGTTCCTTTCCAGAAAGTCTTGAAGACTGTTTCTTGGTGCTTTAATACATCATGATATATTTTTTCACATTGATCATTGCACCATAGCATGATACTAGAATTGTATAGTGATCCTCGTATATCTTTAAACCTTCTATCATTTAATACTTTTTCATCTTCCCAATTGGTGTATAACATATGAGGAGTAAAGGCATAGTCATAGATGTCATCGATGTTATTTTGAATAACCACATCTAAGTCCATGTAACAGAAAGGACCTTTTGTTTTTAACCAGTGATGCGAATTAAAAAGAAGAAACTTGGCTCTGTCCCAACAATAGTTTTCTCTACCAAACCAGTAATCGGGATGAAGTGGTTTTACATGAGGTATTGAACGGACTATGATATTTTTATCTAGTCCTTCAGAGTCATCGGTATAGCAGACAAATTTAAAGCGTTTCGTATATTTACGCTTTATCATTCCGTATAGATTATTGACATACTCCGCAGAGTATTTGTTACCCCATTTTATGGAGAGAAAGTGTATCATAATATTTTTGTTTCAAATCAACTGTTGTTTCTTTTTGTCCGTTTAATAACACGATTGGATAATCTTTCTTTATCTGATATGCTCTGGGTGAAATATCATATCGCTCATCAACCCCAAAAAGAAAAGAATAAATTAATCCTCTAGGAAATGTTCTATTAATCATATCTTCATGATATAAAAACCAATCATCGTTATCAGAGTATTTAGTCATGATGTAGTCAGAATTTGAAGAAAATTTTTCATAAATATGTTTAACATCTTTGCTATTATATGCTATAACACTTGAATTGAATCTTCCACCAAAACTTTTCCAATATGTTTCACATATAGTTGGTTCATCACAATAAGCAAAGAATGGGTCTAGACTTCCCTGTATTATTATATCTAGATCCAGATAAAGACAGTTACCAAGATCGTGTTGAAAGAGTTTTATCTTTTCAAAAGTACCATCAATATCAGTAATTAGTATTGGGTTTATTTCTGGTCTTAATTGACCGATGTTCTTTTCATCTACAAAGCAGACATGATTGTATTGTTTTGAGGCTTCATAAATATGGTGTACATCATTAACATTATATTTTTCACCATAAAGTAAGGTAATCACTGTATTCAAGATAAACTCCCATTTTATAAATAGTATTTAGACGAAGAGGAAGACTAGTAATGGCATATAACAATAATGTAAAGAATATCGTTGTTGATCAAGGAACAACTTATAGTTCTACTGTTTCAGTCAAGCAAACTGATGGAACTACTGCTAAGGATCTTACGGGTTATACATCAACTGCTCAACTACGAAAAAGTTATGATAGTACAACATCAACCTCGTTTACTATAGCCCAAGTAGATGCTACAGGTGTTATAACTATATCACTCACAGCAACACAAACTGCCGCTTTAAATTCAGGTAGATATGTTTATGATGTTGAAAGTGCTAGTGGCTCAGAAACTTTGCGTGTACAAGAAGGAATACTAACAGTAACACCTCAAGTCACAAAGTAGGATTAGAAGATGAGTGATGAATTAAAAAAACTTTTTGAAGCGATTGCTCAAGAAAAAATTAGAACTAAAAATAATCAAAAGCAAGCGACTCTTGCTGAAGCGAAGAAAGCAGAGAAAAAGAAGAAGACTAGTCAAAAAGTTCAAGGCGATTTTTGGGAAATTTTTACCACTCAATTAAAAGCACTATCTGAAGAAGAAACAAAACAAAAGAGCGAAGTAGAGAAGTTAAACGAGATCAAGGATGGGTTTAAAGAGTTAGATCCATCTCGCTATGTCATCGAAAGTTCCGTCATTGAAGAAGTTCCCGTTGTAGAAGAACCCGATCTTCTAGCAGAGATAGATCCAGAAAAACTCGCACAAGAATTCAAAGTAGATTTAAATCCTCAACCCATCGTTGAAGGCGATCCAGACATTGATGATCTAGAAAGAAAAGTCAATGAACTAGAATTAAAATATGCGGGTGTAATAGAACCACAAGAAGAAGTAAAACCAGAAGATGTCTGGGAAGAAAAGACAGAAGTTAAAAATGATCTTGAGGCTGTTCAGCAATCTGCATATGAGGTTCTTTCACTTACACCAACAGAAGTGAAAGATACTGATGAACGATCACTTCAAGAAATGGCAGTATCGTATATCACAAGTAAGAGAGAAGAACTTGCAGAAGAGAAAGATGAGATAGGTTCTCTCAAGAAACAAATTGTTGATATCAATACAAACATCCGACAAATGATTCTCGGTATGCAAGGTATCGGTGGCGGTGGTGAAGTCAGACTAGAGTTCCTAGATGACATTGATAGAGCAACCGCGAAGGTTAATAACAAATTCTTGATGTATGATTCTACACTTAAAAAGTGGAAAGGTGTAGATGCACATGAAGAATCTGGTTTAGATAGAGTATCTTCACATGTGATACCAGTGACGGATGATACATATGATCTTGGTTCATCTACATTAAGATGGCGAGACATCTATACTTCTGGTAGTACCATTGATATTGGTGGTATGAAACTTCAAAATGATGGTAGTCATAACTTACAAATTAAAGATGGTAGTGGTAATAAACAAGCCATTAGTGCTAACATTGCTTTTTCTGATATAACATCTAAACCAACTACCGTTGCTGGTTATGGTATTAGTGATGCTGTTTCTGCTAGTGCTATAGCGAACTTTATTACTTTATCTTCAATCTCTGTTGGATCAAATGCTAGTGCATCTGGAAGCGGTGGAATTGCATACAACAATTCTAGTGGTGTATTAACATATACTCCTCCAGTAATCGATTCATTTATAACACTAACATCTATATCAATGGCATCAAATGCTAGTGCTTCTGGTACTGGCGGAGTTGCATATAACAACTCTAATGGACAATTTACATATACACCACCCGATCTTTCAACATATGCGACACTTGCTAGTCCTGCACTTACGGGTGCTCCAACGGCTCCTACGGCTGCTTCTGGCTCAGATGACACTAAAATAGCGACTACTGCCTTTGTACAACAAGAAATTGCTACACTGAAAGCCCTATTATACGCATATAATCAATCTTAAGGATTATAAATAGTGAGATAAATATAATCTTACATAGGGGTTCACATGGCTTTATCAACACGACAAGGACTCATTGATTACTGTCTTAGAAGACTCGGTCATCCAGTCATAGAGATAAATGTCGATGACGATCAGATAAGTGACCGAGTAGACGATGGGTTACAATTCTTTCAAGAGTATCATTTCGATGGCACAGAAAGAACATATGTAAAACATCAAATTACTGGTTCTACTATTACATTAACTACATCTGTCGGTACTAATTTTATTGTTGGTGAAACAATTACTGGTGGCACCTCTTCTGCAACGGCAGAAGTTAAACAGACTACCGCTACAACTGTTGTAATAGAAAAACCAGATGCAAACACAGGAGTCTTTGAAGCGGCTGAAACTATTACTGGTACTGATAGTGGAACCACCGCTACTGTTCAGTCATATTCTGCTGGAAATATAGAAAATGGATATGTACCAATTTCAAATAGTGTTCTATCTGTATTAAGAATATTCAATTTTGGTGGTGCATCTACTACGGGATCTGGAAATCCCAATAATTTATTTGATCTACAATATCAATTTAGAATGAACGATATGTATAATCTGTTGTCGGCAGATATGACATACTATTCAATGATTCAAACACATCTTTCTACTCTTGATTCTTTACTAGTTAGTGCTAGACAGATCAGATGGAATAGAAAAACAGATAGACTTTATATAGATACAGATTGGGATCAAACTTTTGATATAGATGATTGGATAGTTGCAGAAGCGTATGCAGTTTTAGATCCAGCGACTTACACAGAAATCTATGATGACATGTTTTTAAAGAGATATTGTACTGCCCTCATTAAAAGACAATGGGGTGAAAACATGAAGAAGTTTGGAGGAATTACATTACCGGGTGGTGTAACACTCAATGGCGATCAAGTATATCAGGAAGCATTTGCAGAAATACAACAAATAGAAGAAGAAGCACAAATAAAATATGAATTACCTCCTTCTATGATGATAGGATAATATTGTGGCGACTAATTTTTATTTTCAGTCAGGTAATACCTCAGGAACTACATCTGAGCAACGCTTAGTAGAAGACCTCGTTCTTGAAAGTATAAAGATATATGGACATGATGTATGGTATATGCCCAGAACTCTAGTTAATAGAGATACTATATTTGACGAAGATACTCTTTCAAAATTTACGCAAGCATATCCATTAGAGATGTATATGGAGAATGTTGATGGCTACGAGGGTGAAGGAGAAATATTTACTAGATTCGGCTTAGAGATAAGAGATCAAGTTACCTTTGTTCTCTCTAGGAGACGATGGGAAGAGATGGTACAGGTATCTGGTGGTACTTTTATGCAGTCTGGGTCTAGACCATTAGAAGGTGACCTACTGTATTTTCCAAAGACTAAATCTATATTTGAAATTAAATATGTAGAATTTCAAGACCCCTTCTATCAACTTGGTAAGATTTATGTATTCAGAATGCGGTGTGAATTGTTTGAATACGCTTCAGAACAACTTGATACCGGAGTTACAGACATTGATGCTATTGAAACCGATAATAGTCTTGATACATTGTTATATCAGGTACAACTTGAATCAGGAGACATCTTTAAACTGGAAGATAGTTCTTCACTAATATTAGAATCATTCGCTACACAGAAATCAAATCAAGGATCAGATACCGCTGACTTCTTAACATATAATGATTTAAGTGATATTTTAGATTTCTCTGAGGGGAATCCATTTGGTGAGTTAGGAGATTAATAATGTTTAGAGATAAGACCTTTTATCACCAAACAACAAAGAAGGCTATTGTTGCCTTTGGAATGATATTTAATAATATTATTATCAATAGAACAAATTCATCTGGTGTAACTACACAGAGCATTCGTGTTCCATTAGCGTATTCTCCAAAGCAAAGATTCTTGGCTCGTATTGAACAAATACCTTCAATAGAAAGTCGTGGTGAGGTAGCATTGACTTTACCTCGCATGGGTTTTGAGATAACTGGATTTCAATATGATCCAGAAAGAAAGATATCTCCTATACAAAAGAATAGAAATTTGCCGTCTTCTGGATCAACACAATATAAAACATCATTTGTTTCTACACCCTATGATTTAACGATTCAGTTATATGCTTTTGCTAAAAATCAAGAAGATGCATTACAGATTTCTGAGCAGATAATGCCTTACTTTAATCCAGATTTTAATGTCACAGTTAATGATCTTCCTGAAATGGGAATTAAAAGAGACATCAAAATAATTTTAGATGGTATATCTTATGAAGATCAATATGAAGGAGATTATGACACTAGAAGAAGTATTGTGTGGACTTTCAATTTTACTATGAAATTGAATTACTATGGTTTTGTTGCTGATCAAGACTATATAAGAAAATCTATAGCATCTGTATTCAATAGCCAAGACTTGGCTACTACTAAAGGAGAATACACTAAGCAGACACATGAGATTGCAAACACTAAAGCAACTGCTACTGCTACTATCAGTGGTGATGCTGTCAACGCTATTGCACTCACATATGTTGGTGATAACTATACATATGCACCCAATGTTACATTTACTGGTGGTGGAGGAAGTGGAGCCACTGCAACTGCTGTTATGGATGGAACTAAATTAAAACGAATAGATATTGATAGTGGTGGTTCTGGATACACTTCAGCGCCAACAGTAGTTATTGAGGGTCCAGAAGGACATGTAGATTCACCGGGTCCTAATGATCCATTTAGATTTATTGAACAATTTGAACAAACATTTGAGTAATGATGATGAAGAACAAAGTATTTGATGCACTGGATAAAACATTCCAGACTGCAAAGACGGAGACTCAAGAAGTTAAACTTCCTACTATTAAAGATGATAGTGGTAATAAAATCGAAACTGATTTTGAAGAGGCTCGTCAAGCATTAAAAAGATCGCAAGGTTATAATGAAGAAGCAATTCAAGGTATTCTTGCTATAGCCCAGAACAGCGATAATCCAAGAGCATACGAAGTTGCGGGACAGTTAATTAAAAACATGTCTGAGGGCGCGAAAGATGCTATGGAAATTCAAGATAAAAAACAAAGAATAGATAAAGTTTTTAACCCCGATCAAGGACCAGTTACAAATAATAATCTTTTTGTTGGCAGTACTTCAGAGTTATTGAAGATGCTTAACAAAGATACAGAAGAAGAGAAGAAAATAATTGAGCATGACTAATACTGTTTTTGAAACATCATATCATGGTAATCCCAATCTAAAGCCTGTAGGCTATAAGCACGATTTTACTAAAGAGCAGATAAAGGAATATCTAAAGTGTAAAGATGATGTAATTTACTTTATAGAAAATTACTGTCATATCATTACGCTGGATCAAGGATTGCAAAAATTTAAGTTGTATGATTGTCAAAAAAGAAAAGTTGACTTTATCATGGGAGAGCGTAAAGCAATTCTTATGGAAGGCAGACAACAAGGAAAGACTGTTACTGCCGCGGCATGTATTTTACATTACACAATTTTCAATGATGATAAAACTGTTGCAATTATGGCAAACAAAACTGCGGCTGCCAGAGAAGTGATGTCAAGATATCAGATCATGTATGAAAACTTACCTGTATGGATGCAACAAGGTGTTAAGACATGGAACAAGGGTAATGTTGATTTAGAGAATAATTCAGTAGTATTCACCTCAGCAACAACTGCCTCTGGTATTCGAGGTAAATCTGTAAACTGGCTGTATATTGATGAGGCAGCCATCATACCAAACAATATAGCAGAAGATTTTTTCGCATCTGTATATCCTACTATCTCTGCTGGCGAGACAACAAAGATTCTTCTCACATCTACACCGCTTGGATATAATCATTTCTGGAAATTCTGGAACGAAGCAGAGAAGGGTACGAATGGATTTAAAAATATGTTCATTCATTATACTGAAATTCCAGGTAGAGATGAAAAATGGGCAGAAGAACAATTCAGATTACTAGGAGAATTGAAGTACAATCAGGAAGTATTATGTGAATTTTTAGGATCATCTAATACTTTGATTAACTCTAAAACATTGAGTGTTATGTCTTCAGTGGATCCCATATATACTAAAGATAATCTAGATATATACGAAGAACCACAAGAGAATAAATACTATGTGATAGTCGCCGACACATCGAGAGGTGTTGGAGGAGATTATTCGGCATTTGTGTTAATTGATATAACAGAGGTGCCATTTAGACTTGTAGGTAAATATAGGGAAAATAAAATATCACCCCTATTATATCCTAATATAATTGAAAAAGTAGCAACTGACTTTAATAATGCATATGTTTTGACAGAAACTAATGATATTGGACAACAGGTAGTAGATATATTACATCAAGAATTGGAATATGAAAATATTTTCAGTACCGTTCAAGATAGAAACAAACAATATATTTCTCCTGGATTTGGTAAAACAACTAGATTGGGTGTAAAGACATCTAAGGCTGTAAAAAGACAAGGATGTTTTGCTTTAAAGTCATTGTTAGAAGAAAAGAAACTATTATTATTTGATGCTGAGTGTATATCTGAATTATCCACCTTTGTTGAGAAGAGTGGAACTTTTGTGGCTGATGAAGGTTATCATGATGATTTAGCAATGTGTTTGGTATTATTTGGTTGGGTATCAACTAATGTATTTTTTAGAGATTTGACAGATGTTAATATAAGAGAAGAGTTGTACAATTCGCAGATGAGTTCGATATCTTCTAATTTAACACCTTTTGGTATAATCGATACAGGACAAGAGCCTGAAGTATTTGTTGAAAATGGTGATGCGTGGGTATGGGTAGATCATGAGAAAACGGGATTATTATAAATAATTCAGACGAAAGACTTAGTAACACTATAATAATTTAACATCGAGGAGATCAACATGGCTTTCCAGCTATCACCAGGAGTTCTGATACAAGAACAAGACCTTACAAATGTTGTTCCCGCTGTCGCCACGACCATAGGTGGCATATGTGGAGACTTTGAGTGGGGTCCTGCACATGAAATTGTGTCTGTAGACTCAGAAAATAATCTAGTAGATCGGTTCGGTAAGCCAAGACTTAGCGAATACGAAGACTTCATGACCGCGGGATCATTCCTAGCATATGGGTCAAATTGTCTTACGGTTAGAGAGGTCGGTTCATCCGCCTTAAACGCTACTTCAGACGGTTCAGGACTATTAATAAAAAATAAAAGCATATATGACGAAAGTTATTCTGGTGGAGAAGCATCAAAAGGATGTTGGGCAGCCAGATATGCTGGCACAAAGGGTAATTCATTAAAAGTCTCTATGGCAGACTTTACATCGTGGAATTCAACTTCAGTTAAATCTGTAACAATAACTAATGCAGGATCTGGATATAGTTCACAACCAACTCTTGCCTTTGCAGCCGCACCAGCTGGTGGACAAACTGCCACAGGAACTGCTGTAGCCGGCGGTGGTGTCATAACATCGATTGTTGTAACTTTTGGGGGATATGGATATGCTTCTGCTCCTGCTGTAACAATTAGTGGTGGGGGAGGCTCTTCTGGAGCCGGTACTGCTGTTCTAAATACAGACTGGGCATATAAAAGCGAATTCGATAATGCACCCGCAAATACTCAATGGTCTGCTGACAAATCAGCACAACTAGACGAACTTCATGTTATTGTCGTTGACGAAGATGGAGCATTCACTGGAGTTGCAGGAACAGTTTTAGAAAAATTCGCAGGGGTATCAAAAGCATCTGACGCCAAAGATGATGTAAATCAATCAAATTACTACAAAGATGTAATTAATAATAGATCGAAGTACATTCATTGGTTAGATCATCCTACTGCTGGTACTAATTGGGGTACAGCAACAGACGCTACTGCAGGCGGTACAGTATACGAAACTCTTGAAGGCGGTCACGCAGATTTAGAAGTATCTTTAGCCGGTGGAGCAGATGATTCACCCGCAACTGCTGATCTTCAATCAGGATATTTACTGTTTGCAAATGATGAATTAGTTGATGTGTCATTATTAATGGCTTCATCACATCTCGCCGCTGTTGGAGATTACATTATCGATAATGTTACCGACATCAGGAAAGACTGTTTAGTATTCATTTCACCGCAAAGAGCATCCGTAGTCAACCAAGAAGGTAGTGAAGCAACTAATATTGTTGCAGAACTTACTGCTGGCAATTATACAAGATCATCATTCGCTGTCTTAGATAGTGGTTGGAAGTACGCATATGACAAGTACAATGATCGTTATGTATATGTTCCCTTGAATGGAGACATTGCTGGTAC
>PVBE010517261.1_pt1 | contig 17870 bp, 26 predicted proteins | sample 1631181 | NCBI WGS metagenome assembly PVBE01 (sample SAMN08397723, study PRJNA350692) | Marine metagenome, whole genome shotgun sequencing project. | isolation source: water | place: Pacific Ocean | collected 2012-04
AATAAAAATAAAGAATAATATATTAAATAATTATTCTTCCAACTCCAGAGCCTTTTTTACTTCTTTTACCTGAATCAAAGGCATGAGCAGATCTACGAACGACAGCATCCCTGTGACCATTATAGAACTTAACTCTTCGTTTGTTTGTCGCTAGGCTGTTAGCAATAGCTTTTTCTTTATCTATGTAGTCAGCATCCTTAATACTATTAGGTATTTGGAAATTGTCTACTTTTGTTTGTTTTTTCGATCCCCTCGAAGGATCACTATCCCATGAAAACTTTTTATTATCCAGTGATAATTTGCTTGGACGTGAATTTTTTCCTTGCACTTGAGATCTAAGTTGGCTAGTAGTTGTTGATATCCCCTGTCTAGTGTGAGCATCCCTCATGCTTTTATATTTTTCTGTATGTCCACGGACTATGTTTTCCTTGGAGCGTGCAGCATTGGGCTTACTGGAAGCTGAAGGAGAAGCAGTTGCGCCAACATTTGGAGAATCTTCCATCGGATGTAATTTTCGAGCACTCTTGTAGCCATCCCACCCAGACCCAAAATCCGTTCTTCTTCTTCCACGATAAGCCTGACCTTCGTGACGAAAGGCCTCAATTGTATTATAGAAATCATCATCACCACTTGCCCAAGGACGAGTATAGGGAATCTTTCTTCGAAAGATTTGCTTATCTCCGTAATCAACGGCAGGGGGTGGAGCAAAAGAACCAAAAGTTCTTCCGGACTTGTTATAGCCCTTCATATAGTTCGGTCGTTTACTACCAGAATAGCCATGCCTTCTGAGGCTCCCACTCATGCTTTTTATAAGATCAGTGTCTGCTTTTGTGAGGTCTCTCTTTGTGTTCCCAGTGCTTTCTAAGAAGCTTGCATAGGCTGCGAGATCCAGGTTTTTTGCTAGCTTGTGTCTTGCGGTGAAAGTGTTGAAGGTAATCGGATTTTTAAGAAGCTCCGTCATCTTCCTTGTAGCTTTGTAGCGAGAGTATTGCCACATACCCAGTTCGGAATCTGCAGCTTGCTCTTCGGCTTCAGCAGCAGTAACTCTACTGATGAAGTCATCTTGAGGAGAGCCGAAAGGAAGGGCTGCAACAGCACCTCTTCTTAAAAGCTCCATGTTTAAGTTGACTTGCTCTCCTAAACCAGAGTCGCCCCAGGAATTAAAGTCGTTCCAGTCCCCTTCGTCTAATTCTCCGAAGATAACACCTGTGTATCGACCATAAGTTTGAGGCTCAGAAGAAACAAGTAGTTGGTGATCTTCAGAATTCTCAAGTAAGCTCACTAGCTGCTGCGCAGCTTCGCGGCCATAAGGCTGAGCCTGATTTATTCGAAGTGAAGCTAGTAAGCCTCCTTCTGCGTGATCTGCGGTTTCTGGAGCGTCGATGCCTGAAAGACGAACCGAAATCGGATCATCAAACATATTGAAAAGGCCCTTCCTACTAAGGAGGAGGGTATCGGCAACTTCAACTTCTAGTTCAAAATCTCTGAGATTGACAGCACGTAAGCCTTGGGCTTCGAGGGCTATTTCGGAATAGTCCTGAAGATTGGTTTCAAATAATTCACTTCTCTTGAAACGGCCTAGGTTCTCCTGAGCAGCTCGCTGCTCCTTCGCTAATTCAGCTTTGAAGTCGAGATGTTTTTCTCGATCTTGCAAAATTTCTCTTCGGAAATCCATTACGGATGGGTCTATTCGAACACCGAAAATCTCATTTGGATCGCCAGGAGCAGGAGCGCGAAGAAGGTAATTTTGGGCCCGGTCGAGGTAGGGCATATCCTCAGTATAGTAAGAGGAGATACGAGTATCCTCCCTGAATCTTAAAGCTCTAATAAAGCTGTTGTACTCTTCATCATCTACCTTCTCATCAGCAATAGCTGACTGAACACGTATCATGGCTTCGAAATTGCCTTCTAAGGTGTGATCAGGATCGGAGAGTAGTAGAGAGTTCCCATTAGAAGGAATCCAGCCAGAGCCAAAATCAACGTTCAGAGGGCGATTGAAGTGAGCTACCCCTTGGTGAGGTAAGCCTCGAATAGTGTTGTAGAGGTGATCGGTTCCAGGAATTCGATTAACAGCTGGTTCTTCAGCAAACAGCACATGCTTCCAGTGACCCGCAATCTCATCCTTGTAGCTATCTGCATTAGTTCCCAATAGGTGTAAGGGGCCAGCGGCCCCTGCTGTTAAGGCAGCAATAGTAAGCATGCCTCCTTTTCCAGAAAGACTCTTAACACCTTTGCCTATAGCCTCTCCGGTCTCCCTTACTACCTTCTTTGCTGAAGACCCAAGGGTTGCTTCCACTGTCTTGAGGGTTTTTTGCGCTACGAAATTTGCTGCTTCCCCTGCTTGCTTTACTGCCTTAGCCCCAAAAAGCTCAGTAAGAAGTCCGGCTTCCTTTAGACCATGCTTGTAGGCAAGACTTTCACCTCTCTTAAGATCCTTAATGACAGCACCCCAATCATTAAAGCCTTTAGGGAGGGCTCCTGTCCCTCCGTACTTTGTTGAGGCTGCATCCGCAACATCCTTAAGGAATGATTCTTTCGTTACAGTTGCTGGGTTAATATCAGGAGGAAAGATCTTACCTCTGTTAGCAGGGTTCTTTTTCCACTCTGCCCTGTCTTTTTCAAGTTGAGCTTCAGTTGGAAGGTTTTTAAACCAACCACCTTCAAGAATGTCATGAACTTTGTTTCCGGTGAAACCACCAAAGGCAATAGAATTCAAAGCTTTTTGACGTTCAGTTAGGGCTGCCCAGTAGCGAACAAATGACTCAAAATTATCATCATCAATATAACTATCAAAATTATCAATTTTCGACGTAAGCAATCTTGCAACTGCAACATCAAACTGTGCTTGGTGAGCTGCCTGACCCTTGATTACATCAAGTGCTTGCTGAGAACCCATATAGCTTTTGTGACCCTTAGGGATCTTTTCGTTCCATTGTTCTTGCAGCTCTGCAGCAAGTAGCCTGTCTCCAAGCTCAACGTCTCCTTGACCCTCCAGCCATCTGAAAACCTTGAGTGTGTTTTCCTGACTCCAACCAGCTACACGTACACCACTAGTGGACATGTAACGAGCAATGTCCTGCACACTCTGAGCCCCATAAACGGATTTGGAGATATTGATTTGCTTGGCATAAGCTCTGGTAGAATCATAGAGTTCGGGACTTAGGCCTTTTTGTTTTAGAATTCTTTCAATCTCGTTTGGGTCTTGAAACATCCGTTGACCAGCACGGACCATAAACTCCTGACCTATATCCCTAAGCTTTACTCCCTCAAAGGCAGCTTGCATTTTGTCTTGAAGGCCATACTTCGTGGCACGAGCCATTAGACCTGTAACGTCATAGCCCTTTAGAGCTTGCTGGAGTCCAGGAGCTTCTGCCTTGTAGCCGATGTTCCAACCGATCAGTTCAGCCCCAGCATTGTTTTCCAGCTGCTTTATGAACTTACCAATGATCTCTCTCTCGGTGAGGACTGGAACACCTCGCCTTAGGAGTGGTTCCCAGGCTTTTTCTCGTGACCAGTGGGAGATTTGAGACCCAGGCCCAAGGTTAGGAGAGGCAGCTAAATCTTGGATTAATCCCTTATTGCCACCAAAGGAGATTTCGAGAACAGAGGAGTGTAGAAAATGGAAGCCCTTGCTTGGACCACCAATACCTGTTGTTTCAATGTCAAACCAAATTTGTTTTGGCTTTACTGGTTTATTGGCCACTAACCTTCACTGGCAGCATCGATTAAATCTTGGGGAGTCATCTTCTCTTCCCTTTTTGTAGAGGAAGAACTGTCCGCCGAGTTGAGGTTCCTTTGCAAGGCTTCTAGTTTGCCTCGCATATGAGCCATTTGGGAGGATGGGTCCTGATCTACTTTCACTTTTAGTGCTGCTTCCTTCTTATAACGTTCTTGTCTGTCTCCAACCATTAGCTTGACGACCTTACTTCGTCGATTGTAGAGACGTTCTTTCTGTTCCATGAAGGGTGAAAGTTGTTTCTGGAGAATGGGTGTCCCGTCGTGGCTGATGTGGGCGACTTGATCTATTACCAATTCGGCATGCTCAGGCTTAGCTAAGTTCATATTCAAGCGGTTTAGGAGGATTTCTATCTCTGCTAACTCATTTATATATCCAATTTCGGTGAAATTGTTGGGGTCTACCTCATACTCTTCGAAATAACGGAGGGTCCACTCCTTTAGGAGTTGGACTTCTAATATACACTGACGGCCCAGGGGGGCCTTGTTAATTTCGACGAGGGGGCAAGCGTGGGCGAAGGGGCATTGGTGATCTGCGCAATAGAGCGGAATCATTGCCGTTGCGCCGGTACTAAGTTTCTGTAAGTGGGTGTGGATCTTTCGAGCCTCTTGGGGGTCGAGAGCAATGTCCTCATAGTCGTTCAGGTCATGCTGAAGGAACCTAAAGTAGTTCGACTTAGTTAGTTTGCCAGAAAGTGTACGTGCTGTACCCCCTAAGGTCACCAGATCCTTTCTCTCACGATTCTCTGAAGTATACGTAGATTCGTCTTCAATTTCTTTTCGTTTCTTAGAATCCATTCTAGGACCTCTCAAGGGTATCTATTTCTTCTACTAGTTTAACCAGAAGATGCTTTAAATCAACTAAATCATTGCGAAAAAATAATTTTAAGGATTTTTGATAGTAGGGACAATCGGCTCCCATGGAGTTTTTAAGTCCGGTCGTCCGTTCAATGCCAGAGTTTTTAAGTCGTTTCTGGAGTGTAGAGAAGGAGGAGAGGATCTCTCCGAGATCATTCAGTTCAGGTGATTTATCTGCCATAGAGAGGAAGGTAACACAAGAAAAAATAAAAGGCAATGAAAATCACTATATGCGGCGATTTTGAGATAATTATTATTATAGAATTACTCAAAAAAGGGGTTTAGGGGAGGATTCTGTAAATTATTTACGAGGGTACTAGTGTTGTTTAATGGTGCATAGGGTACCTGAATTGTTCAGAGACCCCGGGTAGTGTTTTGGTTTTTAAAAAGGAGATTAGTATGATGGAAGTTAGAGTGAAGAGTGGTAGTTATTGTGAGTATTTTGATAACATGAATGATGCAATGAGTTATTGTGTAAGAAATGATATCATTGTTGTTGATGTTGTAAGTATGGATATCATTGAGTTAGAAGATGGTTATATAACTGTCTTTAGAGGATATGATAAGTAGTTGTATGTGTGTGTGTGTAGTAGGTGTAGTGAGAGAGGGGGCCTGTCCCCCCTTTTTTATTTATCATGCACACATATTTTATGTACATGGGGTACATACACAGTAGGTGTGCATACACATACATACATAGGAGTATGATATGATTAAGCAGATGATGGTAGTGATGATGGTAGTAACAGTATGTAGTGCATGTGCACACACCATGACACCTGAGCAGCGAGCTGAGCAGGCAGCCATACAGGCAGAGTGGGATAAGTGTGATACCCTTGAAGAGGAAGGGGTGTACTTCCATGTGAAACTAAAGAAGCCATATGACACACAGATGTGGTACGTGCTCATGGAGGACAAAAAGACATTGTGCTTCTGCACTAAGACACGGCCATCAAAGATGAACATCGATTGGAAGCTAGTGCAGACCAGTTGTGTACCAGGTAACCTATAGGGGGTACCTCTATATAGGGGGTACCTATATAGGAGAAAGAAAAAACAGGGGGCTTCGGCCCTCTTTTTTTTAATGGCAATTACGCCATGTTTCAAGGAGAAACATTATGACGAAGCTTTATGTAGAAGTAGAATGTGGTGGAGACGATGCTCTTGGTAACGGATGCGGGGCTCCTCTGGATTTCTATGAAACCACCCAGGAGACCTTTGATTATTTCAAAGGCGAGGTGCACGATAGGCCTACCAATACCACCGTTGCCGAAATGAGATCTTGCTATGGGATCGAATGGGAAGGTGGGCTGATAAGGGTGGTGTGCCGCCCTTGTCGTGAATGTAATAGGAGACGGTACGAATACTAATGAAAGGGGGGCTATCCCCCTTTTTTTATTTAATGGTGCATGCACATGGGGTGTGTGTACCATTAGGTAACAGCTACCTGACCAGTAGCTATGAGCTATAGGAGGGCACCATGCGTGTTCTTTTATTGTCCTCTGGAGAATACACCCATACAACTTCGGTTGTTGCGGTGTATTCCAGCCAGAAAGGCATTTCAGCAGTTGCTCATGCTTGTCGTCTTGTGCACGATTACCTTCGTGGTAATCGTCCAGAGTCGGTTAAGCATGAGACCAACCTGGAAGGGCCTGAGGGACAAATCATCTTGCATAGATGGTCTATCTTGCACGACTTTGTCGTCGAGATAACCTCTTGCAAGGTGGTAGCTGACTAAGACTCGGGGTTTAGCACACCTGGCAACAGAACGTGCATAGAGAGGGCCTTCGGGCCCTCTTTTTTTTAATGCAGGCATAACTTCCTGTGGGAGTTCACCCACCCCTAACCGATAAGGAGGCTACCATGAAAGGTAAGCTACTCTTATTAGGTACGGCTATGTTAATAGCTTGTATGCTAATCTTGTCGTCTGAGGAATCTAATTCCTTGTCCCTTCAACAGTGCATTAGTCATGTGTCATCATATGACATTAATGCCAATGACATGAGTGTAGAGGGCTGCATTAAGCAGTTCAACCTCCACATTGATGCGACTACTGGAGAGTGGTCAGGTAAGTAAAGAAATAGGGGGAGCCTGCCCCCCTTTTTTTTTAATGGTGTACACATACCGTGTATACACAACCCCTAGCTATAGGAGCATAGCAATGTTAGAAGCATTTTCAGTAATCATGTTCGTAGCCTTTCTCAATAGAGAGCTAAAGGTCCGATCCAGAAACCAGAGAGTAGCAGATTTGGAATCCTATCTTCAACGGCAGGAGGTCTATTACGAATTGCAAATAGACAAACTCAAGGCACAAATAAATAAGCCTGACCAGGCATGAGGAAGTTGTAAGGGTCCGCGAGGGCCCTTACCCCTTTTTTATTTCACGGTACACTACACGTACCTAACAACGTTTCAAGGAGAAACATTATGTCAATTGACAGCAAGAACATCAGTTCAGAGGAACTTACCCAGTACATCCTCATTGCAGACTTCACCCCTGACTTACATAACTACGAGCCCAAGATACATGCTCTATGTTCACAGCAGTTAGTGGGAGGCATGCCTGGGACAACAATAGTAGGGAGCAAGACTCTAAGCGATGCTCTTCCAATTGGTGGACTCACAGCAACAAGTTCTGAGCACAACACCCAGCGGATAGAGAAAAAACTTAGTCTACTCAAGCTCTACATTGGGCTTCAAGAGCACAATCAAGTTATCTCAACTGAGAAGTTGAATGAGTATGATAAGGCCCTGTGGGAATGGGCAGGATCAGGAGAATCTTCCTTCTATACCAATCATAGAATAGGAGTGATTAAGATAACAACAACGTTCAGTGAGCTGGAAGACAGCATAGTATAATCAAAGAAAAACAGGGGACCTACGGGTCCTCTTTTTTTTTAATGGTAGGCACAATTCCGTGCATACCAAGAATACTAAACCTTAGCTATATTAGGAGTATAGCATGTCTATCCTTTTAACCGCCGATAAGATCAACCCATACGAGCTGACACACTGTCAGGCTGACTGCCCACGGTGGACTGACGATTCCTCGACACCTAATGGTGTAGCCTGCACCCACTGTGGAGGCTATGACTTCTATGATCATAGCTATGGCATGACCGCAGATGGTGAGGAGTACGAGATCGCAGGAGTTGATGTACTCACCAAGTGTGACTGCATGTGGGCGGATCATGATGGGGTGTATTACCCTTGGTCTGAGGAAGAGGAATGTAAGAAATGCAAGGGTACTGGGGAGTACTTGCATACCTTCTTAGTCAAATAACCGAAGTAGAGCGCACCCTTGTGGTGCGCTCTAGCCCCCCTCTTTTTTTTCTCTCTTTTTATTTAATGGAAGCAACCCCTAGGGTTGGCAACACTTAACGCCCTGAAATATTGGGCAACGAAAGGGACAGTTATGTCCAACGAAGAAAACAATTTTGAAGAAGTAGTGGTAAACAATCAACAGGTCCTCCATAGTAAGGTGGGTCACCTCAGTGACGATGTGAATAGCCTTTATGCAAAGGCCAATGAGGTCAAAGAGTCCCTGGATGATCTTAACGGCTCTGGCAGCTCCTCTAGTTCTCATTACTGGGCAGCATTGGTACTCACGGTCATCATCTCAGGGTTGGTTACTCTGTTTGTTATGAGAAGCGTGACCAATGAGCAAGGGGATATCGTAAAGATCATCCGTAATGCTCCAGCCCTCATCAAGAATGCAGTAAAGTCTGCAATCCAGGGGGAGACAGTCTCAATGACCATCATTGAGGGTGTTAATAAGGGAATTGCTGCCAAGCTCTCAGAGCTGAATGCGGCAATTAAGAACTATGAAATGAAGCTTGAAGAAGTTTCTAAGGATGAGGGAAGTCTCACAAAGTTCTGTCCTGGATTCAACAGGAGCGGAAATCGTGAGAGCTTCAAGCTGGCACAGATGCTAGCATTTGATAAGGCAGATACTGATCTGTCATTTGATAATGCAAAGCAGATTTGCACACTTGACAAGAAAGGTTGCATGGTATGCCGTGTGTTAGGCCGTACGAAGCCGTGTGACTATTCTGCAGCCGGTGGGTGTTCTGAGGTAGCCGACGTGGTTGAAGCGGACACTTATCAGGGAACTAAAAAGAATATCTGTGGTAGCTTTACCAAAGATTCTACAGGCTGGGATGATTCCGGCTGTGGTGATGAAGATTAATTAACTGCCAATCCTAGGTAGCTTCCAAACAACAAGAGAATGAGGGCTTCGGCCCTCTTTTTTTTTATTTAATGCTAGTGGAGTTCTGTGTAGCAACAAGAAAAGGAGGTACTCAATGAGTACTGCACAGAATAATAGCAGCTTGATTATCATCGCAGTAGTGGTGGTATTAGCAAGTGCTGGGTTTGTAGTAATGCAAGCGCAACATCAAGGTGAACTTGAGGCTGTCATGTTACAGGTGACAGAACTGGAGAGGAGTCTAAAGGAGCAATATGAGTCTGCTGAACCAGATTTAGGGTTTGAACAAACAACTGCAATGAAAGGGAGAATTGAGTTAGGTCATGCTAATGCACGGCTATCTCACAATACATGCAGGAGCTTGCCAACTGCCGGGAGGTGGGTTGGTAGCAGTAATAATATTAGAAGAATACAGCTAAGTGCAGCTGTAGTAGCTCGGTCTTATACCGATGCTGTGGGAGTGGAAGTCTATGAGAAGTGTGACACTCCAACAAGTGTACACTGTATGCCTACCATGCAAATAATATACTATGCAGCCCCAGTCCAGGGGAACTGGATGTACAGTGGTGAAATGCGGGATCATATGTTGATGACAGCATGCCACCACAATGGGGGAGTTTCTATGACTCCCAAACATATAACAAATTAAAAACTACACAGAACTCCACATATTAAAAGGGGCGGCATCTTCGGATGCTGCCCTCTTTTTTTATTTATGAGGTATGCACTTAAGTATACCCACAACAAAAGGAGTTACCCTATGGGTACCATATTAGTATGTTTGGTGTTGTCACAAACACCAGCACCGGCAGCAGTTGCACCAGCAGCAGCACCTGCCTTCTCACAAGAAGATGTAGACAGAATGGTGAAAGAAGCTGCGGCAAAGGCAACTAAAGCGGCTAATGCAGCCAATGCAGAAGCCAACAAAAAGATAATTGCCAAGAACAAGGCCATGGCTGAGAAGCTAAGGGTCTCTGGCTGGAAAGTGGGGAGAAGTGTTAGTGGACCTGCCCTCCACAAGCGTGCCAGCTTCATCATAAGCAAAAGTGGGAGAGAGTTACATCTCGACTGCATTAGAGAAAGGAGTGGTGGGGCATGGGCCTGCTTTCTGGACACCTGGAGTGGCTGCATGATGGTAGCCACAGAAACAGAGATGGTAGTTACACATGGGTGCAAGGACTTGGGAGGTTCGGGATCCCCTGCCTATACCGAAAGGGTTTCAATATTGCGTGACCTGCATAAAATTGTCGGGAACATTAAGAAGTGACAGCTAGGGATGAATGGGCAGAGGATGACCTGTTCAAAGACATGGAGGCTCGGTCAAGTGATATTAATCGGGCCTCCTTGAACCCTCCCTTTATTGAGGGGGTCGAGGAAGATGCCAAGTTGTATGCGGCATTCCTCAAGCTAGTCACAAAGTTTCATCAAGCTTTTTCCGGAGAAGGGGAGGTCACCCTCTTCGATGGACGGAAGCTGATGATACTTATGACTCAGCTGGCATGGAGATCTATGCCAACTGAGAATAATAGTTATTGGAGCAAGAATAGCCATGCTGGTCGAATTGTATTCGAGCGGGAGTGGATGGTTCCAAAAGCCAAGTGGCACTGTAACAAGAAAGCCACTTTGTATATAGCCAGAGCCCTTGTGGCTCAGGGACTAACAATAGAAGAAGCAAAGAATAAGTATGCAGGACCAGACTATGATTATGTGGTTTGGCCCAACAACCTCATTCACGTATTTGATTATACGTGAGAAAGAGAAGACAATGAGTGAATTTATGTGTTTTGTAGCAGGTATAGCTTTTGCGTATGCGGCTTGTCGAGAGGGAAAGCTTGGGATCATCAAGCTGCCCGGTATTGATCCTGGCCCCGACAAGATCAAGGAACTTGAAGAAAAAATCAACAAGCTGACAAAGCTGGTTGAGAAGCTTCAGCAACTCCTGGTGGAGATGGCAAAAAAGGCCACTCCTGCTCCTAAGCCTAAGCCTGAGCCTACTGCTCCCAATGTGGAGGCAAAGCAAGGGAATGAAGCTAGCGAAGCTGGCACAACAGACGTTGCAGTTAAAAGCTAACTAGCAACCTAACAATAGAATAATCACAGAGGCACCTCTCTCCCTTTTGGGAGAGGGGAGGCCTCTTTATTTTTTTTTAATGGCAACTAGCCCCGGAAGGAGGTGATTACCATGTCTAAGAGTTTAGACAGTGCAGTTGTCTTGAGTGCCAAGATTCAACATCCATCTTATATGGGTGAGAGCTGGGTACTCGGTCAGTTTGAAGTAGATGGGGAGTTTGTAAAACTATTCAGCTATTTCAAGGATGAGCTATCTTTCTCAGCCGATGATTTCGTCGGCAAAACCAAAGTGCAATGTAGGGCATTGCTCTTCAATCAGATTGAATAGCTTCTATCCGTTCTTAACCTCTAACCTAATAATAATATAAAAACGGGGACCCATGGTGGGTCCCTTTTTTTATTTATGGCAATGCAGGGAATATGCGCCATTCCCTGTATCCGCGAACATAACGGTGTGGAGCAGTCCAGCGGGGCTGGGGTTCTATCCCCTAGTCCTGCATGACCTCTGTCCACCATATCGATATCCATAACAACGGGCCTTTACCCCTAAGGGGGCCTCTTTTTATTTATGTGGCTATGCTGGCCACACGGCAATCCTGCCATTTACTTTAGACATGTAAGGAGAAATTCCATGTCAAATCTTAAATCAACAATCCCCATGCTGAAAGTCAGCGACCTGAAGTTAGCTTTGAGTCGGCTGAAGGAGGCCTTGAAAAAGAACCCACAAGCATGGGAGCAGTCAAGGCAGCAGGTGGTGATGATTCAGGCTCGTCTAAGACGAGTACCGGATGTAAATCACACGAGGTCTCACGTAGAGACCTTAAAAAAGGCAGTAGATTACCTAACTGAACAGGGAATTATGGGAGTGGGCATTGTACAGCAGTATACAAGACCCCTAAAGGAGAGAAAATGATGACTGAATTTGAAAGATTGCTGGTACTTGTGCCAGTAGTAAACAAGGACAAAGAAGAGGCGAAGCCTAAGAAGAAGGTTAAGCCAGAAACAACAGCCATGGGTCAGGAACTCATGAAGTGGAAGGAGAAGTTTAATGAAAAATAAGATTGTAGACAAGGTTATTGCGGAGGTCTTTGCGAAACCTCTGGCCTATGTGGTCTTTGGGGTGGTCCTGGGTTGGGCCATTGCCGTAACAGGCAAAGAAATCGTTGAGGAATCTCTCAACGACATGTAATCCACAACTATAACATCTAGCGAAGAAGGGCCCCTGAGGAGGGCCCTTCTTTTTTTTAATGCTTAGAAAGCGTAACGGACTTCGGCAACACTAGCTTGCTAGTGATGTTCGTACTGGGGAGTACCTAGAAGACGTTATGGAGTGAGACAGGTCTTGGGGGGCCGATTATCACTCCACGAACTCAAAGTCCCGTCCCGGGGCATCCCTGTCCGCTAGTTCGACATCCAGAACAACGGACATGGCCTTTTATAGTTAGGAGAAAAGATGAAAGTGAAAGATACAACAACAAAAGTCATGAAGGATATAAAGCAAATAAACAATGAAATGGCTCAGGAGAGGAAGAAGCTACAGATTATGGATGTAGAGAGACCAACCAAGAAGTGGAAGGGCAGGAAAATAGGATAGAGAATATGGGCCCTGCAGACGCGGGCCTTTTTTATTTATGGTGATCTCGCATGTAGTGAGACAACCAGGCCATACAGGCCACAACACTTAGGCTGTAAGTACAGCCAGAAATTATTGGAGAAAGTCATTATGACAAAGCAGAAACTTATTAGCAAAGAACAGCAAGATCAAATGTCTCATGCAGCAGCAGCACATGCTGTGTGGCGTGACAAGGGTCTTGAAGACTTGAGAGACAAGTCACCAGCTGTGTTTGCAGCAATCAGCTCAATGAATAGAAATGTGGAGACGCATGGATACTCCTCACCTTGGGATGATTTCCTTATGATGATGAATCAGGGGGCTGGAGTCTTCAGTAACGGGAAGTTGCTCGGTCGTATTTTCGAGTGCGTTCTGGAGCACGATGCAAACCCAGAGACCGTAGATGATCCTGAGCTTAAAGGCTACACACTCTACCCTTACTCTGGGAAGCCATTCCCAGATAGTGAGCACATTGAGATGAACGTGCTGGTTCCTCATGGGGTCAAAATCATGGAGACCGTAGTGCACAAGGCAAAGGACGGCACCGAAACACCAGTATTGGTGAATCTGTGTCTTCGTCCTGTAGTCCCTGCACATCTTAACGGAGGAAAGGAACTGATGTCTTCCAATTGGGAAGACAAGGTTGGGATGAAGAAGCAGTCTCAGTGGAATCGTTTGTTCGGAGTTTGGACTGCAGATCTCATTGGTGTTGAAGGAATTCGGATTACCATTCAGAGGATTTGTACTCTCATTCGTAACGAGGGCAAAGAGCTTGGGTATTCGATGAGTTCTGGAGATCGGGCAGCAGAGTTCCGAAAGAATAATCAGGTGAATATTCAGCTGAAGGAGCGTCAGATCCTCAAGCACCTCTTGGGTTCTATGCGAGTTGCCATGGATAAGTTCGTAGCTCGCAAGGAGTGGGAATTCCACTTTGACCGTACACTGAGTCCTCAGACCATTGAGAATCGTCGGTTGGCTTTAAGTAGCCGGTTCGACACGGAGAATGCTCCAAGTGCAGTGCCTGGGAATCCTAACTACTGTGAGTATTATGCTCAATTGACGAGCATCATGCAGAATGTGGATGAGAATGGTCGTCGAGACGTGCAAGGTGTCATCGACATTCTAGAAGCAATCATGGACAAACCTTTCAAGGTTAAGTGTCATGTTAGCTTTGTTTCGCAGGCAACGGCTGTCATCAAAAAGGAGCTTCAGAACTGTCGTGCAGGACGGGCTTGGAATGAAAATGAAGAGTCAATGAGTGCACAGGCAGCAAAAAGCAGCTCTTCTGTAGAGATGGATGTTAGCTGTGTGGTTGATGACTTCTTCAGCAACTTCAGTGTTGTTGGTTCAAACGGCCTGATGAAGGAAGGTTCAGAAATGAAACCTCTGAACAAGCCTGAGGATATGCAGGCAGTCAAGGTGGGTGCCAGCAAAGAAGCATAAGACCTTGACACAGTCTTCTCTGGAAACAATGAAGACAAAATAAGAATAGAGGGAGCCCTACGGGGCTCCCTCTTTTTTTATGGTAAGGGGCACAGTGCACCCAGCCATTAACCTAGTGCTTGTTCTAAGGAGGACAACATGACTTACAAGACAGCAAAGACTCTGAAACTCAACACCCTCACCTTTAAGGCGATTCGTACTCTTCAGTATGAGAAAAGCACCATGGTCCGTAAGGAGGCCTCCGTCCCCTTCGTCACTGTGGATTCCGACACTACAGTTGGGTACTCAGGGCTCGTTGGGTATGTCAACAGCAACAAGACAGAAAAAGAACCACGGGAAGCCCCTCGTCTTGGCTTCAAGAAGGGACCTGAGCCCAAGTTCAAGAAGACGAAACTTGTACCTGTGCCGTTCTCAAAGACGGCATTGGCTTCCATCGAGGAGGCTCTGAGTATGGGGGGATTCAAAGATTGGGCTGATTTCAAGTCCTTGAAGGGGATCGGACCTGTGACTTCGAAGATCATGGAGGACCTAGGCTGGAATGAAACTATGTTCTTCTTCTATAAGGAGAATGCGACTGGATCCGGGGTAACTCGTGTCAGCAACTTCTTCACTCTGAAGCAGGTGAAGCACAAGCATCCATCGGGAGTCAATTGGCGTAGTCCTAACCCGAATAAGCAGATCTCAGCTGAGTTCTGTGGTGGTGCCATGGTTGCTATCGGGTGGCCAGGAGCTAAGAGGAAAGGAATCAAGCCTAAGTGTGTGGCCAGGGATACCAAGCATGTTGACATCGCAGTGGAGTTTCACAAACACTTGATGGCTTCGGCTAATCAGGTGCTTAGTGACGGGGGCTGCGTAATGGGTTGGAAGTTTTCTCATCCAGAAGCAATCCGTAAGCCATACGGCTATGTACGGGATGAAAAGACATTTGTCAGGTTCCTCACTACAGAGGTAGACGAGGCAGAAGGTGACAAGCTCATCTATCCTGATGGTGACATGTTCCTGGTTGAAAGGCCAATTCCTAGTGGGCTGCATACGGGTGACTGCACTTTGGTCAGGCCATTGGAGCTGGCTGAAGACCTGACTACCAACTTGGCTGCATTGATGAATGTTCCATGCAAGCTCGTGAACATCTACCGTGATGGAAAGTCAGGTACAATGAAGGTGGGCTACAATGAAAGGGTTGGAGGATTCCACTGGAAAATAGCTCCAAAGGCTGAGCAGTCACATGATGTGGTACTGAAGGATCCTATGCCTGGATTGACTGACACAGACAAAGAGCATCACAATGTCGTAATGGCAAGCTTGTCTGAGCAGAATGACCAGAAGCGTGCAGCACTTGAAGAAGAAAGGAGGAAGGAGAATGAAGAGCTGGTAGAAAAAGGTCTTAAGCCAAAGCTCTTTGGTAGAGACTGGATTGAGTATCTCTACGAGGTGTATCTGGAGATGACAAGCAAGAATGGCTGGGGAGCAGTCATGAAAGAAGCAGAGGAAAAGGTCAAAGACTTTCAGGCAAAAGAAGAAGTTTATGACACATTCTTTAAGCCTTTGTTTCCAAAATGGGCTTTTCTGCGGGAGTTTGAGCAAAAGTGGTTCAAGGCTTCAAAGCACGGGAAGATCACCAGCGCAGAAGAAGAAGAGTATTCAAGGCTGATGAAAGATGCCCCTGGGACATTCAACTGCTGGCAAGATCTGAGCAATGAAAACTTGAAGCTCTCCAAGGAACTTAGTGATTCACTTGCAGGAATCCCTGAAGAGCTTCGGGACATGAAGTGGAAGTTTGAGAACTACGTTCTCAACACCAAGCTGGAAACTCAGTTTGAAGAGAGGGCTCAGGCTGACACAATTGGAGGGAACTTCAGTAGTGCAAATGCCAAGATGTTCAGTTCCGTTGAAGAGGGTCTGAAAGAAGGTGCTGCTCTAGTCCTGGATTCTCTAGCAACTAGGTCTGATAGCTCTTGGGAATTCTCCTGTTTGGAGGCAATTGCAGAGAACCTCAAGGAAGAACACATCTACATTACTGGCCTGAATCGGAACATCGGAAAGCTGGGTTATGCAGAGAAGCGGGCACATATGAGTTCCAAGCTGAATCTACTCAGAAATGGGTCTGAAGAGTTTAAGGTCAACTTGCGTGAGATCACAAGAGTTGTCAGTGGAACCAAATGGAAGGAAGGCCTTCGTGAGGAGGTCTACTCTGGTGAAGATGTGCTTTGGTCAAAAGATATTGGCTTAGAAAAGGATATCTATCTTCAGAGAACATTCAACTGGGAGCCATCCACAGTGGAGATCATTCAGAAGGGTGGCATTGCTAAGAGCAAGCCCATCAAGAAGGTTGAGACTGAGGAAGACTACTGGGCTCAAGTTGATACTCATGGTCTATTAAATAAATAAGTAACAATCCAACAATAACAATATAATAGGGGCCCTTCGGGGCCCCTTTCTTTTTATATGGCTAACGCTACGCGAACTACATAACCCCTTTCCCATAGCCCATTCCTCTACTCATTTTTTATTTTAACCGCTACGCTAACTACACCCCTAACCTTTATATATTTTTACCCTTTTTTATTTACAACGCTACGCAATCCTAATGACAATCCTGTTAGTAGCAATAGGTATTATTGGTCCCCATAGCTAAAGGTATTCACAAGTATAGAGAATATCGGTAGTCTTAGGATATGGGAATGTTAAATGAATGTGGATACTAGTCTGCATGATTTACTCAACCTGTCTATATATACAATGGCAGATGACGAAGGAGATGGTATGTCAGATACAACAGAAGCGAAAGTTGCAGAAGCAGCACAAGCAACAGGAACAAAAGGGAAAACCAAGAAAGAGCTGATAGACCTACTTATTGGGTGTATTGGGTTGGCGATTGGATACTCGATTGCTTTCTCTATTGCGTGCCTCAAGAGTCTTAAGTTCTGGGGCAAGAGCGAGAACCAAGGTGTCTTTGTTAAGAGCATCCGTAACGCAATGGGTCAAGATACTGTAGAAGAGACTCAAGCTGCTGAACAGAAATCTTAATCATTAACGTCTGTAGGAGGACACAGTGACTAGCCAAGAGAAAAAGATTGTTGAAGACGAGTACCTCAACGAGAACAACGAAACACATACTCGCCAGTACGATGAAGATACTGGTGAAGTATATTACACAAGTGAACTTACATGGACTGAGACTATAGTCGATTTGTGTAAGACACTATGTGCCGCTACGCAACTTGGATTAGCAAAAATGAATCCAGTTGTAATGGTAGCATTACTAATTGCCACTTACGTTCTATGTTTGAATGTAGGTGATCCCGTAGTTAACTCAATTGATAACCAAGGTATTTGCCTTCTGGAAATGCGTAACTTCAATGGTCTAACTCCTACATTTCAAGAGCTAGAACTAGAAGAGATTGTTGACCGCATCCATAAATGTGGCCGTGCCTTTGATGTTGATACCAGCCGTCTTACTGTAGCTAGTAAGTAGGTCCTCCTTAGGTTTCCCGGTATGCTTGTATAGGTACCGGGAACTTAGGAATATAACGATTTAACCCCTAACGCATAGAAAGGTATGTGTGAACTACAAAACTAATGAAGAAGCTGGTGTGACCTATGACCAGTGGAGCCGTCCTCGTAAGATCTTTTTCTGGACTGGCGCTGCAGTTGCAGGCACACTGATGCTTCCACTACTTCCCATCCTTGCTATACAAGCATTCCTTGTAGGCAAGAAGATGACTAAAGACCTTAAACTTTAACTTATACCTGCCTAGTCCCCCCCTTGGGGGGGCAGGGGGGTTGACTTAGTATCTCTTTTAGTAAAAGATATACCAAAGTCAGAGATCAGGAAGATCAATCCTTTAAGATTGTCCTCCCTATATATCTTCCTGGTCTCATTCCCCCCGGAGGGGGGATAAGAAGTCGAAAGATATCTTCAAGCTCATAGAGTTTGAGGAGAGA
>PVBE010001945.1_pt1 | contig 17869 bp, 12 predicted proteins | sample 1631181 | NCBI WGS metagenome assembly PVBE01 (sample SAMN08397723, study PRJNA350692) | Marine metagenome, whole genome shotgun sequencing project. | isolation source: water | place: Pacific Ocean | collected 2012-04
AAGGTTACAAGCATAGCTTGGAGCGCATGTCGTTCCATGGGCCGACCCTCCATCCTGTTTTGTGGACAACTACAAGATGTAGTGGTCGGCCCACCATTTGCAACAAAATACGGTAGAGAAACCGCAAAACTCTAGGCTAGGCGGCGTCGGGACCGTGAATGTTGATAGAGATTGGGCGCAGAACTACCCTCATCCACAGAACCCGCCCGTCTGGAAATGGCGCAGAGAGAAGTAGATTCCCTATTTTGCGAATCCCATGGCCGCAACCGAAACACTCGGCTGCGGCTTTTATTTTTGTGTAAACGTTGAGGGGAGCGCGAGCGCCGCGCTCGCTTTAACGAGAGGCTATAGCGCCGTGCGGACGGCAAGCAGCTGATCCAAGAGCCTTGGTACATCGCGCAAGCGCAACGAATTCGATCCGTCCGAGAGGGCCCGTTCCGGGTTCGGATGAACCTCCGTGAACAACCCATCGATGCCGTAAGCCGCAGCGGCGCGGGCCAGCGGGATGACATACTCCCGATTTCCCGAAGAAGTCCCGCCCTTGCTGGGAATCTGAACGCTGTGCGTCGCGTCGAATATGACAGGGAATCCCGTAGCGGAGAGCACGCTGAAAGAGCGGAAATCCACGACCAAGTTATGATAGCCGAAAGACGCCCCGCGCTCCGTCAGCCAAATCTTGTCGTTACCCGTTGCCGAGACCTTCTGCGCCGCATACTGAACATCCTCGGGCGCCATGAACTGCGCCTTCTTGATATTGACGATCTTCCCAGCGCGCCCCGCGGCTTCCAGAAGATCCGTCTGCCGCGACAAGTACGCCGGAATCTGAAGAACATCCAGAACCTGCGCCGCCCAACTCACCTGGTCAGTTTCGTGAATATCGCTCAAGATGGGCACGTCGAAGTCGCTGCGAACGCGCCCCAAAATGGCCAGGCCCTCCTCGATTCCCGGTCCCCGGTAGGACGTAGCGGCAGTGCGATTCGCCTTGTCGAAGCTGGCCTTGAAGTAGAGTTCGACATCGTAAGAGGCCGTTATCTCCTTCAGCGTTCCCGCGATCTCCAGCGTCAATTCCTCCGTCTCGACAACGCAGGGACCGGCGACGAACAGGAGCCGTTCGCGCCGGCTCATTCGTCGTCCGCCGAGAGCACGGCAAGCCCGGCCTTAACCAAGTCATGCATGTGAATAGCCGAGACCGGCCGGCCATCTTTATCCACCACCGCAAGCAGCGTGATCGAGTGATCCTCCATCAGGCGCATCGCGTCAATCGCCGGCGCGTCCGCGCCAATCGATTTGGGATGCGTACTCATAACGGTTCGGACCGGGATAGAGAGAGGTTCGGCATGCGCTTGGATCACACGCCGCAAATCCCCATCCGTCAGAATGCCAACCAGCCGCCTCTCCGGGTCCGTGATGAACGTAGCGCCCATATTGCGGCGCGAAGTCATCTCATAAATCGCCTCCTGTACCGTCACGGTATCCGGAACGGCCGGCATGTCCTCGGAGTTCACCATAAGATCCGAGACTTTCGCCGAGAGAATATTGCCGAGGCTTCCCCCCGGGTGCCGTTGGGCGTACTGGTCGCGCGTCAGTCCGCGGGCGGCCATCAGCGCGGCCGCCAACGCGTCGCCCATGGCCAGGGCGGCCGTAGTGCTGGCCGTAGGTGCCATGCCCAGCGGGTCGGCCTCGCGATCCACGCTCACATCGAGCACCACATCGCTGCCGCGCGCCAGCGTAGAACTGACCACACCCGTCAGGGCGATGATAGGCGTCTTCAACTGCTTCAAGTGCGGAAGCAACTCTACGACCTCAGCCGTTTCTCCGCTATTTGATATCGCTAGCACGATATCTGCCTCAAGCACTACGCCCAAATCGCCGTGCACCGCCTCTCCCGCATGAAGGAAATGAGCCGGGGTGCCCGTGCTTGCCAGCGTCGCTGCAATCTTTCGGCCGACGAGGCCAGTCTTTCCGACACCTGTTACTACGATGCGGCCCGCGCAGCCATGGAGCAAAGCCGCGGCCCGCGCCGGGGCATCAAGCGAGCGGCCCAGCAGATTCGTCAGCGCGTCTCGCTCGATCTCCAAGGCCCGCCGGACGACGCCCTCGAAATCGAACAATGCGCCCGGCGGGGAGCCGGGCCCGCCGGTGCGTTCAGGCAGCACCATGTTCTATCCAGTCCCAATCCATCGATTCATCCTATTCAATGTATGGCAGTCCGTATTGTAGATCAGCGCGCCTCTATTCCCACTAATCCTCCTCGCGAAGGCACAATTCCCACCACTCTTCCAATTTCTCCGTGAATCCCATCCGGTCGAGAAACGCCATGTCGGCCTCCGCTTCCGCGGCGCCATAGGCTTTGGCGCGTTCGTCTTCGCAGAAATAATCGGCCACGTGCACCGCCGTCAGCGGCGTGAACCCGTGTTCGGGAACAGCCGAATGGTAATTCTTCTCAGGCACCACGGAAGGGTAATCGTGGTAAGTCACCGATTCCACCAATGGGTCGGGCAAGCCCCAGAGCTCCAAGAGGTACCCGCCCGCTTCGTCGTGCGTCGATTGAAAAACGCGCTTCTCCGCCTCGAACAGAGAAATCTGCTCCGCCTTGGCCAGCCGCAACGCGTCTCCAAGTTCCTTCGGCATGCGGGTCGCCAAAATAACCAGGCCCAGATCGTGCAGCAAACCGCCCGTGAACGAATCATCGATAATCTGCCATTAGTCCATCTCATTCTTCGCGAACTCACCCACGCTCAGGCTGTGATCCCACAGCGACTCTACGGAAAATCCGCCCGGGAGGGCCTTCGATATGACCAGCGAAAACGCTTCGACCATGAGCACCATCGCGCTGATCTTCTGCATGCCGAGAAGACTCGCCGCCTGCACTACACTGGGAACTTGGTTCCTCAGGCCGGTGCCCGCCGAATTCACTACCTGCAAGAGCTTCGCACTCATGCCGATATCCTTTTCGATAATTTCCGCGACCTTCGCTATCGAGGGACCGGAAGAGTGAATCTCATTCATGACCTCCTGATAGAGGACCGGGAGCGAGGGAACTCCCCCAACTTCATGCAGTCGCCTCTTCAGCGGCGATTCCGTGAGGTGTTCGCGCGGCGAACAGGCCCGCGTGATCAGCACACGAACCTCGTGCGGCTCGCAAGGCTTCTCAAGGAGTTGGTGGGCGAAATTCGGCGCCTTCATGATGGAGCAGTTTCCGCCGGATCCAGTCATTCCGGAGCGAATCGAATTAGGGTGGAGCGTCTTCACCTTGGCGAGAAAATCGACACCATCCATGTCGCTCATGCCGAGGCTGGCCACCATCACGTCCAGCTTCTCGCCGACCGACGCGAGCTCAAGGACCCGCTGAGGGGTCGTCACGAATGACATGCCCCACAGGGTCTTCTCCGATTGAAGAGCCCTCTCCAGATCCTGGAGATGCTTCTCCTCTTCATCGACAAATACGATGCGCTTCATAGTTCTCCACCGAATCAAACGAGAATACAAGCCGAAACGACGGGTAGCGTGCAACAAACGAAGGCGCCGTGGCCTCGCCTGCCATAGCCCCTCACAGAGCCGGGCAGCGTCTGAGAAAGTATCGAAAGAGACGCGGTATTGTCAATAAAATAGCCGATTGGAGCGTAGAATTTTCACCCGATGTCTCTAACGACAGGAACCCATATCCAGCCGTCAACGTGGCCCAAACCAAACACAGAACCTAACGGTCGCGTTCACATCCCCGGTTTCGCCTTTCAGCGCCTCGCCACGAAGTCCGACGAGCGGCGAGGCTCAGGCGTCCAGCAATGTTTTCACGAAGGCGCGGGCGGCCTTTGTCCGATAAGCACCACGGCGCCAGATGGCCCCAATTCGAATGGCGGGAAGGCCATCGATACGCACCATCGAGAGGCGCGCGCGGTCCATCTCCGTAACCACGATCTCTGGAAGGAAAGACAACCCGATCCCTTCGCCGACATACCGCTTGATCACTTCGAAGCTTCCGCTATCCATGATGACCTGCGGCAAAAAGCCTTCCGCTTCAAGGTGAGACCAGAGGGCTTTGCCAGTTCTCGTTTCCCGTTGGAGGAGCACGAAGGATTCGCGCGCGAGCCGGGCAAGACTGACGCGCCGGCGTTCGGACAGGGGGTGGCCTTTCGGAACAACAAGCGCGAGCCGTTGCGAAAACAGTTCGCGCGATTCCAGGGCGTCGCCTTCGATCGGCAGCGTCACGATTCCTAAGTCCAGTTCCCCGCGCTGAATCGCGTCGCCGATTTCATCCGTCGAGCGCGTAACCAACGCCAGCCGCGTGTTGGGCATCCGCTCCGAAAACGTCCGAACACGATCGGGTAAGAAGTAGAGGGCGTTCGTATCGCTCGCGCCCACCCGCAACTCCTGTTCGGCGGCCTCGTCAAAGTCCTTCATTTCCCGAGCCAGGCCGGCCGCCCCATCGATAAGAATCCGCGCCCGTTTGTAGACCAGCGTCCCGGCGGGCGTCGGGAGGCCCGCGCCTCGGTCGTAGAGCGCTTGCCCCAGTTCCCGTTCGAGAGCCTTGACTTGCTGACTCACCGCCGGCTGCGACCGGTGTACCGCCTCCGCGGCAGCCCGGAAGCTACCGGTGTCGAGGATGGCGCAAAAGCAGCGGAGCGCGTCGAGAGTCATCGATAAGAAATCCTTATGGATACAATTATATCATTTTGTTTGAACTATCACCACCCGACGTGTATTTTTGCCGAATTCGGTAGTCCGTTCGAGAGGAATCCATTATGTCAGACATGAAGCGCAGCGTAAGCTACCGCGACGCGGGTGTGAATATCGACGCGGCGGACGAGGCCCTTGACCGAGTGAAGGAATCGATCAAGCGAACATTCGACGAGAACGTGCTCGAGGATATTGGCAGCTTCGGGGCCATGTACAACTTCGACATGAAAGGCATCAAAGACCCGGTCCTCGTGTCCAGCGTAGACGGCGTAGGCACGAAACTAAAACTCGCCTTTATCACGGGCAAGAACGATACGGTAGGCGTCGACCTAGTCTCCCATTGCGTGAACGACATTCTCGTGCAAGGCGCGCGGCCACTATTCTTCCTCGACTATCTGGCCTTCGGCTTACTCGAACCCAGCGTAGTCGAGGACGTGATTCGGGGGATTACCGTTGGCTGCCGCTACGCGGGCTGTTCGCTCATCGGCGGGGAGACGGCGGAAATGCCCGGGCTGTACACCAAGGGCGAGTATGATCTCGCCGGCACCATCGTGGGCGTGGTCGACCGCGCCAAGATTGTAGACGGATCGACCATCCAGGAAGGCGACGTAGTCATCGGCCTGCAATCTTCGGGCCTGCACACGAACGGCTTCAGCCTGGCCCGAAAGATTTGCTTCGAGATCGGCGAACTTGGAATCGACGATGAAATGCCCGGCGTCGGACGCACCGCGGCGGAAGCGCTCATGGCACCGCATCGCAGCTACGCGAAGGTCATCCAAGTGGTCAGCCGCATCGTCAATATCAAGGGCATGGTTCATGTCACGGGTGGTGGAATCACCGACAACCTACCCAGGACTTTGCCGGATAGCCTCGCGGTGCACGTGGACTTGAACGCCTTCGAGGCGTTGCCCATATTCCGCTATATGCAGGAAACGGGCAACGTCGAACAATCGGAAATGTTGCGGACCTTCAACTGCGGCCTCGGATTCCTGGTAATCGTGTCGGACGAGGAGAAGGAGCGGGCGTTGGACGCTCTCACGCAAGCGCTCGAGCAACCGAAGGCAATCGGAACGATTACCCGTGGCGACGGCAAGGTCTCGTATTCGGGAGCATTGCATTATGCCTGACACTCCTGTTGTAGAACCCGGCGCCGCGCATCGGGTCGAGGTCGGCGTGAAGGCCGGAACACGCGACGCGGCCGGCGAGAATGTCAAGGGGCGCGTCTTAGAAGATCTCGAGATCGCTTTGGATGACGTGCGGGTGATCGACGTGTATACCATCCTCGCGGACCTGAGCACGGAGGAACTGGACCGCGTCCGGATCGAGCTGTTCACGGATTTGATTATTCAGGAGTCTACGGCGTCGGGCGCGCTGGCCAAGGATTTCGACTACCTGATCGAAGTCGGGTTTCGGCCAGGCGTGACGGACAACGTGGGAAAAAGCTCCGCCGAGGGAATCGCGGATGTGCTCGGAAGGCCGTTATCCGAGGGCGAGGCCGTTTTCAAGTCGGCCCAGTACCTTCTACGCGGCGAGGTGGACGGCAAGACGTGCAAGGAAATCGCCGAAGGCCTGCTTTCAAACAACCTCATTCAACAATCGGCTGTCGTCTCCGAGGCAGGATTCGCGGCGAGTGATCGAGGCCTGCTGCTCGAACTTCCGATTGTCACCGAGCGTAGCGATGTGGCCGTGAAGCGTGTAGGCCTCGACCTGCCAGACAACGCCCTCGAGGCGTTGAGCCGAGACCGAATGTTGGCCCTGGATCTCAGCGAAATGAGGGCCATCAAGAACCACTACGCAACCGGCGTCGTGCGGGAAGAGCGGGAAAGCCTCGGATTGCCCGATGTCCCGACAGATATCGAGATCGAGATTCTGGCGCAAACGTGGTCGGAGCACTGCAAACACAAGATCTTCGCCGCGCGAATCCAATACACCGGCGAGAACGGCGCGTCCCGCTCGATCGATGGCCTGTTCAAGAACTATGTCAAGGCGACGACGGATCGCGTCGCGAAGCGGGTCGATTGGCTCGTGAGCGTGTTCGACGACAACGCTGGGATCGTCCGTTTCGACGAGGAATGGAATTTCGCGCTTAAGGCAGAAACCCACAATAGCCCATCGGCGCTGGACCCATACGGTGGCGCGATTACGGGTATCGTTGGCGTCAATCGCGACATCCTGGGCGCGGGAATGGGGTGCCGTTGCATCTTCAACACCGACGTGTTTTGTTTCGCGCCGCCTGATTTCGATGGGGAGATTCCAGCGCGCTTGTTTCATCCGCGGCGCGTCCTGCGGGGCGTGCACCAGGGCGTCATGGATGGCGGAAATCAGAGCGGAATCCCCGACGTAAACGGCGCATTCGTTTTCCATGAGCGCTTTCTCGGCAAGCCGCTCGTGTTCTGCGGCACCGGTGGGCTCATTCCCGCGAAGGTCAACGGAGAACCCAGCGAAGTGAAAACCGCCCAACCGGGGCATCTTATCGTTATGGTGGGCGGCCGCATCGGGAAAGACGGCATTCACGGCGCGACTTTTTCGTCCGAGGAATTGCACGAAGGCTCGCCCGCGACCGCCGTGCAGATTGGCGACCCCATCACGCAGAAGAAAGTAGCCGATTTTCTTATCGAAGCGCGGGACGCGGGCCTCTTCGCCTGCGTGACCGATAACGGCGCGGGCGGTTTGTCGTCAAGTGTCGGCGAAATGGCTCAGGGTTCGGGCGGTTGCCGGGTCTACCTCGAGAAGTGCCCGCTGAAGTACGCCGGCCTCGCGCCCTGGGAGATCTTTCTCTCCGAGGCGCAAGAGCGCATGACGCTGGCCGTCGCGTCCGACCGAATCGAGGAATTGCTCGCGCTCGCGCGCCGCCACGCCGTCGAAGCGACGACCATCGGCGAATTCACGGATAGCGGACGGCTCGAGTGTTTCTATGAAGGGGAGCGCATCGCAGCGCTCCGCATGGATTTTCTGCACGATGGCGTACCTACGATGGAACTGACGGCGAAGTTGGACCCACCCGCGCTACCGGACGAACCGCGGCCCACGGTTTCGGTGGGCTCCGATCTTACCGGTGACCTCAAGTCGGTTCTGGGTTCGTACAACGTGTGCAGCAAAGAAAACTTCGTTCGTATGTATGACCACGAGGTGCTCGGGCAGAGCGTTCTCAAACAGTTCCAGGGCGTTAACGAAGACGGGCCGGGCGACGCAGCAGTCATACGCCCCGTGCCCGGCTCGGATCGCGGCATTGCGATCGCGTGCGGAATTTGCCCAAAGTACTCCGAGCTCGACGTGTACTGGATGATGGCCGCGGCAATTGACGAAGCGGTACGGAACCTCGTGTGCGTCGGAGCGAGAATGGGCGCGATTGCCGGCCTCGACAATTTCTGTTGGCCGGACCCCGTTCAAAGCGAAAAGACGCCCGACGGCGCGCACAAGCTCGCGCAACTGGTTCGCTGTTGCGAAGCGCTGCACGAGATCTGCGTCGCCTACGACATTCCCCTCATCAGCGGCAAAGATAGCATGAAGAACGACTACAAGATGGGCGGCACGAAAATCAGCATTCCGCCCACAGTGCTGTTTACGGCGTCGGCGGTGCTCGATGATGTGAACAAGGCCGTCTCGATGGACGTGAAAGCGCCCGGCGATGTCGTTTACGTATTGGGGGACACGGCGGACGAACTGGGCGGAAGCGAATACCTCGCCTTGCACGGGAATCTCGGCGCCGTTGTTCCGAAGGTAGATCCGCCGCCGGCTCGTGAGCGCTACGAACGCCTGTCTAACGCAATAGAGAAAGGCTTAGTCGCGTCGTGTCACGATTGCAGCGACGGCGGCTTGGGCGCGGCGCTGGCGGAGTCCGCGTTCGCCGGTGGCTATGGAATGGACCTTGACCTTACAGGGCTCGGCGTGGACGACGCCATCGTCGCATTATTCAGCGAGAGCCAGAGCCGCCTGGTCGTGACCGTTCGTCCAGAAGACGCCGACAGCTTCGAGGGAGCGATGGGCGGGAGCGCCGTTACGCCCCTTGGTGTCGTTACCGACAGCCCGACATTCAAAGCGGCATGCCCTGGGGATTGCCGTGTCGAGTCGTCGATTGCCGAATTAAAAGAGGCGTGGCAAGAGCCCTTGCGTTGGTGATGGCCGCCGCGGCGATTGCTGGGATTAATCAATCGAGAAGGATCGCACTGTGAGCGTACACGCGCTGGTCTTGACGGGATTCGGTATCAACTGCGACGCGGAGACGGAGACGGCGTTTAGCCGCGCGGGCGCGGACGCGCATCACGCGCATCTCAACGACTTGATCGCGCGGCCGGATACGCTGAACGAAATGGACATCTTAGCCATCCCCGGCGGCTTTTCCTTCGGAGACGATGTAGCCTCTGGCCGGATTTTCGCGAACCGACTGCGTTTCCAGTTGGGAAGCGCGTTGCTCAAGTTCGTGCGGGACGGCAAATTGGCCATTGGGATTTGCAACGGGTTCCAGGTCATGGTCAAGATGGGCCTGCTCCCTCTCTTCGACGGCGCATTCGAACAGGAAGTTACGTTGACGCACAACGATCACAACCGTTTCGAGAATCGATGGGTCCATCTCAAAACCGCCGAGGACACCCGCTGCGTCTGGCTCGAGGGAATCCGAAATCTCGAATTGCCCGTCCGTAACGGCGAAGGAAAGTTTGTACCCCGAGACGCGGACACGCTCGCGAGGCTCCAGCGCAACGGACAGGTCGCTCTGCGCTATGCCGGCTCCGGGCGCGGACCATCCTACAATCCAAACGGGTCGGTGGACGATATTGCCGGCATCTGCGATCCCTCCGGGCGGGTCTTCGGCCTCATGCCTCATCCCGAGGGGTACGTGCTGCCAACGAACCATCCGCGTTGGACCCGCGAAGATGTGGGAGTGGGGGACCTCGGGCTGCGCCTGTTCATCAACGCGGTGGAGTACGTTCGCGGCCCGGCGCGGGAGTCTGTGCGAACATCCTGAATCGCGCCAATGGCTCATGCTATTCTTCACGAATGGCAAGGGCACGACAGAAGGAGAAGATTACGGCGCGCCGAGTGAGCGTGGTGGCGCTGACGTGGCTTCTCTTGTCCGCGGGCATCCTCGGGCATGCAGGCGCAACTCAGCGAGATGGCGCCCATATTTGCGGCCCTGGCGGACAAGAACGGCATCAATCCGGCCGACTTGCCGGCAAACCGATAACATTTGCGGGCGTCGGCCCGCTGCGCGGACATGCGCCGCGTCCGCTATTTCAACCCATCGTGCGTCTTGTCGTTTACCGTATCGTCCGTGAAGAGAACGCGCACAAAAGAGCCATCCGCATTCTTCCATTCGTACACGTCGGAGTCCATGTGGTTCATATTCAGGCCTGGAATAAGGTGTTCGGTCTCGTGAGAGAGAAGCGTTCCCTCGCCGTGTAACAACTTGCACACGTCCTCATACTTCATATCGTGTTCGAGCTTTTCATAATCCGCGAGGGCAATACGATGGGGCCGTTGGGTAGTCATAGCGCGTACTCCAGGGATCGAATTGATGTATACACAGATTCTACCGCATTCGCCCCCAGAAAATTCTCGAACCGATAATTTCGCCAGCGGCTCGACCATTTCCGCCTCTGTCTTCCCACCACGAAAGCCGCGAAGATCACGAAGAATCGCTCTCTCAATATTGGTTCGAACGTTCAAGTGGATCGACGGGCGACACCCTAGTTCTTTCTACAGCCACCAAAGTATCGAGAAGGGGATCGTGATCGCTTCCAATTGCTACAAGCCCTTCGCGCTCTACGTTTCCATTTCCCGTTTGCCCGAGAGAATGTCGTAGAACTTCTCTTCGCCCTTGCGGTCCGAAGTCGTCATGGACGAGACCAGGGGTACCGCGATCAAGGGCAATATCGTAGTCAGGTAAGAGGGGTCCAATCCTTGACCGGAACCCAAGAAGTCCTTGAAAAGGAGGTGCGTGGCGCGCGTGATGGCCGAGGTGCCCTCGGGGGCGGAGTGGTCGATCCATTCGGCCCAGCGAATGGCGCCATACCAGACAACGCCGCCCGCGTAGCCGGTGACCATGCCCCAATAGGCGCCGGCCTCGGTCGTCTTCCTGTAGTAGATGACATATCCGACCGCGATGGCGGGGGGCACGACTACCGCGAATCCGAAAAGCAGAATGTCCAGGATGGAGATGGGCGAATCGGCGATGGACCACACATAGGCCAACGCCGCGGCGAGCCCTCCATAGATAATCGTAGTGACGCGGTAAGCACGAAGATTCTGTGCGGACGAATAGTTCCTTGCGAAGGGAAGCCAGTCGCGCACAAACATCGTCGAGCTGGAGAGGAGGATGGGGCCGCCGGACGAGATGACCGCCGCCAAGATGGCGGCAAGCGCGATGCCGCCCACCCACACGTTGATTTCGGTAGGAAGGGCCGTGAGATTTCTGTAGCCCGCGAGGCCCGGGTCAAGGCCCTTCGCGGCGAGTGTTTCCATTCCCACGAGTCCCGCGAGCAGCGGCATAAGCGAGGCGATGATACCGGCAAAGAGAAAGGCGGGTACGATCATTTTCTCCGTCCGGGCTGAGGTGGCGAAATTGGTGTATATCGAGGCGCCGGGCGTGTGAATAGCCGTCGAGAAGACTAGGCCAAATACCGCGAATCCCGATGCCCCAGTGAATCTCCACCAGGCCGCGCTATCCTTGCCGCCTTCAGCGAAATGAGTGTCTATTCGCCCCGTGACCGCTTCCCACCCGCCAAGATGTCCAATACCGAGATAACCGACCAGGCCCAGCCCAATGAGGATGGTGGCGCAGTGGATAAGGTTCGTGGCCACCGATCCCCATAGGCCGCCGAGCGAAATGTAGCTAACCAGGACGACTGCCGCGATGCCGACGGTCATGTACATGGGCAATCCGGTAACGCCGCTGAGGATAATCCCGATTACGTAAGCCTCGATCACGTTTACGATGAGATACTCGGTTTGCACACACAGGCTGGTCAGCGCTTGACATCGTGTCGAGCCGAAACGGACCGCGAAGATTTCGCCGACAGTCTGGAGCTTCAAGCGGCGGTAGGCAACGGCGAACAAGCAGCCCACGAGCGCCATGGCGAGAAAAGTGCTGATGGCATACCACCACATATTCCACATGCCCCCGCCGGGACCGCCCTTCATGACATTTCCAGCAACCCCATAGGTGCCCGCGCCCCCGATACGCGTTCCGGCGATGCCCACGGCGACCATCACCATGCTCATCCCTCCACCCGCGACGGCCCAGTCGCGCGAGCTTTTCGTCCGGCCGGACAGGGCCATGCCCACAGCGGTAACGACCACGAGGTAGACGATGATTACTGCGATGGGGATGTAGGCTTCCATAGTTACTCAAGTCCCTGTCGTGAGTGGATTAGGGTTGCGCGCAAGGTAAGACATTTTTCGGGGCTAGTGCAAGAGAAGCGCCGCGCTTCCGAACGAGACTATCCTGAGAGTGTGGCGCTTCGATTGGTATCCCGTCCGAACCTGCCGATCAGATGACGCCCTCGGCGGGGGAGCCCTGTTCAGCGGGGGGGCTGCGCCGGATGTCGCGGTTCGCCTTCGCGGCTACGAGAAGGAGGCGCTCCAGTTCCGCATAGTACGCGTCCGATTCCATGCTGTCCTTCTCGCGTTTCAACTCAAATATCCGGTCGAGCGTGGACAGGTAGGTATCGACCGACTCTTGCGGGGCCGAGGGGCTGAACGTGTGATCCTTCAGATAAGTAGTGGCCGCGAGGAGGCCGTCCGCGCCATCATCGATAGAATCGGTACCGCCTTCATCGAGCCCTTCAAGGGGGAGCCTGGAGCCCAAGCCATCGCCATTGTCGTCCAAGATGGCGTGTTCCGTAGCGAGGAGCCCTTCCCCCACAAACCAAGCCCCCGTCAGTTCCGCGGCATAATGGGCGGCCTCCAAAATGGTGATGCGCTCGTCCCGGTTGCGGTCGGCGCTGCCGCTCTCCAGACCTTCGATGAAGAACCCCATGAACTCAGTAGCATTGATTTCGTTGATGTCCTTCGTCGCCGAGGCGATGATCCGGTTAGGCCCGCTTACGGCATTGATAAACCCGGCGCCGCTGGAAGTAGCGACGACCAGCACGATGCGCCGCGCGCGAATAGTATCGAGCTGTTCCGCAAGGCTCTTCGCCGTGAGGTCACGCGAGGGGATGTGGAGCTTCGTGTCCCGTTTGAAATGACTGCCGTGGCCGATGAGATATACGTACAGATCCTCATCGGGCTCGATCCGTTCTGAAAGGTTCTCCAACTCCAGGCGAATCGTTTCCAGGGAGATGGACTTTGTAGAATCGAGCGCCCCTTCGAGAGGCTCCACAAGCCGCGCGATGTTTTCGGCGGGAATGGATAATTGCTCGGCGAGCGCCTTGTCGAGACGGGCGCTCCACTCCCTGAACAGTTGCCGGTAAGCCTCCTCGCCGCCGCTCCCCGAAAGGATCAGGTGGTGCGACGCGGCTCTCGCCTGACTCGGCGGAAGCCCACACACTACGGCCGCGGCGGCCAGGAAAGCGAAACCGAAACGTATCCCGAACGACATGCTCATGCGCGGCCCCTCCTCCGGCGTAGATACCATTCCAAGGCCAGCATGATTACCAGCGCGACGTAGAAACCGGGGAGGTGCCAAATGTGGAGGAGGAGCTCGTCGGCGTCGTCGCGCTCTGGCAGCGGAATCCGTTGGGCCAACGCCGCTAGTTCGCCCAGCGGAACGAGCTCGCCGCCCGTCGACTCGGCTAATTCGCGAAGGAAGTCCGGATTGTGTTGGGCCATCTGAAATTCGCGCCGGTCGGGTTCGACCAGAAAGGCTTCGGAGAGTGTGCCAACCGTTTCGTCTTTCTCGTTTAGCGAGGAGAGCACGAGATTGTAGACCCCGGTCTCTTCAGGCGTGAAACGGCTCGAGTAGAGGCCGGCCTCTTGGATGGACTCATCTACAGACAGCGCCAGTTCTTGGTTGTTGGGGGTGGTGAGCGTGACGCTCGTCCGTAGGCCCTCCCGGCGGTCGAAAGTTTCATCGCAAATGACAAAGTCGAGATCGACGGGCGCGCCCTGCGCGTAGGCGTCCTGCTTACCGCGCAAGAACGTAGACTCCGGCGTATCGTGAACCAGATTCCGGACCACCTGCCGCCAAAGCCGCTCGTGGCGATCGTCCTCCGTGTCCAGGCGCATTTGCCATTGCCAGGTGTCGCTAGTCGCGAGAATGGCGCATTTGCCCTCGCCGTAGCGTTGCAGCGCGAAAAGCGGCTGCGCTTCCTCTCCGGCGCCGTCGAGGCGGGCCTCCGCCAGCACCGTTGCGCCGGGGCGAAGCAGCGGAAACAGATCCAGTCCGAAGAGTCTAGGCATTTCTTGCCAAAGTTGGGTGTCCGATAGTTCGTCCGCATCCAACGACCACGAGCCCCCAAGCCGTCCTTCGATAGTTGGGTAGGCAGTGAATTGTCTTTTCTCGCGAATGGAAGGATCGTCCGAAGCCTCGTACAAGACGACGGGCAGCATGCCCTCCAGAAGGGTGCCCGAGTACTCGCCGTTGGTGAAAGACTTGGGGCCGCCCAGGATAAGGAGGTTGCCGCCGCGCTTCTCGACGTAGTCGCGGGTTACCTCCATCTGCGTGTTGTTGAAATAGGCTTTTTCGATATCGCCCCAGATAATGAGATCGTACTCGAACAGTTCTTCGACGGTGATCGGGTAACCCGATTTCAGTTCCGCCGCGTTCTCCCCGATGCTGACGAATTGCGCTTCGTCATACCGCGGCGAATCGACGTCCTCGCTAAATCCTTCAAAGAGCGGATTCACGACGGATGTCTCGCGCCCGCGAAACTCGAATTTCCTGGCCGCTGTGGAAATGCAAATCAGCGTCGTCATCTTGAGTTGCTTGTCCTCTTCCAATGCATTGCGAACAAACTTGTTCTCCCAGTTCGGGCGCCCGGACACGTAGAGGATCTGATACTCCTTATCCCGGTTGTCCACGACAAAACGCCGCGCGTTATTTTCCTTGATCCGGTCTTCGGGTATCGCTACCTCCGGCGTTTCGACCGGCGCGGCCACCTCGATAAGGCTCACCCGCGCCTCGTATTCCAGCCAGCCCGGACGGTCAGGGATAAATTCGAGACGCACCTGCTGGTCCTGATCGTCTTCCGAGATCGTGATGCGTTCCGACTTGACCACGCGCGCGCCATTGACTGCCGCTTCGACCAAGGCTTCCCGGCCTGCCAGGCCGGTCGAGTGAATATCGACATCGAGCACGACGGGGCTCTTATCGAAGTCGGTTCGGCTTACCGATATGCGCCCCAACTCGATGTCGCGCCAGTTCGATTCCGAATCGACGCCCACGGTGAATACGGGCGCGGAGTCGGGCACGTCCTCGATGGCCACGAAATCGTTCGAGGTCTGGTAGACGCCGTCGCTGAACGCGATGATGGCAGACACATGAGCCCCTTCCATATCGGCGAAAGCCTGGGCCACACCGCCGGTAAGATCGCTCTCCCTCTGATCGAATTCCAGCTTACTCATCGATTGCAGCGGTTCGATGCCGGCCCCCAGGCGGTATCGGGCGACTTGGTGTTTGCGCCGCAGGGAGCCCTCGAACTCAGCCGAAACCGCCCCGTACGATTCGAGGAGGCGCTCGCCGCGTGACTGCCCACTTTGTCCTTCGATCTTCATGCTTTGCGAGTCGTCGAACAGGAGCAGCACAAACTGTTCGCCCGGACGGAAACGCTCCGCGACAACGGAAGGATCGAGCGCGATGAACAGCACGAGGACGATGACGGCGACACGAAGGCAGACGAGGAAGACACGAAGCCGCTTTTCCAGTCCATCCAGCCGTCGCCAATAATACACCGCCATGCCAACGCCCGCCGCCGCGATTAGCAGCAAGCAGGCGAACCATGGCAACGGCGCGTTAAATCCAAAACGAGTGGGGGTTAGATCATCGGCCCCGCTTCCCGCGAGCCACTCGGTAAGTCGTTCGAGCACGTCTAGCGGGTTCCTTCAGATTCGGCCAAGCTGGTAAAGTAGTCGGCGACCCAGACCTTGAAGCGTTCGGGGATGTCGCCTTCGTCAGCCATGATAAATTCCTGTTCGTCGAGGAGCTTCTGGATGTCGCGCTGCAATTGATCCGCCGTTTCCGCCAACGGTTCCTGCACCGCATCGACGAAGAAGTCGAACTTCGGTGTCATATCCCGATCCAGGTATTGCCGGCGCATGTTTTCTATCTGCTCGCGCACACGCCCGATCTGGGCCCGGTAGTCGCTGTCCACAGGGAGAAGGGACTCGGCGTTCCGCAGTTGCTCTAACCATTCTCGATAACCGTACTGAATAAAATTGTCCATATTGAGATCCAGGAGAGATCCGCCATTCCACCAGGCGCCCCCCGTATAGTCGCCGAATCGGTTGGTAAGGCCGCCGCCACCACCCCAATTGCTGCCCCCGCCCCTCTGCGCTCGCTGCCCCTGTTGCCCCTGTTGCCCCTGTTGCCCCTGTTGTCCCTGTTGTCCCTGTTGACCCTGTTGACCCTGTTGACCCTGTTGACCCTGTTGACCCTGTTGACCCTGTTGACCCTGCTGGCCTAGTTGACCTTCTTGTCCCTGTTGACCCTGCTGGCCTAGTTGACCTTCTTGTCCCTGTTGACCCTGCTGACCTTCTTGCCCCTGCTCCTGAGCCATTACGCTTTCGATCGCTTCGAGGGCGAGCTGCATCCCTTCCAACTCACTCTCGACGACAGATAACGCGACTTCGTGGAGCCTCTCCGCAGCATGGTCGAGCTTCTGGCCGATCTTCGCTTCTTCGTCGACCGCTGTATCCCACGCTTCGAAATCGATATAAGGCACTGTTTCGAGGATGTCCTCAAAGATTCCCGCGCGGCTCGTCTCGCGGAGCCAATCGTTGAGTTGGTTTGTCATCAGCTCCTGCGTTTGACGGCCGCGCTCCGCCAATTCGCCCGCATCGTTCATCATCTCGCCAAAATCTTCCGCGAGTTGTTCCTTTCGTTCCATAAGTTCCTGTTTGCGCTCGTCCAGATCTTCGCCAACATCGAAGGAGGGAGAATTGTGCTCCTCCCTGAATTCCTCCGCTTGTTGGGCGATGCTATCCTGAGCGTCCTGCAATTCCTGCATCCGCTCGACGATGTCCTTCATACGCTCTGCCGCCGCATCGCGTCCGAATTGCTGCAGCTGGTCCCGGATTTCATCCAGGGGCTGGGTAGCGCGATTTCCGGCCGCTTGCGCCTGTTGAAAGCGTTGGTTCTGCAATTCATTGAGCGAACGGTTCATCTGCTCCCGCGCTTCCTCCAAGCCCTCGCGCGCCTGACGCGTCTGTTCCGCGCTCAGGCCCTCGGTAGCCAGGTCTTGCCTCACCTCGTCCAAGCGGTCGAGATTCTTTTGCAGATCTTCCTCCAACCGTTCCAGCTTGCGGCTGACCTCTTCCTTTTCCTCCTCCGTCTGAGCGTTTTGGAGTTCAGAGATGAGGCGCGCGATCTCCTCGTTGATGAGATCCTGACGTTGCGCGAGTTCCCCGATCTTCTCAAGGAATTCGTTTGCCGCCTGCTCCTGCTGCTCTTGCTCGACCAGGTTTTCTTCCTCGTAGAAATTCTTGTTCCGAGACAGCTCAAGCGCCGAAATATCTTGGCGCTGATCGCTGCCCCCGCCGCCTCCCTGCTGCTCTCCAGGCTCTCGCCGTTGCACCTCAGCGAAGTCCGGCTGCATTTTCAGGATCTGCCGATACGCTCCATTTTGCTTCACCAGGGCTTCGGAAAGCGCAGCTTCCGGCTCCGGCATTTCCGCGCGTCCTAAAATCTGGACCGCGTCGTCCATTGTCTTGCCGAGACGGATGGCCTCGGGGGTGGGGTTGGCCATCAATCCGCCGCTGCCCGACAGTTTGTTCCGGAACAGTTCTTGCGTTTCGATAATAATGTCGCGCCGTTCGTTGAAGACCTCCGGCTCGATGAAAGGGGCCTGGCCGCGCAAGTTCCATGTGGCGATGATAATCTGTTTTTGGGTGTCCGATTCCTGTGGCTCACTCTGGCCGCCGCCGTCGCCACCGCCGTCGCCGTCGCCGTCGGACATCGTTTCTTCGTACTTCATGCGGAAGGGGCGGATTTCCAAGAAGAAGGGATCGCCGAGCAGCTCGAATTCACCGCGATCAGGTTTAGCGTCCTTCGCCCAGACGGTCCAGGTAACGAAATCGCCCACCTCTAGGTCGAGGA
>PVBE010817972.1_pt1 | contig 17869 bp, 16 predicted proteins | sample 1631181 | NCBI WGS metagenome assembly PVBE01 (sample SAMN08397723, study PRJNA350692) | Marine metagenome, whole genome shotgun sequencing project. | isolation source: water | place: Pacific Ocean | collected 2012-04
ACTTTCTAGAGGCCTACTCCCGAAGGGCGTAAATTGCGGTTAGGCCAGCATTAGCTCTTTCTTTGCCGCGCTGGAACATGGACGGGTTCGAGTCATTGGTAAGCCGTCCGATCATTATCGCCGGTGCTATTGCCGGGGCATTGATCGCAACGCTTGGGCCTGTGGCCCTCAAGAAGGCCGGAGTGCAAAGTGCGCGCGTGCTTTCGACGGTGGTCCGGCTGGGGCATGCGTTATCCTGGGTTAGCGTGGGTTTATTCATCGCTGCCGGTTTTCTTTCCAATTATTGATTGGAGGCCGGATGCGTCGGGTTACACTTCACCGACAGGGGTTTCCAGGCAGTAGACAACGTGCTCGAGATCACAAATCTCTCTAAGTCTTTTCATCACGTTCAGGCAGTCAGTCAGCTCTCTTTAAGGCTTGAGCCAGATTCGGTGGTGGGATTCCTCGGTCCGAACGGAGCAGGAAAGACCACGACCATGCGTATGGTCTGCGGGTATCTGATCCCAGATCAGGGAAGTGTTCGGATTTGTGGCCACGACGTCGCGACGCAACGGCGTGAGGCGCAAACGAGACTGGGATATCTTCCAGAGGCACCTAGTGGTTTTGACCGCTTGACGGTTAATGAATTTCTCACCTTCTGCGGCCAGGCCAGAGGTCTTTCAAGACAAACCCTGCGGCACGCGATTGATCGAACCTGCCAGCGTGTCAATCTGGGCGAGGTTTTGGGCCGACCTTTGGCAGAGCTTTCAAAGGGATGGCGACAAAGAGCCTGGCTTGCTCAGGCGATTCTGCATGAGCCCGAAGTGTTGGTGCTTGATGAGCCGACGGATGGACTGGATCCAAATCAGAAGGAGTTGGTTAGGGCGCTTGTGCGGGAGATGAAACCCGGACGAACCATTGTCTTGTCAACACATATTCTGGAGGAGGCTGAGGAACTCTGCGATCGTGCCGTGGTGATTGATCGGGGGGTCATAGTAGAGGATGCAAAAATCGATCGTCTTGTTGATCCGTCAGGCCGCCTTGCCACTCGATTTCGGGAGTTGACGCTGGGCGTCTAAAGCAAATCAATGCAAAAAGACATGCCAGCGCAAAGCATAAATCTAGTTTTTGGGCTGGGTGCTGTCCTGCGCCACGAATTGCGCATGCTGTTTTTTGCGCCGCTCACTTACCTTTTTCAAGCAGCATTTCTTTTGGCGCTGATGTCCTTTGTGTTCCTAGTGGCGAACTTTTATGGCTCAGATGAGGCGACACCGCGCTTGCTCCTTAGCTTCCTTCCTTGGGTCTCTCTGGTGCTCGTTCCAGCATTGTCGATGGCAGCCTGGACTGACAATCATGCGAGTCGTGAAATCGAGCTGATGTATTCGTTGCCCGTCAGTCCAGCTGCGGTGGTCATGGGCAAGTTCGTGGCAGGATATCTGCTGCTACTGCTCACGCTGTTGATGACACTGCCCTTTGCATTCAGTGTCTCATATCTTGGTGACCCGGACATGGGCGTAATGCTGGCCGGGTATCTTGCTGGAGCATTATTGCTGGGGGTCTGTTTTGCTGTAACGCTCTTCGCAGGAACCTTTGTGCGCGAACCCGTGGGTGCCTTCGTTGCGGGGACCGGAGCGCTGTTCGTGCTGATGTTGTGCGGGTGGGATGTATTTGGCAGGTTCGTGAGTGATCTGCTGCCACAGTGGGCCTGGGAATCGCTGGTGGTCTACAGCCCCCTGAGCTGGACTCAGGTGATTGGAGCGGGCTTGATCCCGGTACAGGCAGGTGCTTATTTTGTAATAACGATGGGCGGCGCTTTGCTCGTGACACATTGGGTGATTCAGGAACGCCGCCGTGGCAGTCTTAGGGGGTTGCTAAAACCGAATCGACTTGCGGCACTGACAGCCGTTTCGTTGTTGTGGCTTGTCGGTATTCCACTGGCAGAGCGGATACCGGGACAAATTGACCTCACCGAAGAGCAGGAGTTCACGCTGCATCAAGGAACGCGTCAGGTGCTCAAGCGCCTTCCTCAAGATACGTTATTAACGCTGTATTGGAGCGCTTCAGAGGAGACAGTCCCGGCGTCGATCAAGTCACACGCCCGACGGGTGCAAAGTATGATCCGGGCGATGGCGAAGGAGTCAGGGTTGGACTGGGTTGTCATAGATCCACAGCCTGACTCGGAATCGGAGCTTCGGGCGCTTTCCCAGAGAATCCACAAGATCCCAATGTCGTCAGGCGATAATTTTTTTCTCGGCCTGACCGTAGAGCAAAACGGCCGGACCGGACGGATTCCCTACCTCGATATCCGCCGTGAAAGTCTGCTCGAATACGATCTGGTCCAGGCGCTGAATGGACTCAGTCGCCAAGCAACACCAAAGGTCGCCATCCTGAGTACCTTGCTTCCGTCATCCGCAGCACTGGCGGAGCGTGAAGGACTGTCTTTTATGGCCGAATTGAAGCGCGCTTACGATGTGGCGGTGGTGCCATTTTTTAAGACCACCTTACCGCCGGAAATTGATGTCCTGATTTTGATGGGGGCCGATATCCTGCACGAGGATATGTTGTACAGCATCGATCAGTTTGTGATGGCTGGTGGGAGCCTGATCGTCATGATAGATCCTTACAGTCGGGTGAAGAAAGCCAACAATGTCACCAATCCGAGCCCATCGGAGGAGGTGAACGACATATCCGATCTGCTTTCTCGCTACGGCATTATTTATGAGGGCGAATCGGTCGTCGGCGACGTACAGCTTGCGTCCATTGTCAGTGACGGGGATCAAGGGCGGCTGAACTACCCATACTGGATGAGGGTTACCTCTCTGGGCCTGTCTGCACATCACGCAATCACAGCTAATCTGAATGAGGTGCTGCTCGTTGAGCCCGGTGCTTTTCGTCTTGAGGGCAAGGCGGTTGCGCTCATCACCACAACCGGGAACGCAGGCACATCTTTGCGAGCCGACTTTGACCAGCTCACACCACGAGATTTGGCGATGTCCTTTAATGGACAATCTCAGCAGAAGACCCTTGCGGCCGCTACCCAGGGGTCGCTCAAGAGCGCATTTGAATCGGTGCCGATATCATCCGATGCAAGCGTCCACCGATCTGAATCCACAGGTATGCCGCTGGTTTTTGCAATCGCGGATGTAGACTGGTTGTTCGATCCCTTTTCGCTTCAGAAGACTACCCTTGGTCAGGATACGGTAGTCAGACCTCTGAATGACAATCTGGCGCTTATGTTGAACATGCTCGAGTTTGCGACAGGGGATGAGCAGCTGCTCGCTATTCGCTCCCGGGGACAGCTACATCGTCCTTTCTCTCGGGTCGCAGATCTGTTTCAGGCAGCGCAAGCAAAGTCCCAGGAGCGCGAAGCTGCCCTGGCGCAAAAGGTGGGGGAGCTCGAACAACAGATTGCCGCCGCTACCCAGGACATGCCGAACGTGAGTTATGAAGAGCTGCCAGAAACCATCACTGCCAAACTTAAGGAATTTGAGGGCGCGCTACTCGCTTCCCGGCGCGAACTCCGTACTGTCAGGCACAGTATCCGCGCCGAAGTGGATCGTCTCGGTAGACGGCTCACCCTCTTGAATTTACTTGCCGGACCGGTGCAGGTCGCCCTGCTTGCCGTTGGCGTCTTCTTCTATCGCAGACGGCAAACGGCGTGCCTAAGTGGTGCTGATCGCGTTGCCAGCTCTGGATGACTTAAGACGATCTCAGGCAACCTCTTTTTGACCGGTCATCTCTTGCTCGGTGTAGTCCCCAAAGGTCGCCCTGATCTCATCACTCGCATCTGAAAGCAGGTCCGCCATGGCTTGAGCCATGGGAAGCGGCGGAACCACTTTCTCCCAGATCAATGCGACCGGCTTGCTGATGACGGGGCCGGTAAGTTCGATTTCCCGGGTGCCCGGAAAGGCGTCGTTGGTTCGGCTGAAGCCGTTGGGCACGATAGTGGCAAGGTCGCCCTGCATTACCTGAAAAGCCAGTTGGAATATTGAGTTGCACTCCAGTTTTGGGGTTGGTTTACAACCAACGCTCTCGAAGGCTTCGTTCATAACTTCCCGCTCTCTCATGGTCGGGGACAAGAGGCCCAAACGAAGTTCTGCGGCTTGCGCCCAGTTGATGCTTTTCTGCTTTTTCGGGAGCATACCTTCGGGAATCATTAGACTGAGTTGCTCCTCATAAAGCGCCATGGTGTTGAGCTTTTTAAGCGACGTGCCTTCCAGGTATGTGATCCCAACGTCCAGCTCAAAGTTGCGCAATTCGTTGATCAGTTTGTCAGAGCCGAGGAATTGAATGTCGATCTCTACGGACGGATACAAATCAGAGAAAAGCTGGTTGATTCGCGGCAGAATCGGGGAACTGGTTGGCATCGCTCCGATACGGATCCGGCCGTTGAGATTGCGTCGCATGATCGCCAGTTCCTCCAGCATACTTTTGCGGTCCGCCAGCAGCCGCTTCGCCCAACTGACCACGCGCTCTCCTTCAGGAGTAAAGCCCTGGTAGCGTTGATGACGGAGAATAATCGGCACATCGAGTTCAGCCTCCAATTGCTGCAGGGCACTGGAAAGACTGGGTTGGGATACGTGGCAGCGTTCAGCCGCCCGACCAAAGTGACCCTCCCGCTCAAGTGCGATTAGGTATTCAAACTGTCGTAAAAACATGACTTCCTCCTTTACTTATGAGCTTTCAGAGCCTGTAATCACGGACCTCGGGTTAATTTACTGATAGATACAGGCAATTATATTTGTAATAAGGTCAATATTTACCTATCTTAAATTGGATTGGCAACCATGAAATTGGTGAGGGTAATCGGATTCAGCAGGACGATCGTTGGGGATAAATGGCGAAGTCGGGTAGTCCCTTCGCTTGCCGGGTCATTGGCTAGGCTGCAATATCGCCGAACCGGTGGGGTTGGCATACCGTCAGGGAGGAATGACTTGTGAGTGTGGGTGTGCTTGCTTTTGCAGGACTGGTAGCAGTCGTTGTTGGAATTCTGATCGGTGCGATTGGCATCGGTGGTGTGCTACTGGTACCCATGTTGACCTACGTACTGGGCATCAGTATTCATGTCGCGATTGCGACCGCAATGTTCTCTTACCTTTTTACGGGACTGGTCGGCGCTTTTGAATACGCCCGTCGTGGATCGGTAAATTGGAGCAAAGGTCTTTGGCTTTGTCTTGGCGGCATGCCCGGCGGCTATCTGGGCGCGATGACGGCTTGGTCTACACCGGGAGTGGTTCTTGAGGCGGTAATCGGTACATTGGTATTTGTTTCGGGTCTTCAGGCGCTCAGGCCGGCACCGCCGCAGGATGCGCAAGGAGGGCAATTAAAGGGTTCCACGCTGGTTCTCATCGGACTGTTCACCGGATTTGCGTCTGCGATCACCGGCACCGGCGGTCCGCTGGTTCTGGTGCCGTTGCTTCTCTGGCTCAAGGTGCCGGCATTGATGGCAGTTGGGCTCAGCCAAATTATTCAGATTCCCATTGCGCTGCTTGCTACAGGTGGAAACTTGATCTTCGGTCATGTCGATTTCACTCTAGGACTGTTTTTGTCCGCTATCCTTGTGGGCGGCGTTGTGATCGGTGCTCGAGTGGCGCATCAGGTGTCTCGCGATACCCTGAAGCGCATCATCGCTGTGGCGCTGCTGGTCACGGGAGGTGCGATGCTGGCACGCACCGCCAGCCTTGCGTTCTAACTGCCATGACGCTGTTCGCGCTCGAGCAGTGGCGCCGTGAGGCGCGGCAACCGGAAATCCAGGCAGATCGCTGCCGCGCTTCGGCGGCGTTATTTGATTTTTCATTTATGTCTGTCGTCAGGCTCAGTGGCCCTGATGCTGCGTCTGTCATCAGTCGGTATGTGCGCCGGGATATTTCACAGATGCGGCCCGGGAGCATTCGCTATTGCCTGCGCTCAGATCCCTCGGGACCCGTACTCAGCGATCTGACGGTTTGGAGGCTTAACGATCAGACCTTCGACGTCATGAGCGGCGAAAGACAGGATGCGAAGAACCTTCTGGAACAGGCAAATCTCAAGACGACTGTGGAAAACCTGTCGGAGCGTACAGCGATATTTTCTGTTCAGGGTCCGATGTCACTGGCGCAGGTGTTGCCGGCCTGTGAGGGTGGTCGCTTGAAGGAGCTCGGCTATTTTTGTTTTGATGATCTTGATATTCATGGAGTCTCTGCTCGGATCGGCAGATTGGGCTACACAGGAGAACGAGGGTTTGAGATCGTCGCGGATGCCGCGTATGCCAAGAGCCTGTGGGCCTCCCTCTCTGAGCATATTGAGATCGCCGGCTTTGCTGTGGCAGATATTTTACGTATCGAAGCCGGTTTTGCGCTTTTCTTCAACGAGTTCACGACTGGCGCAACGGTAAAGGAGCTTGCGATGAACTGTTTTGTTGACAGCACCCGTGACTCTTCAATTGTCTCGAGGTCATTGGTGTGCTTTACCGCAACCGCAAACGAAAGACCAGTTTTGTGGCAACGACCTCAACACGCTGCATCAGCACCGGAGCCGGGTGAACTGCTCGCTACTTCAGCCTGTTTTAGCCCCTTGACAGGATCGGTGCTGGGGCTCGGATACGTCGTGACACAGGACAAGAGCAGGGCATCACCGCTTATCGATCCCCTGGGCAATTTTGACGAGATAAGGATTCAGCAGCGACCTTTTTTTGATCCTAAAAAACGAGTCGTTTTAGGGGGCTGGGATGGGCGTTTTCATCCACTTTCAGTGACCTGATTTTCTTGTGCGCGGTATGCTAAATCCTTGAGATCGCGCCCTGGGCAACCACAAGCCGATCCCTATCGGACGATAAGACAATGCTTTTGACGGATGCAGGAGGCCTGTCTACTATGGCTCGGTCACCGATTCCCCCGTGATCTGTCGAACAGCCCGCTGATCGAGATGCCAGCCTGTTGCCAGTGGTGACGTAAACCGACAACCCTAAAGGAGACAACCAATGGCTGACGATAAGCCTCGCAGAAAGGTCACGCTCAATCAGTTGCGTCGCAAGGCGCGCGAGGGCGAACAGATCGTGCAGATGGCGATCTATGATTACCGCAGCGCAGTGATCGCGGATCGGCTTGGAATAGATATTCTCTGTGTATCAGATACCGGAGGAATGATTCTGTTTGGGCACAAGAGCACAGTAACGGTGACCTTCGATGAGGTCATGATGATGTCCAAAGCGATTGACCGCGGAAGCAATTATGGTCTGCGGATGGTGGACATGCCTTACTGGAGTTTTCACGTGTCGCCTGAGCAGGCCGTTGAGAACGCCGGCCGGTTTGTTCATGAGGCCAATGCTGAGGTGATGAAGTGTGAAGGTAATCAGTACCATGCCCGAAACATCGAAGCGATCAACCGCGCTGGAATCCCGGTTCAGGGGCATATTGGCATTACCCCGATGCGTATGCCGCAGTTGGGCGGTTTCTTTGCGCAGGGAAAAACGGCCGATCGCGCTGCCGAACTGGTCGACGATGCTTGGGCCATGGTTGACGCAGGCTGTTTTTCAATCATGTGTGAGGTGACAACCCAGGAAGTGAACGAGTATTTGGCCCAGGTGTTGCCGGTGCCGGTGATCAGTCTCGGCGCTGGCTTGGGTGCACACGGTGTTCATATCATCACCTCCGACTTGATGCACCTTTACGAAGAGCATACGCCGCGCCACTCAAAGGTCTACACCGATCTGATTCCGATAATGGAAGACGTGTTCTCCCGCTACCGAGATGAGGTCAAAGCGCAGATATATCCAGGGCCGGAACACACGGTATATATGAGCGACGAAGAGGCAATGAAGTTCGCTAAGAAGATGAAGTGGGACGCCAAGCTCGAACAGTTGGACGCCAAGGCCAGTAAAAAGGGCAAAAAGAAGGTTGCAAAGAAGACGTCATTGCCAGCCAAGAAAAAGGCCAAGTCCTCGACTCGTAAGAAAACTACTAAGAAAGCAAAGTAGTTTTGGGTTGATTTCACTCCTGGTCGGACCGCAGCGGCTATCTGACCAGGAGTCGCCCTAGGGCGTTACTGAATTCCAGACGAAAACCCCACCTGCCGCCGGCAATGAGGCAAAAATTCAAATAAATACCCTAAAAACTGGATTTTTGAGGAGTTAGCCGGACTTTTAAAGACTGATTTCTTTCACCTATTAAATTATTGATTTGAATGATTTTACAAATCAAATCTGTAGCCTTTTAATCTTATTAACCGTCCTTAAGAAAGAGGAACGACGGTCAAAAAACGACCGCGTGGAATGAAGCGAATTCCAATCGCTGTCCGAGAAATCGCAAAGGAGCGAATCACTATGCCAGCCAGAAATGCTAAACAGTGGGAAACGGTCCCTGGAAAACTCTCCTCGGGAGAATATGTTGACAGTCGGATTTATTCGGACCGAGAAATTTTTGAGGAAGAAATCACAAAAATCTTTCGTAAGGTATGGATGCCGGTCTGTCATGAGTCAGAACTTCCTGACCCCTATTCCTTCCGGACAATGACCGTTGCCCGTGAGCCTGTCATGGTTGTCCGTGGTGCCGATAACCAGATTCGCGCGTTTCTGAATGTTTGCCCTCATCGCGGAAACATGCTCGAAAATCGACCGTCTGGATCATTCGAAGAAGCAGCGCCTTCCGGAGCGCCTAAGCACATAACCTGCATGTTTCACGCTTGGCAGTTCGATATGAAAGGAAACTGTGCGCATATTTCGCGGGCGTCTGAGGGTTATCAGGACCGCCTCGAGTGCAAAGATGTGGGTCTGCGTCGACTGCGCTGTGAGGTGAAATATGGTGGGTTTGTTTGGGTAAGCTTGAACGATAAGATTGAGCAGTCCGTCGAAGAATGGGCAGGAGGTGCATTCGACTGCATGCAGAAGTCTCTAGACGCAGAGCCGCTGGAGGTCTTCCACTATCACAAGGCCATCATTCCCTGTAACTATAAACTCTGGCACGATACCAACTCAGAGTTTTATCATGATTTTCTGCACTACCATAACCGGGTAACCGGATTTAACGACTCTTACTTCGCCCGTAAAAATATTGGCTTTGATAACGGGCATGTAAACGTAGGGTCTTTTGAAGTGCAGTACGACCAGTACGAAGGCTTTGAATCAAGGGAAGAGCTTTCTTTCCCGCATCTACCTACCAACCATTGGGAGATGATCGATTTTTTCCCAGGAGTGAATTTCAATCTTCGAGGTTCGGCCTTGCGATGCGACATTATGACGCCCCTTAGCCCCGATAAGGTCATGATCGAGTTTCGGGGGTTGGGCCTTAAGAGTGATACGCCTGAGCAACGTTTGACTCGTCAGCAACACCATAATTCGATTTGGGGTCCGTTCGGACGCAATCTTCACGAAGATTTGCTGGCTGTAAGTACCCAGCAGGCGGCGATGAGCGAGTGGGCCGATAATCGCAGAATTCTTCATGGTCGTCATGAGAGGGATGCGGACGGCGATCCCACCATTCATGACGAAGAGGGTATGCGCCACTTTTACGGTGCAGGGGGTAAGTGGATGGACCGCTGGCTTGGCGATCCGGAACTGACTTACGAAGAGGGTCAAAAACGCGAAGCGGCTTAACTCGCCGTACGAGATTCAGCGCGCCCTAAGATTTTGTGCGGGATGACCATCCTTGACAGATTCGATATGTAATGTCGGGCGGCGCATACCAAGCGCGTCCAGGTCGCGTCGAGATGAAGGTTAGGAAAACAAGAGACCGAGTAAAACTAATGACTGACAACACGATTGCCGAACTGGTTAAGGATACTATTTATCGGGCAAGTCTTTGCTTGGATGAAGGAAGGTGGGAAGAGTGGCTTGCGCTATGTGATGAAGAGTTTTATTACGCTATCCGTGCATTTAGTCCCGAGATTAATGTCGATATGACCTATCTGGATGGAAAGCGTGCTGACCTCGCCACTCTGATCGAAATGTTGCCGAAACATAACTCTGATCACTCTCCACTGGCACGCCATACCGTTGTTTATACGGTAGACGTCGATGAAGACAGTGGTACAGCATCAGCCGTATCCTCCTTCATCGTTCTTAAGACTGAGCTAGACGGAATTAACTCCCATGTCCTTGCCGGGGAGTCAAACGTGTTTCTGGTCGGTAAGTACCGAGACCGGTTCAGTATCACCTCCGACCAACCGCTTTTTCTAGAGCGAATTGTTCAGCTTGATACCCGGCGTCTGGATAAGGGATCGCACTGGCCGATCTGAGGCGCTTCCAGACTGCTCTACATATGCAGGCGATGGCCGGGCCATCGGCCAATTTGTTTGCAATAGCCAAAGACTGGCGCTAACACCACGATATGACAGATGAGTGATTCACTTGAGAACGGCTGGCAGAGGATCTGTGCGGCGGCAGATGTCAACGATGGAGAATTGAAGCGGTTTCAGGCGGGAGAGATCGCGGTGGTCGTAGTAGGCGTCGGCGATGACTATCGGATTATTCCTCCCTTTTGTCCCCACATGGCTGAGCCACTTCATGAGTCGGGAATCTGTCGCGCTGGAACTCTGACATGCTCAAAGCACCTGTGGCAGTGGAATCTTCTTACCGGAAAGGAGCAAGGTCCGGCTGAGCGACCGCTTCTTTTTTACCAGTCGGAGGTTCGAGATGGCGAGGTGTGGGCGTGTGTGGACAAGGAACTGGTCTACGAATTTGATGAAGAAGATGACGATGATTTCGAGTGGTAGTACGGTGTCGATGCCTTTGACTTTTTCCTGACGGGGAGTCGGAACTTGCCTAAAGTCACTTTTTTGAATAAGCAAGGTCGTGTGACGGTCGAGTGCGACGAGGGCGAAACACTGCTGCAGGCAGGACTTCGCCAGGGAGTACCTTTGCCCTACGGTTGTGGCGCCGGTGTATGTTCCACGTGTGTGGCTCGGGCAAGACCGGGCACGGTGGAGGCATGTTGGCCTGAGGCCCCTGGTGCACAGAATCTCAAACGCGATAAGGGAGAGTGCCTGTTGTGCCAGAGCCGCATTGTTGAAGATTGCGAGATTCTGGTTCCGGGGAAGATGGATCTCTCCAATAGTTTTACAGACACGCCTACGCACCACCGGGCCCGCATGCACGATGTGGCTATGGTCGCTCCCGACGTTGCTACGTTTCAGTTATCGCTGGAAGAGGGGACTGATTATCTGGCGGGCCAGTATTTCCTGGTCCAGATGGAGGGAATGCGGGGATACCGTCCATATTCGATGACCGACTTTCAGCGTCAGGCGCAGTTGCTTAACTTTGTGATAAAGCGTGTTCCCGACGGGCAGTTTTCAGAGCGACTATTTTCTGCTGGAGCGCCTGAGGAGATGGTAGATGTTTTCGGTCCAATGGGGCTTGCGACATTTGATCCCGGTGAGGCGCGCGACTTGGTCTGTTTGGTGGGCGGCTCCGGCATCGCCGGCATCATGTCGGTTCTTGATCAGGCAGTCGCTATCGATCATTTCCAACGTCACAAGCTTTTTATGGTGTTTGGCGTGCGCCAGCGGGAAGATTTCTTTTTTCTAGAAGAGTTGAAGCGGGTCAGAGATAGTGCTCCGGACAACGTCTCTATTCATCTCGCAGTCTCCGAAGAAGATTCGGCGAGGGACGTCTCTGATCAGATTGATGGTCTCGATATGCATCAGGGTTTCGTGCACGAGGTTGCTGAACGTTTGGGAGAGGGTGCGTTTGAAAATCGCCTCGCGTTTCTAGGTGGACCGCCGGCAATGCTGACGGGGTCCCTGGCCTTGATGCTTGGGGCAGGGGTGCCAGTCTCGGATATTCGCTACGACCCGTTTGGTTAGCGACCTTGCCAGGCCGAATGCAGTGTCACGTCCCTCTGGGACGCTACTGCCGCTTTAGACCAATTTCTTCTGGAGTCGACGTTGATGAAGCGGTGGCTCCGTGTAACCGTTACAGACCTCCCGCCCTCGGAAAATGAGATCGCAAGCCGCTTCAAAAGCAACACCGCTACATTCCGGCGCCATCGGTTGATACTGGGTATCGCCAGCGTTCTGGCCGTCGACTACCGCGGCCATCCGCTTGAGTGACGCCATCACTTCGCTTTTAGTAACAATCCCGTGGTGAAGCCAGTTGGCGATGTGCTGACTTGAGATTCGAAGGGTAGCGCGGTCTTCCATTAGGCCAATATCACGGATGTCTGGCACTTTTGAGCAGCCCACACCTTGGTCTATCCAACGAACCACATAGCCCAGAATCCCCTGGCAGTTGTTATCAATCTCTTCTTGAATCTCGTCATCGGACCAGTTCGGATTAGCGCTTACAGGAATTTTCAGGATATCAGCCAGACTCGCATGGGGCCGCCCTTTCAATTCATCCTGTCTCGCGAGCACATCGGTTTCGTGATAATGCATGGCATGCAGGGTTGCGGCGGTCGGTGAGGGAACCCAGGCAGTATTTGCTCCGGCGCGGGGATGATCTCCCTTGGCCTTCATCATGGCGGCCATTTCATCCGGCATGGGCCACATGCCTTTGCCGATCTGGGCGTGACCCGGCAGGCCGCACTTCAGGCCTACGTCCACGTTCCAATCTTCATAGGCCTTGATCCAGGGGTGAGCTTTCATCTCTGCCTTCCGGATCATGGGGCCAGCTTCCATGGAGGTATGGATCTCATCACCAGTACGGTCAAGAAATCCCGTATTGATAAAGATGACGCGTTCGGAAGCTGCTCGAATACATTCTTTGAGATTGACGGTTGTGCGGCGTTCCTCATCCATGATGCCGATCTTCATCGTACCGGGCGTCATGTTTAGCAACTGCTCTGTCCGTTCAAAGAGTTCAACGCAAAATGCAGATTCTTCCGGGCCATGCATCTTTGGTTTAACCACATACATCGCGCCGCTACGGGAGTTGCGCTTGGCGGGGTCATTGAGATCATGCAGGGCGATCAGCGCTGTGATAACAGCGTCCATGATGCCCTCAAATACCTCATCCCCATCGCCATCAAGAATTGCCGGATTGGTCATTAGATGGCCAACATTTCGGACCAACATGAGGGCGCGGCCTGGCAGCACAAGGCTAGAGCCATCAGGTGCTGAATACTCGCGGTCGGGATTGAGGCACCGTTCAAAAGTTTGATCACCCTTGGAGACCATTGTCGACAGGGTGCCACGCATCAGTCCCAACCAGTTGGCGTACACCTTTGTCTTATCGGGGCCATCCACGGCAGCTACGGAATCCTCACAATCCTGAATCACGGTAATCGCGGACTCGAGAATCACATCACTGATGCCACAAGCGCTCTTTGCCCCGACTGGATGATCTGGATCAATAACGAGTTCAATGTGTAATCGATGATTTCGAAGCAGAACAGAATCAGGATCCAGAGCTTCCCCGCGGTAACCGGCAAAGTCGGTCGGGTTATGAAGGGAGATCACGGCACCATCGGCGAGCTTTGCTTTGAGTTCACCGTGCTCGACGATGAAGCCGGAAATCTCACTGTAGGAGGCGCCATTAAAGGGCGCCGTTTGGTCCAGAAAATTATTAGCGAAAGCCACAACACGGCTGCCCCGTTCCGCGCTGTACTTGCCGCTGGTTAGTGCTCCCGCTTCATCACTGATGACGTCTGTACCATACAATGCATCGTAGAGTGAGCCCCAGCGGGCATTTGTGGCGTTGATGGCGTAGCGGGCGTTGTTGACCGGCACAACCAGTTGCGGCCCGGGAATGGTCGTAATTTCATCGTCCACATCGCGCGTGGTGGCACTGAAGTCGGGTCCTTCAGGCGCGAGATAACCGATATCGATAAGAAATGCGCGATAGGTATCGGAATCGTGTGGTTTGTCGCGATGTTCCTTGTGCCACTCGTCGATTGCGGCTTCAAGTGCTTCACGTCGCGCCAGAAGCGCGCGGTTTTTCGATGTCAAATCTCGAATGATCTGGGCAAAGCCCGACCAGAAAGTATCGGGATCGATTCCGGTTTCCGGTAATGCCTGATTGTTAATCAGGGTGAGCAGATCGTTATCGACGCTTAGACCGTGTAGGGGTGTTCGGTAGCTCACAGCGAAATTCTTGGCAAAAAACCTTTAGGAAAGAAGCTGTGATCATACCTTCGCTTCCTACATTGCGGTGGAAAATCCCACAATGTGAAAACATTGTCCTTATAGTCTTCGCAACTTACTGGGCGCCCAGGAATTGCGAGATACTTTGGCTTGCACCGATCAGAGTTTTTGCCCAAGTGATGTTTCGTCGTTCGATGGGTGCAGAAACCGAAAGTCCGGCAGCGACCTGGCCCGCGCCGTCATAGAGCAGAGCGCCGATACAGCCTACACCGATCTCAGCCTCTTCGTTATCCAGTGCATAACCTTCCTTTAAAGCGCAGACGGACTCGCTCACCAGGTGGTCAATCGAAGTGATAGTGTTACCGGTATATGCTGGCAGGTTAGTGCGCGCGGCATAAGCGATACAGCCTTCCCGACCGGCAGCGCCCAGCATCAGTTTGCCCACGGCGGTTACATGCAGTGGCGCTCGGCTGCCGACCACTTGATGGACATGCATCATCCGGTTCGGCGTGACACGTTCAATGTAGACCACTTGATCTCCCTCGCGAATACTGAGATTCACGGTTTCGTGAAACTCATCACGTAACTGCTCCATGATCGGCAAGGCGATTGCCCGCAGATCAAGGGTGCTGTGCAGGCGTGTCCCTAACTGGACCAGTCGCAGCCCAAGCCGGTAATGGTTGTCATTATTTTTTTCCACCAGTCCGTTTTGGATCAGAGACCCCAGAATGCGATGAGCAGTGCTTGCGTGCAGACCCGTCTCGGCGATCAGGATTTTTAGGCTGACAGGTCTGCGGTAACGGGCAATAGCATCCAGAAGTCCGGCAGCGCGGTCAATGACCTGGATTCGGGAGGGCGGATTGTTGGCCAATGTTGAGTTTCGCAGCAGAGACAAGAAAACAAAGTAAGATATTAACCTGCCTTATCAGCATCAAGCGACTACAAGCGAGACCACAATCTATGATCGATTTTGCGGCTTTTCTGCTGTTTGTGGTTTTCATGGTGGGTACTCCAGGACCTGCCAACATGCTGCTAATGACCTCGGGCGCCAACTTCGGATTCTGGCGAAGCCTGCCTTTTGTGGCAGGCGTCGCACTTGGAAAACTGCTGCTGAATATTCTGCTCGCGCTCGGACTGTGGGAATTGCTTTCTCATGATCCCCGGATTTTGATGGCACTCAAAGTAGTGTGCGTAGCCTATCTTGCCTGGCTTGCTTTAAGGATGTCGGGATTCCTGATGGCGGGACGTGAACTACGGCAGCCAGAATCATTCTGGAAAGGGTTGGCGGTGCATCCGCTGAATCCCAAGGCATGGGCCATGCTGGTTTTTGCCTACGCACAGTTCACCGATAGCGCCCAGCCGCTCATCCCCCAGGCTGTGATCCTCAGCCTGACTTTCCTAGCAGTACAGGTGGTTTTTCACAGTCTGTGGTGTGCCGGAGGGGCAATGGTAGTGGCTGCAGTAGGGGGCCGCCCTGCGGAGCGGTGGCTGATGCGCGGCCTCAGTATCCTGACGGTGCTGATTGTTATTTGGGCCGTTGCATTAGGATGATACGATTGGGGTAGAGGAGAATCGCAAGATCAGACTAGAAGTCAGGCATGTCCGTCAAGGCAGCAACAGGCTAAGGAGGAAAAGTGATGTCCAGTTACACAGCGAAATGTATGTGTGGTGTTGTTTCTGTCGAGGTTGAGGGTGATCCTATGGCAATGGGAATCTGTCATTGCAAGGTTTGCCGGGCCTGGTCAGCAAGTCCTGTAAACGGCCTTGCGGTCTGGCCGATCGACAAGATGACCGTCAGTGCAGGCGAAGAACAGATAGAAAGCTATACCAGTTCAGAGGGCAACGAGCGGGCCTGGTGTAAAACCTGCGGCGGCCACCTCTATCATGTCGCTGGGCCTCTGGGTGTGGTGGACGTCTACGCCGGACTGGTTGAAGGTTTGGAATTTAAGCCAGCGCTTCATTTGAATTACGAAAGCACCATCATGCCCATGAAAGATGGGTTGCCTAAGTTCAAGGATTTCCCGGAGGAATTTGGCGGATCGGGAGAAATGCTACCCGAGTAGTTTATGTACCCCAGCGCCTGCTTTCAGGGCGCATGTCGTCGCTCGAGATTCTGATCGGAAACTTCGCGCGGATTTGGGCATCGGCCTCTTGGCTGAAGTAATTGGGGTAGTGGGTCGTGAGTATTTCGCGACTGGCTATTCGGCTGCGTTCGAATAGATCCAGAGCCCCCTCGGCCTCCCATTGATCGGCAGGCGCGCGATCCATCAGGCTGGGGTAGACATATTCGCTTTCCATCACGCTTAAAGTCTGTTCATTACCCAAAAAGTGTCCGGGATCAACAGCGCACTGGTGGATGGTCTCTACCGATAGCGTGTCATCGGAGATTTCAATTCCTCGGACTGTCCGCTGAATCATGCCGACGGCTTCGTTGTCTATTACCATGGACTCAAAACTGCAGCCCATCAGACTCCCCATCATTCCTCCGACTTCGCAGACGCGGTTCGCCCCGGAGAGCGCAGCGAGCGCTATGGTCAAACCCTTCTCATAGCCATATTGCGCATCTGGGATCTTGGAGTCAGTCATTCCGGCACCGACACTGTTGGGCAGATCGTAATAGTTGCCGACCTGAATCGCCGCCGCGGCAAGCAAGGCCTGCTCTCCGCTCCCGCCGGTAAACGATCCAGTCCTGAGGTCGGTAACAAAGGGCCAGGTGGCAAAAGTGACAGGACACCCTGGCCGGATCAGGTTGACTACAGCGAGGCAGGAAAGGGTCTCCGCAACGACTTGGGCGAGGATGCCCGCAAGCGTTGCAGGCGCTGTTGCACCGGACTGGGGTGCCACGGCAATATCGCTGACCAGACCCAGACGGGTCGCGTCGATCATGACTTCCAAGTTCTCCTTGCCGAACCGAAGCGGCGAAACGATAGGACATCCGCCGAAAATAACCGAGGGTTTGTTTAGAAAAGTTCCCTCGCCACCGCTCGCGAGATCAAAGATCTGGAGCGCCGGGGAGATGTTTTCCCGCTTTCGAAAAGAAAGGCAAAGGGGCTTTTCCGTCGCCGCCATGAGGGCGTAGACCATGGTCATGTCGTGATCGTAATCATCCGTCACGTCGGTCCCGATCACGGTATCCCCGGACATGTGAATATTGTCTAGTCGGTCAACCAGCCGGGTAAAGTCGTACATATCGAGGATGGTAGATGGGCGGTAATGCAGATTGTCGCTGTCCAGAGTCGTGACGGCGCTTCCCGAGTTGGAGAAATAAACCCGATTACCGTTGCAGTGTATGTCGTCCTTTCCGGCCCGTGAACCTCTGGCATACACCGTGTATTCCCGGGCAGCTCCAGCGATGATGTCTTCAATCATGCTTCTGGGAAAGCACAGTCGGCCGTAGTCATTCAGCTGGGCGCCCAGCGGCAAGACGATGTCAAGCAGCTCAGGAAGGGGATCGCCAATGCCGGTGTGCTCAAGAATAGTCAACGCCGCCTCATGAATTCGGGTGAGGTCGTCATCATTGAGTGGGCGGTACTGTCCACCCTGCATGCCGGGTTGGATCGCGGGACTGTTACCGCCCTGAAGGCGCGCTTGCGCCTTGGCTTTGCGGTCGGCCGCACTTCGACGTTTGGGCCGGGCCTCTTGTGCTGTCGTTGAACTCATAAATAGTGCAGGGCACCACCTTGATTGGCTATAGGAGCATCGGTGCTTGTAGGAAGCTTGTCGATTAATGGTATCAGATTGTTTCCCCATGACGTCGACGGGAACCCCTTTGGACAGCCTGATCCAGGCAAGAGAGGATCACACGATATACTTGATCGATTGCGGTCGACACCTTTCCGATGCTGTGATTTTATTTTTGATTGAGAGAATTTCTGCTTGCCGTTAAAGAATACTTTGC
>PVBE010864762.1_pt1 | contig 17866 bp, 16 predicted proteins | sample 1631181 | NCBI WGS metagenome assembly PVBE01 (sample SAMN08397723, study PRJNA350692) | Marine metagenome, whole genome shotgun sequencing project. | isolation source: water | place: Pacific Ocean | collected 2012-04
GTTGCTGCAAAATAGGCTCCCATCATAAAAGCCATCCATCTATCAGGAGCAAGTTTTGTAATAAAAGATAATGCTACAGGAGAGGCACATAATTCCCCTATTGTATGAAATAAATAAGCAAAAACTAACCAGTGCATGCTTGATAATCCTTCTGCCTCATATTGCATAGAAGCTGCAGACATAAAGAAAAACCCCCACCCCATTATAATTACTCCAATTGCCATTTTAAATAAAGAAGAAGACTCATTATTTCTATTTTTCCACCATACCCAAAAACTACCAACTATCGTAGCAAATATTAAGATAAAAATAGCATTAACTGATTGGAACCAACTTGCTGGAACTAAAAAATTACCGATTAACAAGTCTGTTTTTTGTTTAGCATATACATTTAATAATCCCCCAGCTTGTTCAAATGAACCCCAAAAAACAATTACAATTAAAAAAGCTAAGTAGGTTACCAGTATTTTATCCTTCTCTATTTTATCTCCATCATTATAAACTACTATTGCTACTCCTACTGCAAATGCTAATCCCATTACTAATAGTCCATAATCTAAAGAACCATGAAATTTCCAAATATAAATACCTAGGCAGAATGTTAATATAAATCCTACTATAGAATTAGTTGATTTAAAAATTGAAGAAATTAGGTTGCCATCTGTTTTTTCACTCTCATCTCTTTCATCAACAACTAGATTACCAACATGAGTTAAGTATCGCTGTCCATACCAATATGTCAACTGTCCTATAGCCATTCCAATACCAGCTAAACCAAACCCATAGTGCCATCCAATAGTCTCTCCAATATATCCAACTAGTAATGCAGAAACTGCAGCACCTAGATTAATACCCATATAAAAAATATAAAAACCCATATCTCTTTTATCCTGCTCGTGTTTAGGATATAGGCCTCCAACCATAGTTGAAATATTAGGCTTTAACATACCCACTCCCATAACTATTAAAGTAAGTCCAGTATAAAATGCCCACATGGCTTCTATTGCTAAAACAGAATGTCCTGCAACCAGTAACATTCCTCCAACAAAAACCGATTTTTTTTGACCTAATATTTTATCAGCTATGATCCCTCCAGGAATTGAGGCTACATAAACAAACATTGTATACCATCCATATAAAGCAAGAGCATCTTCATTGCTCCACCCTAATCCTGCATTTTCAATTCCAACTTCAGCAACTAAATAAAGTACTAAAATTGCTCTCATTCCATAATAAGAGAACCTCTCCCACATTTCAGTTAAAAATAAAATGTACAGCCCAACTGGATGACCTAAAAATTGTTTTTGATTTTCTAATATTTTTGAATCTGTCATAGTAAATAAATTAAAAGATTCACTAAAATATTATAAATTATCTAATAATTTTGATTATTCAACAATAAATTATAGTAGCAATATATTAATATTGTATAATACTATATTTGACGTATATTAAATTTCAATAATGAGCAAAGAAATTAATGGTTTTTCAAAACTAAGTAAACAGGAAAAGATAAACTGGATTGCAGATAATTTCTTCACAAATTCATCAACGGCAAAAAAAATATTAATACAATATTGGAATGAAGATGAGAAGCTCCAAAAACTTCATGATGAATTCTCAGAAAATACATTAAGTAATTTTTACTTGCCTTTTTCAATAGCTCCTAATTTTTTAATAAATGAAAAAAAATATAGTATTCCTATGGTAATTGAGGAAAGCTCTGTAATTGCAGCTGCTGCAAAATCAGCAAAGCTATGGTCTGATATAGGAGGATTTAAAACAAAAGTAATTTCAAAAATAAAAACAGGTCAAGTTCATTTTATTTATACAGGGAATAAAGAAACCATTACTTCTTACTTCAATTACATAAAACCCATATTAATTAAGGAGACTGAGATCATAACAACAAATATGAAAAAAAGAGGTGGTGGTATAGTTGATATTTCATTAATTGACAAAACACTTGATATGAAGGGGTATTATCAAATTAATGTTTCATTTGATACTATTGATGCAATGGGGGCAAATTTCATAAATTCTTGTTTAGAACAAATTTCAAAATCATTTAAAGATAAAACTAATAGATATAAAGATTGCATAATAAAATCTAACGATATTAAAATTATAATGAGTATTCTTTCTAATTATGTCCCTGACTGTCTTGTTAAAGCCGAAGTATCATGTAAGGTTGATGTATTAAATGCAAAAGAGGATTTTAATGGCTTTTGTAAAAAGTTCGTTCAGGCTGTACAAATAGCAGAATTAGACACTTATCGAGCTGTTACCCATAATAAAGGTATTATGAATGGGATTGATGCTGTTGCTATAGCAACTGGAAATGATTTTAGAGCAATTGAAGCTGGAATTCATGCATATGCGTCAAAAGATGGAAAATATAAAAGTTTGACACATGCTAAAATTGAAAAAGGTGTTTTTCATTTTTCAATTATAATACCACTAGCACTAGGAACTGTTGGGGGGATAACAAATCTTCATCCTCTAGTTAAACTAGCGTTAAATATGCTAGGTGATCCAACAGCTGAAGAATTAATGGAAATAACTGCAGCTGTAGGTCTTGCTCAGAACTATAGTGCAATACGATCCCTAATAACATCGGGCATTCAAAAAGGGCACATGAAAATGCACTTGATCAATATATTAAATTCGTTACAGGCAACAGAATCCGAAAAAAAATTAGCATTAGAATATTTTAAAAATAAAATTGTTAATAATAACAATGTTCAAAGCTTTATAACCAAACTTCGTGAATCTAATGAAATATAAGAGCAATGGCAAGATATTATTAACATCGGAATACCTAGTACTAGATGGTGCATTAGCCCTGGCTCTTCCATCAAAATTATCACAAAACCTTGAAGTAAATTATACAGAAAAGAAAAATGAGATTAATTGGATAAGCTACGATTTCAACGGAGAAATTTGGTTTAGTGAATGCTTTGTTATTTCAAAAGGTAAATTTTCATACAAAAACAAAAAAAATAAATATTCTGATAAACTCATTTCAATTTTTAATGGAATTCAAAAACTTAATAAAAATGTTTTTTCGAATCTTGGAGCAGAGTTTACAAACAGATTAGAATTTTCAAAAGATTGGGGATTAGGATCTTCTTCCACTTTAATTAATAATCTTTCACTATGGGCAAATATTGATCCGTATGAATTGCTTGACTTAACATTTAAGGGAAGCGGATATGACATTGCGTGTTGTAATAAAATTAATCCAATAACATATATAAAGAATAATAAAAGTAGAATAATAACGGATACTGATTTTAATCCATCATTTAAAGAAAATTTATTTTTCCTGTATTTAGGTAATAAACAAAATACATCAGAGGCAATAGAAAATTACAGATCCATGTCTAATAACATGGGTAGTATTATTCCAAAAATTAACTCAATTAGTTTATCCATAATTAATTCACAAACATTAAGTGAATTTGAAAAATTAATTACAGAACATGAAAAAATTATATCCATGACCATAAATCAACAGCCAATACAAAATAAGCTATTTAGTGATTATCCTTCTGGAGTTATTAAAAGTCTTGGTGCTTGGGGTGGAGACTTTGTTCTTGTAACGGGAAGTAAATCAAGTATGAGTTATTTCACCAATAAAGGATACGAAAAAATTATTCCTTATAAAAATCTCGTATACTAGCTTAGTAAAATAAAGATCTGTTATCTTCAATTTCAGAAGATTCTAAAAGAGCCTCATAAACCTTAGAATTATATGAACCTAAAACTATTGAATTTAATAGATTCGTATAATTTTGATAACTACTCATCACATTAGCATACTTTACCCTATCAACCTTTACATAGAATACTCCATTATTGCCAGCAATACCTTTAGAAGTTTTGCCTTCATCTATTCCAAAAGCATACCCAACAACATTCGGCTCATTACCAGTACCTGAAAGAACAGGATTTTTCATATTAACTGCCAGAGCAGTTTGAATTGTTTGATTTTGACTGGATGAGATATCTTCAAGAGATTTACCTTTTATCTTATCCATAATCATCTTCGCCTTTTTCTCATTTCTAATTTTAGCAATAGCTGTAATAGACGCTTTATCAATTGACATTAATCCTTCAGGATTAATTGAAGTTAACATTGCAACTAAATACCCTCCATTTTGTAGATTAAATTTTCTGACATCATCAAGATTTGTGTCCGGATTATAAGCCCATCGTACTATTGCTCTTTGGGATCCTACTCCAGGAATGTTTTCATTTAATTCCCTGATATTATTAACTGGGTTAACTTTATAGTTAAATTCATTTGCTACATCCCTAAAATTAGATTTTTCAAGTGCTATTTCAAATTTTGAAGTAACATTAAAAACACTATCTATGGTTCTTTCAGAGGCTTCAAGTTTTAGCGCTAAATTTGCAACTTTAACAGCCTTCTTTCTTTTAGACTGAGACAAAATTTCAATAATATGAAAGCCAAAATCAGTTTCAACAACTGATATTTTACCAACTCTATTTTGAAAAGAAAAATCTTTAAATTCAGGTGCAAATCCATCTACATATGAAAATTCAATTTCACCATCATTTTCATTGCTGGCGATATCAGAAGACAATGATAAAAGGCTTTTAAATTTACTAGGTCTTCTTAAAACAATTCTATATATACTATCAGCTTTTTTCTTTGCCTGCTCCTTTGTTCTTGTTTCATTAGGATCACTTCTTAAAGACCCGCTATAGGGAATTAAAATATGCCTAACCTTAACAGAATCAGGGATTTTTTTTGAATCTAATAATTTTGTTATTTTAATAAACTCTCCTTCTTTGTAAGGGCCATGTAACTCTCCCTTATTTAAAGAATAAATTATCGATGCCATTTGTTTTGAAAAAGAATTTTCAAAGACATAGGAATCGTATAGTTTTATGGCAGAGTTTAGATTTAAAAATTCCTCATTATCTTGAGTGTTTTTAAATCCTAATATTTTCTTATTTGTTTTAGTTTCAAAATCAAACTCTTCACGATCATTAACTAAATCTGTAAGTTGAGTCTCAAGTTCCCTTTCATCATATTTAGATGGATTTTCTTCGAACCTAACATAAATTAAATTTCTAGAAGCTTTAACCTTATAATCATTCTCATTTTTTTGCATGTATTTTTTTACATCAGATTTTGTGACCTTTACCAATGAGTCAGGTATAGTTGAAAATGGAATTTTTACATATTTTAGATCAATATTATCATTTTCATAATTGTATTGAGTTTTCCCTTCAAAAACAGTAGAATTAATTCCAGATCTTATCAAATCAAAATATATTTTTTCAAGACCTGAAGATGCGAGAGTTGATTCGTAATTAGTCCAAGATTCATAATTAATTTGGGCTCCTTGTAAATCCATTGTTTCAGGAGATATTTCTTTTAAGTTAGATATAAATTCATTTAATTTTCTTTGATCAAATTCTCCCTGAGAATCTTTAAACTCATCAAATGATAATAAATTATTTTTTAAGATATCTCTCATTAAATCTCTTTCAACAGTAATTCCTAATTTATCATACTCAGAAGCCAATACCAGTTTTCTCAATTCCACATCCCAAATAGTATTCATAGATTGAACATTTGTTCCTGAACCTCTATTTTGACGTTCTAAGTTTTCAACCTTTCTCATAAAATCTTCTCTCTCCATCTCAATACCATTAATAGTTGCAATAACATTTTGATCAGGTAGAGAAAATCCACTTCCATTTCTGATTACATCTGCTAATACAAAAGAGAATAATGCCATTGCAATAACTAATATTAGAAACAATGATCTTTGTCGTATTTGATTTAAAATTGCCATTTAAAATTAATTTTAAATATAGTGGCCAAAAGTAGCATTTTATTGTTAATTATGAAAACTTAAGCATCTATCTTTAGAGAAACTAAATTAATCCTTGTATTGGAAACATCTAGAATCTTAAACAAAAAATTGCCTACTCTAATTTCTTCTTTTATATTAGGTATTTCCTCAGTACTATTTACAATTAATCCTCCTAAGGTTTCATAATCCTCACTAATAGGTAAGTTTAATTTATAATTTTCATTAAGATAATCTACTTCAATTCTAGCAGAAAACTCATATTCATTGTCAGATATTTTTTTCTCTATTAGTTCATTATTATCAAATTCATCATCGATTTCTCCAAAAAGCTCTTCAACAATATCTTCAATAGTTATCATTCCAGAAGTACCTCCATATTCATCTAAAACTATTGCTATTGTTCTTCGTTTGGCAGTCAATAAATTTAATACATCCTTAATAAGCATTGCCTCAGGAATAAATTCAACTGGCATTAATATTGATTTGATCGTTTTTGGCTTATTAAATAAGTCTGTTGAATGTGCATATCCCAGTACATCATCAATGGTGTCCTTATAAATCAAAATTCTAGAAAAACCGGAGGAAATGAATAATGATTTTAAGTTAGTGATATAATCATGTATTTCAACTGCTACTACTTCAATTCTAGGAATCATTACATCCCTTGATTTTAACTCTGAAAAGTCTAATGCATTTTGAAAGATTTGGACTTCACTATCAATTTCTTGATCCTTCTCAACTGCATCCATTTGTTCATTAATATAATGTCCTAATTCATCTTTTGAAAAAAGCATTTGTTTGTTATCACCCTTTGACTTGAAAAATATTCTTAAAAAAACATCAGATATCCAAATAACAAAATCAGAAATGAAATAGAAAAGTAAATAGAAAAAATAAGCTGGTAGTACAAAGATTTTGAAAAATTTTAGCGAATAAATTTGAAAAAATACTTTTGGTAAAAATTCAGCAGTAATAAGAATAATAAATGTTGAAACAAGTATTTGATTAATTAGATTTAGGTCAAACTCTCTAGTTAATAATGCTCCCATTGTAAACCCATATATTACCAATGCAATGTTATTGCCTATAAGCATTGTTGTAATAAATTTTGAAGGTTTTTTTGTTAAAATTTTTATTATTGAAGAGATCAGTCCTGTACTCTTTTTTTCAATTTCAATAGAAATCTTATTACTAGATACATAAGCTATTTCCATACCAGAAAAAAAAGCAGAAAAAATAAGGGATATGATTATGATTGGTATATCAGACATAAGAAATTATAATTTACCCCTATCTTTAAATCTCTTTTGATATTTATTTCTAAACCAATATACTAGAAGTGCTAAGATTGAAAAGAATAAGAAAATTATTGACTTATTAAAATCACTTTTAAAATTTAAAAGAAATTCTATAAAAAATAATACAAAAAAACCTAAAAAAGCATACTTAAACAAACCTAATAATTTCATAACAATAATTTAATTATTACCACCAATTCAGCCTTCTTCCTCTTAGCCACATAATAAAGCCCCCAAATAACATAGTACATCCAGCAACAGCAATAAAGAATGATACTGTGTAACCATCCGCATCTCGGATATGATAAGGAATGGGTGGGCCATAATCAAAAAGAAAAAATACAATAGCTAATATAAACGCTACTAATAAAGATAATATGCCAAGAATTAAGAACACATATGTTATAATTCTAGTTAGTGCAATTAGAGTATCTCCCATTATCCTATAAATTTAATGATTATTTAGGTATATGTGATTGAAAATCAGCTTTAGTCAATACAACAGTATGCATAAGGGTCGCTGCTAGTTTTCCATCTGAATTAAATAATTCACCTTTTATAGTAGCTATGTTTTTTCCCTTATTAATAATGCTAGCTGTTGCAACGACTTTTCCTTCAAATAAGGGCCTGTGATGAAGGCTATGAAGATTTGTAGAATTTGGATATAAAGCTCCTTTAGATTCATAAATTATAAGTATGCTTGTAACATCATCTAATAAAGCAGTCATCATACCTCCTTGCACCGTTCTATTTGGATTAAGCGTTGTTTTTGTAAATTCTGCCCCTAATTTTAGAAAACCTTCATTATGCTCAATAAAACTAAAATTAAATATTTTTCCTGTTCCACCTCTGGTTCTATGAAAATCTAAATATTTGTTAAAATCTTTATTCATTAATAATTAATTTCATCTAATCTTCAACTGCCACATAACCACTTACATCTAAGAAAGTGATTTTTTCAAAGCTTTTATCAGAATCAAATCCTGATCCATATATGTCCTTACCTGCTGAAATAAATCGAAAGGGGTAATTTGTAAACAACCATTCTTCTATTCTATTATAATACATTTGATCAGTCATTAGTGTATCTTTTAAGTGGGTTGTAATAACAACATTTTTTCTTAAATCAATCAAATCAGTATTAGAATATGAGATCGCATAATCTGCGGTAATTATGCTCTTATTATTATTTTTATCAAACACAGTAATTTCAACCTTATTAGGAAATTCAAAGTATGGAAAATCCATATTAGTAAAATTAAACATTTTTGGGCTTTTCAATATTGAACTAACAAGGCCTGAATCAGTGTAAACTGTATTTATATTAACAGCAGATGATATTGGCGATTTTTCTGAACCAACATCTATTACATTTTCTAAATCATTACCACATGAAATCAATAGAAAAAAAGATATTATAAAACTAATTGTTTTCAAATTTATAGCTTAGGCACTTTGACAGATCTTCCTATCCAACATCCTACTCTAATTATCTCGCCTTCTCTTCCTGAAGAAAATATTTCACTTTTTTGAGGGGCTTTTGCTAAATAATTTCTTGAACTTTGATTAGCTGCTTTTTTTAGTTTACTATCAACCCTGCTAGCCTTAAGCACTTCTTTGGAAGCCAACCAATAAACAGCTCTTTGTGTAAAGTTGTCAGATCCACAATTTTTTGCACTACTAGCATACATCTGAGCAATAGCTAAATAGCATTTTCCCATGGATGGGTTAAACCTAAGCGCTTTGGCATAATATGATCTAGCTCTAGAAAACAAACTATCTTTTTTAAATTGCGTTGCAATTCTAAATAATATTTTTGCTTTTTCATAGCTATCATTCTCTAATTCAATTGCTTGACTATAATATTCAAGAGCTTCAGATGATTTTCCTTCTTTAGCTTTAATAATTCCTAAGTAATAAGATGTAGAAGCATTTGGCTCTAACATGTTTTTTTGCTGCAAAATTTTAACAAAAAGTTTTGAGTCAACACATTCCTTGTTAAATAATCTATTCAAAGCTCTTTGAAGCCAAATTCCATCATCTTTCTTCTCTTCATAGTTCTTCTCATATAATGGAATCAAATTGATACAGTTTGCTCTATCTCCAAGATCAATTTCCATACCTTTAGAAATTTGATCGTATGCCTTTAAAAAACTGTTATATGATTTAAGTTTTCTTTGGTCTTTTATTGATAACTCTACTTCAGACTCTGAAACATCTTCAGATACGAACTTGTTAACCTTATTAGTGTAGTTTTTAATTTCTCTTTCTACCTTTTCAGAGATTTCATCATATTTGGTAAAAAGTTCTTCAGCAGATTTTAATTGCTCATCATAAAGTTTAACAATCAATTTAAAGTATGTATATAAATTTTTTGGATTATTAAAAGTTTTTGAATCAGTATTAAATGCATTATCAAACTTAACATATATATCAGATTTAGTCATATTTAACTCACTCATATAGTCATATAGGAGTTGGGCAGATTTTGCCATTACATCGCCAAGAGGCGTTTTCCTAGGAAAATTAACTCTTTTTTCATCCCATAGCTTTACCAAATCATTTATATACTCAACTTTTTGATCTCCACCAGAAATCTTAATCATATGTTTTAGAATTCTTTCCCCATAGACATATATTGCACTGTTGAATTTTGGATTTCTTTCCCTAAGCTCCATCCATGGCTCATATGCAGCATCATAATTTTTTGCTTTTACATATTCACTAAAAATAGATAATGAATTAATGTCGTCTTCATTAATCTGTGAAGTAGCATTTAATGACACAAATAAAAAACTTAAAACTATTACTATTCTATATAGTCTCATAATTAATTATATTTTCTTTTTATAAACCATCTATCATTTAAAGATAAGCTCAATTGAAAGTTTACAAAACTTTCTTTAACTAAATTTTTATCAGTAGTACCTCTTTTCCCAATTTCAATTAAAGTATTTATGTTAGAAAAAAGTCTGCCAACTGGTATACCTAATCCAAAAGATATGCCAAACTCTTTAATTGATTGATTATTTATGTTTAATCCTGTTTTTTCAAAATATATACCAGATCTATAAACTATTCTCTGCAATAACTTGTTAAAAGAATTATAATCAGGTACATAAAATCCACCTATTGATAAAACAGAAGAATCTTCAAAAAAAGTATTTTGAATGTCTAAAAGATCAGAAGAAAAAACACTGCTTTTTATAATATTATACTCAGTTCCAATAAACCAATTTCTATCGGAGCCTATTCCTACTCCAATAGACATCTTAGAAGGCATTTTTAAGTCAGTTTCTTCAAGTCCTAATTGTAATAAATCAACCTCTATTTCATTAACTGGATATTCAAGACCAGTGTTATCACTGATAACAACAGAAGCAAAAGTTCTCTTATTTTTTGAAGTTAAATTATAGCTAGGTGAATAAGTGAAAGAAGTGACTAATTGGGTCTTTTCATTAATCATTGGTTTGTATGAAATTCCAAAGTTGTAATTAATACCGCTTAAGTCTGATCTATTTATTTCTCTAGCTTGATAATCCAATGGGAGTTGTTCATCATCATAAAGAAATTCAAGTGCATTATTCTGTATATTTCCAAAATTATAATGTGCATCAATACCAATGCTCAGATTTTCAGAAATAAGATATCCAAAGCCTAAAAATACTTTGTTTACTCCACCATTTCCTGAGTATTTATATTCTAATGAATCTATGCTATTCCTAGACTCTAATTTATAGCCAACCGAAGAATGAGGTATCACACCAAAACCCATACCAAATTTACCCATTGGCACATTCAATCCTAAATAATCAAATGTTGTAGTATTTGAATTATCTGAAGCATCAGAAGTTTCTAATTCCGTCCTTGTATGACCAACACCAACAGTAAATTTGACCAGTCTGCCTTCATTATTAAAAGAAAACATATTATTTCCAGCATATGAAGCTGGATTTCTAAAATTCATATGTATACTGTCAGTATAGATACTAACCCCTCCCATAGATCTATTTTCTGTTGTACCCTTAAACTTGAGATTACCTATACCATAAAATGAGTAAGGGGAAGTAGTTCCTTCTTGTCCCTGAAAACTATAGGATATAAAAAATATTATTATGAAAAAAATTCGTCTTATCAACTATCAATATTTAAATTTAAAATAAAGTTTAGACCCTCTAATAAAAAATTTTGATTCGCAAAGATGCTAATTTTTAATGGTTTAGACAAGAAAACTGAATCACCTCCAGCCAAAATAACTTTAATATCCTTATACTTTCTCTGATATTCAGATATAGATTCTCTAATTTCAAAGACAACTCCATTAACTATACCTGAATGAATTGATTCTTCAGTTGAGGAACCAATAATATTAGATGGGTATGTTTTTTCTAATTTAGGCAGATTAGATGTATAGTTACTTAATGAGCTATATCTCATATCAATACCAGGAGAAATAGAGCCTCCATGATAATTGCCATTTTTATCAATAAAATCCATTGTAATACATGTGCCGGCATCAATAACTAATACATTTGAATTAGGATAATTTTTTATTACAGCACTTGCAAGAGCTATTCTATCAGAACCAAGCGTTTCTTTACTCTTATATAAATTATTAAAAGGCAATTTTAAGTTTTCTGATAGAAAATAAATATCTTCCAAAGATAAATTTTTCTTTATTTCTTGATTATCACTAGTAGAGACATTCGAAATAATAGCTCTATTTATAGAATTGTATTTCTGAGTAAATATATTTATACGATTTATAGTATTTGAAGTTTTTATTGTAGCTGCTTCAATAATTTTGTTATGGTTAAAAACGGCAATTTTACCATTTGTATTTCCAACATCAATAATTAAATTCATATTATAGCTTGAGCATCAAATTTACAAAAGGATTATTTATAATAATTATTTTGCTCAATAATAAAAATGCATCTATATTTGACACTCATTTTATGGTACCTTAGCTCAGTTGGTAGAGCAACGGACTGAAAATCCGTGTGTCCCTGGTTCGATTCCTGGAGGTACCACAAGCCCCCTTCTAGGGGGTTTTTTGATTATTTATCATTAACTTTAAAAAATTTTCAAAAAATATTTTATGGATTATGCAATAGAACCACTAAGCATTGAATGGATAATCACCTTAGGATGTAGCCTTATTTTTATCTTTTTAGTTTTGTATATGGGCAAAATTAGTAATAGAAGTGATAAAATTAAATATGCTAAAATTCTTGCTTTTATAATGATATTTTTCACTATTGCTAATCATACTATTCATTTAATTAATGGAACCTGGACATTAGATAAACAAATTCCAATACATCTTTGTGGAATTTCTGCATTGATCTGTTGTGTAATTATGTTTATTCCAGAAAATAAAAGACAATTTTTATTTGAGTTTCTTTTTTATTTTGGAATTATAGGCGGAGCAATGTCTATACTAACTCCTCTGATTGATAATTATTCTGGAAGTATTAACTTTTTCTATATACAATTTTTTATCAAACATGCAATTATTATTGTTTTCCCTATTTATTTAAGAAATTATTTGAACATGGAGCTAAGAACCTATTCATGGTTAAAAGCATTTATTGCTATTAATGTATTACTGGCTATAATAATGCCACTAAATTTCTATATTGGCTCAAATTATATGTATTTAGCTCAGGCACCTGCTGTAGATAATCCTTTAATTCTAACTACCCAATGGCCATTATATGTTCTAACCTGGGAGCCAATTATATTCGCACTAATATTAATTACGTATTATTTTTCTAAACCAAAAAAGGCTTAATTTTATTAACTACTAATAGAAAATGAAAATGTTACTTAAATTTCGTTTACTAAGTCTAGTTATAATTTATGCTATCCTTGTAGGTTGTAATAAATATCAAAACAAAAATATTCCTGTAGAGGATTATCAAAAAATAGACTATTACTCTGATTCAATTAATACTGTTAGCATAAACAATTTAAGCTTAAACACTATAGAGGTTTTGAATAATTGGATTGAATATCAAGAATTAAAAGAAGTAATTAGTTCATTGGAAAATAATGAAGTTTCATTCTTTAAGGATAATAAAGAATATATTAATAGATTTTTTGATGGACTTAAGAAAAGCACGCCAAAATCAATTGATAAACCTGGAATTATAGCAAGAATTTCTGTCTTAGAAACAAAATTTTTAATTCTTGAAAGCCATTTTACATCAAATATTATTGATGAAAAACTAAAGACAAACAGAATAAATGATGTATTATCTGGAAATTCGAATTTTATATATCAGATAAATAAGCTAATTGAAAGATCAAATCAAAAAATTGAAGATTAATCTGTCTTCTTTTGAGCATTCAATGCATCCTTACTAATTATTGCCAAATTAAAATTTGGTGCTATTAATAATGCCTGATCCATTATAGCAATTGCTGCATCTATATTTTCTTTCTTATTTTCTTTGAATTTTACCAAACCTTTTAAATATAAAAAAGCTGCTTTCATAGGAACTTGATATTGACCTTGAGACTCATAATATGTTCTCATAACATCATTATTTGAATTTGCTATTCCAAAAGTTATATTTTTTGTAGCCCCCATTAGATCGTCTAATTGAATTTTTATATCAGCTAATTCATATGCAATTAGTGGATTAGGTTTTCTTCTAAATAATTCTTCATAATGTACAACTGATCTATCTAGCTCATTTAAAAATTGAAGTGAAATTGCTTTTACTTCAACTGCCATATCAGAATCACTTTTATTACTTTCAATTCCAATTGTATTTAAAGCTTGTACATGTCTTCCTTCATTCATGTATAATACTGCAAGTGTATCAGCCCTAGCTTGACTTGGATCTAATATGTTTAAATGCGTTATACCGTTTATTACTCCTTGAACATCTCCTTGAGATTTCATTTGTTCATAATACTGCTTATAATGGTTTAAAAGAGAATTATTGTCCTGACTGTAGCTCAAGGAAGCAATAGATAATAATAATAGAATGTATAAATTTCTCATAATTTTACTATTTAATAATGACGAAACTAGTAATAATTAATATTTAAAATGCAATTTGTACTAAAAATTCTCCATAAGTTATTTTATTTCCTGAATCAAAATCTGCTTTATAAGCCCCTAATTGCATTTTTAAGTTATTTCCATCCAGATATTTAGAAATACCAAATCCGTAACTATCAAATGATTTTAATAATGATTCTGTATTCATATCAAATTCTGGATTAGCCATTTCATATCTAAGATCCACTCCTAATCCATTTTGAGTTATATAACCTAAATGAATATTGTAACTATCTCCTAAAATCATGTATTCACTAATTTGTTGTGGAATATCCCAATAAGTCTGATTTATGTTACTTGTATATGAATCAGCATATTCAAACAAAAATGAAAATCCTTTGTATTTTACTAGTAAATCAAAAAATAATTGAGAATAATCAGGAAAATTCTGATTTCCACTACTATCATATAATAACAAATCATCATCATTTTCTTCCGTACTACTACCCTCAAAGCTTATAGAATATGCAAACCCTAATTGTATTTTCAAATTTTCTTCACCTATTAAATCAACTGCTGTATTTTCATTTCCATCACTAAATGACCCTAATGGATACAGATTCAGCCTAGATCCTAATTTGATTCCTCCAAAATCAGAATCTCTTGAATCCTCTCCAAATGAATTACCTCTATCACCTGAAGTAACAGCTAGTTTTGGTTCTATTACAAACTTTTCTCCAAAGCTACTCTCAACAAATATTCCAACTTCTTCACTACTTTGAGTATAGTTTTGACCAAGAAGACTCGTGTCAGTAAAACGCAATGTGTCTTCATTGTGAGTCATCTCCAAATTATTATGGAAGACTTGTCTTTTCCCAAAATAAATTGCAGTTGAATTATCTATCTGATAACCAATAAAAGCTTCAACTAATGGCTGTGAGCTACTATAATTCATTTGAATTGCAAAACTTACCTTTTCCTTAAAAGCCCTACCCTCAATAAATAAATTTGAATTCTTTGTCTTAAACTGTCTTGATATTTCCTTAAACATCCCTTCCTCGTCATTAGATAACATATCATTATAAATATATGCTGGTCTTAAAAAGCCATAAATATTAAAAAGATAATTACCTTCATTAAATGAAAATGATATTCCATCTCCTAAATCATAACTTGAATTATTTATTTGGTTTTCCTGCGCATTTATAATAACTGAAAAACATATAATAATAATTGTTATTAGACTTTTTTTCATTTGTTAATTTATTTATATTATCATTTTAATTTATATAATTTAAAATATTGGTTAAATATCATTAATTTTTAATTAATTATGAATTTATCAAAGAAAATTGTTGGTTTATTTTTAGGTCCTATAGTATTTACTTTAATATTATTCTTCTTTAATCCTGAGGGACTAAACTATGAGGCCAAATGTATACTTGCATCCACTATATGGATGGCTATATGGTGGATTACTGAATGCGTACCAATAGCTGTAACTGCCTTACTTCCAATTGTTCTTTTTCCTCTTTCTGGAGGTTTAGATCTCCAATCGACAACTGCATCTTATGGTGACAAGCTAGTTTTCTTATTTGTTGGTGGATTTATTATTGCTCTAGCAATTGAAAAATGGAATCTACACAAAAGATTAGCTTTAAATATTATTAGATTAACAGGATCAAAAAAATCAAAAGTTATTCTAGGGTTTATGATTGCTACTGCATTTTTATCAATGTGGATTTCAAATACAGCAACTTCAATTATGATCCTTCCAGTAGGATTAGCAATTATCGCACAACTAAAAGATGATCCAAATACAATAGCAAATGAAAATATAGTTTTTGGCAAATCTCTTATGATAGCAATAGCTTATAGTGCTTCAATTGGTGGTATGGCTACATTAATTGGAACACCTCCAAATATGATTTTTGCAGGAGTTGTTGAACAAAACTATGAAATAAAAATCAGCATGTTTGACTGGATGAAATTTGGGATTCCAATAAGCGCTATGTTACTAATTATTTGTTGGTTATATCTAACTAAAGTTGCTTACAAATTCCCTAATGAAGAATTTTCTGAAGGAAAAAAAGAAATATTAAATCAAATTAAGTTATTGGGTAAATTTTCATATGAAGAATCTAGAGTTTTAATTGTATTTGCTCTAACAGCAATTGCATGGATTTTAAGAGGTTATCTTGAAACAATTATACCAACAATTGATGATACCATAATCGCTATTTCATTTGCTGTAACTTTATTCATTATTCCAACCAAAAAAAATTCAGTTGATAAAACTTTACTGGTATGGAAAGATACTGCTAAATTACCTTGGGGTATATTATTATTATTTGGTGGTGGTATGGCTATTGCAAGTGCATTTACAAAAAGCGGACTTTCACTTTGGATTGCTGATCTACTTAAAAACCTTGATGGTATCCCATTAATACTTGTAATTCTTACAATTGTTACAACTATTAATTTCCTTACTGAACTGACATCAAATATGGCTACAACAGCAATGCTACTTCCAGTATTGGTAACAATTGCTCTTGCAATTAATGTTCATCCATATTTTTTATTAATTAGTGCAACCCTAGCAGCATCATGTGCGTTTATGTTGCCTACTGCAACTGCTCCAAATGCCGTAGTCTTTGGTTCAGGACTATTAAAAATAGAAGATATGTTTAAAAAAGGAATTTGGATGAATATAATATCAATAATTATAATTACTCTTATTGTATATTATTTCCTACCATCAATATTTGATGTTTCTAGTGAACTAATTCCAATAAATTAATACTTGTCTAAAAATTTCGATTGCTCTTTTATGGATTCCTTAAATTCATTGGTAATTCTATCAACTAATTCTTTAACAGGAAGATCATCAGAAATATTAGTAACTCCTTGACCTGCAGACCAAATGGTGCTCCATGCTTTTGCTTCAGCTTGTGCAGCATCAAGTTCCTTTCCAAAATCAACCTTAGCTTTTCTTGACCACATTTCTTGGGTAATTCCCATAGATTCTAAACTAGGTCTTAAGAAGCTAGCTGGAACTCCTGAAACTGCTGCAGTATATACAATATCAGTAGCTCCAGAATTTATTATCATCTGTTTATAATCCTCGGGCGCTCTACTTTCCTTTGTATTAATGAACCTAGTACCCATATATGCTAAATCTGCACCCATCTGCATTGCAGAAGCAACATCTCTTCCATTACTTATACATCCAGAAAGAATAACTGTTTTATTAAAAAAACTTTTTATTTCAGAAATTAATGCCATTGGATTAATAGTTCCAGCGTGACCCCCAGCACCTGCAGCAACTAAAATTAGTCCGTCAACTCCGGCTTCAGCTGCTTTTTCAGCATGTCTTTTTTTTACAATATCGTGTAGAACTATTCCGCCATAACTGTGAACCGCATCAACTAATCTAGAAACCGCTCCCAGAGAGGTAATAATTATAGGTACCTTATGTTTAATACATATTTTCAAATCAGCCTTAACTCTTGGATTTGTATTATGTACTATTAAATTAACTCCAAAAGGTGCAGGTTTGTTTCCTGTCTCCTTTTCAAATTCATCGAGTTCAGATTTTATTTGTATCAGCCACTCTTCAAAACCTTCAGTAGTTCTTTGATTTAGAGCTGGAAATGTACCAACTATTCCATTTTTACAACACTCTATAACAA
>PVBE012541004.1_pt1 | contig 17865 bp, 17 predicted proteins | sample 1631181 | NCBI WGS metagenome assembly PVBE01 (sample SAMN08397723, study PRJNA350692) | Marine metagenome, whole genome shotgun sequencing project. | isolation source: water | place: Pacific Ocean | collected 2012-04
CGTTTCCGTTTATATCCTTTGTTAAGGTTTTTGAGGGCTGCTTGTACCAGGGGACGCGCTTGGCTTTGTCAGCCCAGAAGGCTTCAGGATTCTCGATAGAGTCTTTATATTCTTTCTTGTAAACCACAACCTGCTTGCCTTTGGATAAAAGGAGATTGATAATAATATCAGAAATCTTTATGTAATTTGGGCTTTGAAATCGATTTAGTCTGACCTTGCAGGCGAAAAAAAAGGGATCATAAAGATCCCTTTTGTAGAAAGATATTGATTCTATATCATCTTTTCTTGTTACGTTTTCTCTTCATGGCTTCCAACTGCGCCTTACTCGGCTGAGCCTTCAAGAGCTTCGTATATATCTGAGCACGCTTTGAAATTTTCTTATGCGCCACATAGAAATCAACTGCTTTTTGCCAGGCTCCCTTTAACCCATGGAGTTCATCGGCAGGTTGGTATCACTGGTGCCCAGGCCAAGGACAAACCTCATCAGATTTCATGGAGTGTTCTCCTCTAACTAGCAAGCTTCGCAAACGTGTTGTTCCTGAAAAACCGGTACAAGAAAAAACCGCAGGCAAAACAAAGCGCTACGGTATGTGCTGGGTGCAGCGGTTGAAGAGAGTGTTCAGTGGGGCGGCCATCCGATAGAGGTAGAGGAGTGTGAAAAGTGCGGTGGCAATGTAAGTGTCATCGACTGTATTGAAGAACCTGCGATCATTGAGAGGATATTGGAACATCTTGGTCTGGATAGGGCAACCGGGCTGCATAACCGTTCCCCGCCCACTCACCACCAGGGTCTTTATTGTCGCGTGTCGATAATGGGTCGGGGTTTTCTAATCCACCACAAATATCTGGTAACGCACACCAACCTTGGTGCGTTGGCCCAGGCCAATGCACACAACATTGTTCAGCCAGTGATAGTTGGGATCACTCACCTCGAACACCGGGTTGATGCGGAAGTGATAGTTGGCAGGGTCTATGCCTTCGACCAGGTCCGGGTTCGTGAAGGTAGGGATCAGGTCTTTGGGCACAACTAGGCGGCCATTATTGGTCACGTAAATCATGCCGTCATCGACCCGAGCGAGGCACTCATCGAAGTCATCGTCAGGCGCAAATTCCGTTACACCGAATGTCATTGAAACGCTGCAACGAATGTCCTTATATATATATAAATTCGGAGTCCGCTATGGTGCCCCTTAGTTTTTCGGCCAGCGGGCCATCTTCGCCAATAAGTCTGGATGGAATTCGGAATGTCATCATCTTGTCGTAATTGGCGGATTGTGCGGGTGGCATGCCACCAATACCGCCGAGGCGCTCACCATTGGCAAAAACTTCGTTCGCACTGTATACCTTGCCCAGATGAATGGCGAACTCAGTGCGGCGGTCACGGTTCGGGGTAGCCCTCGTCGCCATGGTCAACCCAAGGATGCTAAGCCCGGCCACTTCGGCTGCCAGCACATAGTCGATTGATCCTTTAGGCACATGGCTCAGGTTCAGCAGCGAACCGTCGGTTCGGCGAACACCTGCAATATCAATCAGATCCTTGAATAGAATGGGGTACAAGAATTATTAACGCCCCTTTTCAAGTACAAATTGACGACCAAAGGCTATTTCCTACATCACTTTAATCAAAAAATAGTCGCTAACTCCTCTGAAAAGGGCGTTAATCCTTCCTTGTACTCTGATACGTAAACACAGGCTCGTAGCACAGTCCCACAGCGTTGAATCCAGTGTTATTTGACGTGCCAGTAGCCGACTGCGTAGACGCAAAGGTATACTGCCGGTCTTGGAACATTGTGGTGACCTCTGGTTTCAGAATGAAGTAGAATACATTTACTTAGATTGCAAAGTAAATTATCTTTTTGATTTTTGTTGATTTTTGTTCGAGGACATTAATCAATCGCCGTGCACGATATGTCACTTTGATACACGAGTAAAAACCATGAAGCGAGTTTCAGAACTTTTTTTCACCTTGTTGATCAGCATCGCTGTGCGTGCCTGGGCAGATGAAGATAAACATTGCAGCTATTTCCAGGAAGATGTGAAAAATGTCTATTGGGGAGACCTCCACGTTCATTCGGCCTACTCCCTGGATGCTTGGGGATATGGGACTCTGGCGACACCTGCCGAAGCCTACAAATTCGCCAGAGGAGAGCCGCTGGTACTGACGGGGCTTGGTCGAGTGGCTCTAGAGCGCCCGCTCGACTTTATGTCCGTCACTGACCATGCTGAATGGTTTGATCTTCTTTACATTTGTACAGATCCGGAATGGTCCGATGATCCGTACTGTGACACCATGACGGAGAAGAATACCCCTCTGACAGGTCGCGAAGTGTTTGCAGAATATGTCCTGCCAACCATTACCAAAGCCAGCCCGAAACCCACGCCTATCTGCGAGTCTAATGAAGCGTACTGTACCGCATCGCGCACCTCACAATGGCAAAGAATTCAACACCAGACCAATGAGGCAAATGAACCGTGTGAATTCACCTCATTGGTAGGATTTGAGTGGTCAGCCACACCTGACTACAGCCACAATCACAGGAACGTAATCTTCGCAAGCTCAAATGTCACAAAGGATGCAATTGACTATATGCACTTCCCTTCGCCTCTAAAACTCTGGGAAGAACTGGACAGGCAATGCAAAGCCAAAGACGGATGTGAAGCTATCGCTATTCCTCACAATACCAACATGGGTGATGGCAAGAGTTTTGATGTTGAAACTGAAGATGAGTATCAACTTGACCTTCGCACACGCTATGAGCGCCTCGTTGAGATCCATCAGGAAAAAGGCAACAGTGAATGTCTGCCCGCTTTCGGTCAGGTTGGCGAGGGATGCAACTTTGAAATTCGTTTAACTAAGAATTCACAGCCAGCGACTGCGGCAGACTTCAACGATCAGGAGTGGGAAAAAATGCGACGCTCCTATGTCAGAGGATTGCTGTTGAGAGGGCTGGCTGCCTATGAGCGGTCTGGCGTCAAACGCCAAAACCCATTCCAGTTAGGTATCATCGCGTCAACAGATAATCATGCTGCGACAGGTGGTCTTGTGGAAGAGGATCGGTGGCAGGGCTCTGTCTTTGGTCTGGGTAGCCTTGAACGCTCCATGACGCGTGCCAGTTGGAATCCCGGTGGGTTGATTGCCGTATGGGCAGAGGAGAATACTCGGGAGAGTCTTTTCGCCTCACTAAAACGACGAGAAGTTTATGGCACGAGTGGTCCCAGAATACAGGTGAAAATCCAGGCTACGAGCGATGGTAAGGTACTGACCTGCAAGTCCAAAAGCGACACCGGTCAAGCCTCTATCCCAATGGGGGCCGAATTCACAACCGTTTCGCGATCCCCATATTTTATGGTTCAGGCACTGTACGATAAGATTCCACTGGCGTCGGTCGAAATCATCAAGGGTGAGTTGAAGGATGGCGAACTCAAAGAGTCTACATTCACCTTGTGGGCGTCAGAATCTGGTGGTTTAAACATATGCTCAGAATGGCAGGATCCTGAATTTGACTCTTCAGCACCGGCTTTTTGGTATGCCCGGATTATCGAATCACCAAGGTCAAGGTGGTCGTCGGAGCAATGCAAAAAGGCAGAGCGTTGCGACGAATTTCCCAACGCGATGCAGACGATACAGGATCGCGCATGGACTTCACCTATCTGGTACTTACCGGAACGCAACTAGTCGTCTACCCATTGAATCCACCACCGATGAGTAATCCATCAAGAACGCTACTGCGTCAATATCACCAGATTAGTCATCATGCGTATCACAAAAGAGTATAAGTCGGACAAAGGCCCTTTTTCTACCAAATTCAACTTACGTCAGTGGAGTAAAACGACTGCGCTTCATAGATCCGTCTCCTCTTGGGTGACGGACTCTACCTTAAACTGGAGGAAATTACGGGGAACACGTCATCGGCCGTGTCACCGCCTCGCAGATGGCCTCCGCATCACCGGCATCGGTCTTACCCCGCTTGACGTAGGGCTTCACATAGGCCGGCGGCATCAACTTGACCTCGTGGCCCAAGGCCGACAGTTCCCGCGCCCAGAAGTGACTGGTGGCGCAGGCTTCCATGCCAATCAGGCAGGGATCAAGCTTGGTGAAGAACGGTATCATCTGGCGACGCCGCAACGCCTTGCAGACAACAACCGCTCCCGCCGCGTCGATGCCATGGACTTGAAATACGTTCTTCGCCAGATCAAGGCCGATAGTGGTAATCTTCATGGTGGGTGGCTCCTTTTGCTCGTGGTTGTTAATGACAAACCACAACTTTGGCACATCGCGATGCCGGGAGCGGGAGCCATCCACCCCATCTGCTTTTGACTAAGAGCAGACGTCTGAGGGGGTTTATGGGCCATGTCTACTTTGGCTTACAAAGCGGACATCGTTAGTGGTTTAGATGGTCTGCGCTGCATGTCTGCTTATAGCCAAAAGCGGACATGGGGCAGATCTCCTGTGCCAGTAAGGGGCGGACGGCCCTTGCCCGCTGATCCTGGTTTCCTGAGAGGTTATTCCGCAGCCATAATCCCGTGAAGAATTCCGGCCAAGTTTTTGCCCTGTTCCTCCGCGGAACCGCCTTTCATGAAGCTGCAATCTCTCCCAAGATCCGGTGGTGGTGAGAGCGTTGCCATCTCTACTCTTGTAAGCTTACCGGGTTCAATCTCTAGATCCTCGGCATTCCAAACTTCCAAAGACTGTTTGCGGGCCTCCATGAGCCCCTTGAGAGGGACGTACCGCAACTCTCCAACCTCGCTGCTTACGGTGACCAATGCGGGCATCTCCGCCCTCACGGTTTCGTACCCCCCCGCTATGTTCTTTTCCACATTCACTTTGCCGTCGTCTATCCTAATATTTCGGGCCAGATTAATGCCGGCAATTCCGAGCATTTCGGCAAGGATTAGTCCTGTTTGACCGGAATCCCAATCCCCTGCCTGCCTTCCGGTCAGAATGATATCGAACTCGCCTATCTTTTTGATGGCAGTTGAGAGCACAAAGGCTGTAGAGCGGCTATCAAGCACCTCGAATTGTGGATCGTTCAAGAGCAGTAGTTTGTCGGCGCCAACGGCAAGGACCTTCTTCATTAGAGAGGCGGAGATTTTTTCACCCATACTTATGACGGTAATCTCAACTTCGTTTTCCTGCTTTATTTGAAGGGCTGCTTCCAGGGCATTCTTATCAAAAGGGTTTATGACGGGAGGAACACCTGACGTTGTCACCCTTTTTTGTTCGGTGTCGACTTTGACAAGCGAGGAAGGGACTTCGGAGTCGGGAATCTGCTTTGCGCAGACGATGATCTTCATCCCTTTCATGACAGTCCCCGCCACTTCTTCATAAACGCCGGTAAGACTTCCTGGTAATCCCCAACAACCCCGTAATCGGCCACATCAAAAATGGGGCTCTTTGAATCGGTATTTATGGCCACGATCCTCTTGGCCCGAGTTATGCCAACCAGGTGCTGGATAGCTCCGGATATGCCAACGGCCATATACAAGGATGGAGAGACTTTTTCCCCGGTCAGACCAACCTGGCGGTTGGAAGAAATCCAGCCCAAGTCCACCGCCGGCCTGCTGGCCCCTACCTCCACATTTTCAAAGGATTCTCGAAATAGCTCAGCGAGTTCCTCGATTACTTCAAACCCTTCGGTTCCACCAATACCTCTGCCGCCAGAAATAATGACGTCTGCTTTTTCCAGTTCAACCGCGTCTTCCTTAACAGTCTCGATAGATTCAACCTTGATTATGGATTCATCCATGTTCGGCGCTATACGGATGATTTCACACTTTCTGGAATTTCTCTCGGCGGGCTCCATTGCTCTTGGCCTTACGGTCACAAACTGCGGCGCTTCCTTGTGCTTGAAAACCGCGACGGCGTTGCCTCCGTATACCGGCTTGGTGCGAAGTAGATGGTCGTCACTCTGATCAACTTCCAGGCTTGTACAATCCGAGGTGAGTACCGTGTTCAGCCTATAGGCCAACTTCGGCGCCACTTCCATGCCGATGTAGGAATGGAGCATAAGGATGGTATTGGGATTTATCTGCCCGCATAACTGTTGCAGGGCCTCAACCCAGAGCTCGGAATTATATCTTTCCAATAACGGGTTTTCTAACCTGTAAACTCTATCTGCCCCATAAGAGGCAACCTCATCGGCTATCTGAGCGAGATCAACTCCCACTAATACCGCGGAAAGATCAGTGCCGAGATCATCGGCAAGTCTCCTTCCTATCCCCAACAGTTCGAGGGTTTTCGGATCCAAAGCTCCTCGAATGATCTCTCCACAAATCAGAATACCATTCTCGGACACGGAAATTTCTCCACTATTTCAAAATCATAGCGTTGCATCCGATGCAAATTGTTGGTTGGCTCGTTCAGCCAATCACCGATCCTACTCTCTCTTTCGGATCAGTTCATATCTCTTGACCGACACTTGAATCCGGGTGCAACAGCTCTGGGACTCGGTTATTCGTTTCCTGATTTTACGTAGAAGCTGGCGTCAGAGAGATCGTTCGGGTCAATAGCCCTCTTAAACTTCTTAAGCCAAAGCTGAAAGTCGCAAAAACTAGGTCCTAGGATGTCATTCATTTCCAAGCCCATGGCGGCAACTTGAATCCCTTTCTTCAGACTATCATCAATGGTTGCCATCATATACTCACCCCCGGCCTTCCTTGACTCCTTGTCTCTTCCATCGAATAGACCGACCCCTTCAAAGTGTGTGTATCTGCCCCGTTCGTAGGGCCCGCCCCAGAAATGTTCACCCCCGTCTTGCACCAGAAGTCCCTTGTCCTGCCATTTCTTTACGATGGCCGTACCAGCTTTGGCGCCCTTGATCGACATATCCCAGGATTCCGTCGCAAAGTAGGATGAAGTAAAGTCTCCCGTGGGCCGGAAGACTCTGGGCGTATACGGATTTACCACATAAGCCATGTTGAGAACCGGTATCTGATCCTTGAAGGGTTCTTCATCCAAGGGAACAAAGTTTCCACCGGTTTCAGCGACGATATCCTTCAGTACCTTTTCCTGATGCTCAAGCTCACCCATGCTATGGCACCCGAGGAAAACTTCGATCTGAAATTGATAGTTGTCGAAGAGATGTTTCAGGTGTTTGGGAATCTTGTTGTTGGTCGTCGTTAAGGTCAAGGCCAATTCCATCATGGACTGTCTCCAAACGACAAAACCAATCTCAGCCTCATTGATCTTGTACATGGCGTCAGCTTGGCTATCCCAATCTTTCCAATGGGCAATGTAGAGCTTGAAATTCTCCGGCAACTTCATGCCTACTTGGGGATGCTCGCCGATTCTCTCGGGCTCTGCCGGCCCGGACCAAGGGGCAAGCTTGACGGTGCACTTGGTGAAAACGCCGGCTCCGCCACAGGCGCCCAGAAAGCCCCTCAGCACTCCTCTCAGACCTGGTCCCGGACCGTCTCCGGTGAAGTTGCCTGCACCACTGCCCATGGAGCCCACCTTGACCAACTCGCCCGTGGGCAAAACCCATTCCGCACCAAGCAGGAGGCGGTTATTCTGACTTGTCGTTGTGCCTTTCATGCCATGGCCGCCCATTGACGTGGTTGAGGCCAATACTGAATGGCTGCTGCCGGCACCGATGATGTTGGACGTCAGGCCCACTTTCTCGGCTTCCGCCTCGAGCTGTCCCGCTGTTACATATGATTCAATTGTGGCGGACATGTTCTTTGGATCGATTTCAATGATGCGGTTCATCCGCCTCATGTCCAAGATGATAACGCCCTCTTGTCCCGGCATTGCCGTGGGACCCCAGCCTGTGCCGAAGGCTTTGAACTTGACTCTGTGCTTGTTACAGGCCTTCACGATGCCCACAACCTCTTCTGTTGTCTCTGGAAGCAGCACGGCCGCGGGCGGGAAGCGTGTAATCCTGGCAAACTCAGCGTCTGGGTCTGCCATCTGGCTGATATAGGTATAGCCGAGCAGGATCGCCGGATCCTGTGTGATGTTTTCCGGTCCGATAACGGATTCTAATGCCTGATAGGCTTCTTTCTCTAAGGCCACAGCTTAATACCCCCTTGCTAGAGTGCCTGTAGCACAAGCTCTACAATGCTCTGTACTTTGATCCCTTCACCCGACCCGTTGATGGCATCGTTGAAGTTCCTCTCGCACCAAGGACAGGCGGTCACCAAGGCGTCGGCGCCTGTGGTCTTTGCCTCCTCTATCCTTTCCAGGGCAGTCCAATGAGCGAAATCGGGGTAGGCATCTATCACACCACCGCCGGCGCCGCAGCACCAGGCATATTCTTTTGTTCTTTCCATCTCGACAAGCTCGACGCCAGGTATGCTGTTCAACACATTCCTCGGCTCGGAGAAGGTCCCCTTGGTGCCAAACCGGATCGGTCTCTCGGGCTCCGTAATCGTCAGCTGCCCCAGAACCTTTGTCTCCACACCTTCCCAGGCTACAAAGGGATCCGCCAACCTGCACAGATGGCAGGGGTCATGATAGGTCACTCTCATGGGGAGTTTCTTTGTTAGCTTGAGATCTCCCTGCTTGATTAGTCTGTCCAGGTACTCCGTCATGTGCAGCACCTCGACGTCCATCTCCAGGCCTGTCTTGGGATAAATCACTTTGAAGGCCTGGTAGCACTCAGCGCAGGGCGTCACGACGGTCTTTACTCCGGCTTTTTTGAAAAGTTCCTTGTTGTGTTCAGCATATTTTACAAGTTCGCCCAAATATCCCATCTCATAGGCACGGACTCCGCAACATGCTTCCTCCATCCCCATGATACCGACATCAACACCGGCCGCCTTGAGAAGGCTCACTCCTGCCCTGGCCTCCGCTGCCATCTCCTCATCAAAGGAGAGCCGGCAGCCCGCGTGATAGACAACCTCGGCCGTCTCCTTGGTGAGGTCCTTCACATCGAGGCCCTCAGCCCAGTTCCCCCGTTCGGCCTTGGGCCTCTGCAGCATGTTATCCTCTTGTCTGAGGCCCTCAATTGCCGGTAGATGCTCGGGAAGTCCCTCGCCTTCTTCCACCAGCCTGATTCTCAAGGCCTGCATGATGTCCAAGGGCTCAAGCATTCCCGACATGATTGTCTTGCACGAAACATCGCAAGCTCCGCACATCTGGCATTTGTAGACAATCTCAGCAAACGAATCCGTGATGCTTAGCTGATCCTTGGCCAGCCCAAAGGCCATGATTACCCGGCCGCCCGCGCAGTAGGCGTGGAAGTTGTACTTTCCAATACTGGGACATACCGGGGCAAACCTCCAATTCCGCACCTGCGGCTGCGGAACCCACTTGCAAAAGGAGCACCTGGCGCATCTTTCCAGTTGAAGGCCGTAGTCTTCAACCGGCATTAACTTTGAAGTCATAGCCGTCATGGCCTCATCTCCTAAAAGCAGAGTTTCCCTGGGTTGAGTATGTTGTTGGGGTCAAATATGTCCTTAACCTTCCTCAGGAGGGCCGTGCTCTCGGGATCTCTCCCGAATGCCAGATCCGCCCATGGACCGTAGGGCCGGTAAAAGAATCCGCCCATGTCAGCCAGCGCGCCGCTTCCCTCGGTAACAAGTTCTCTCACCTTGCCGAGTTCATCGCTGTCGCTGGGGTCATAACTCAGAATGAATTCGCAATGGCAGCTACAGCCCTGCACCGTCGGCTGGATGTAAACTCCAATATCTGTGGAAGGATATTTGCGGGACTCGGCCTGGGCATTCATGGCGTTCACGAATTCCGGTGTCCTGTCCAGGGTTGTGAGGAAGAAGATGTCCTCGCTCCCCCCCTTTGCCTTCAGCTTCCAGTATGTACCTTCTTGAGATTCTTCAAGCCTGTTCAAGAACCCAAGAGCACTTATCCCGGCAACGGAGTCGTGGAGCTTGCTCTCATGCTGTTTGGCAAACTCCCTGATATCCTCTTCTTGATACGCAACCCTTTCCTCCGGGCGATATTCGAAACCGGCTATGTTGACGAAGACCACCCAGGGCGGAAGCTCACTGCTTAGAGCCTTAATATCCTGGGCGTTATCGCCCATCATGTTTGCCAGTGCGACGTTGTTGAGCAGGAACAACTCTTCGCCAAATCTTATCCTTAGAAGCTCGTACATGAACCCGATAAGATCTTCCAATTTTTCAGACGTGACAAAATAGGGTTGCTGAACCGTGGGACTCAGACCGCAGGCGCAGGTTGCCCAAGTGGTAATCCCCATGGTGCCTTGGGCACCTTGAATAATCCTGCCAAAATCCATTTGCCCCGGGCCCATCATCGAGGAGAAACTCACGCCCGCGGCTTTAAGCTCTTCGATCGTGCCGGGCCCCGAGGCTGATCCGGTCCTCATTACATCGCCCGTTCCAAAAACGACCTCCATGGTTAAGAGGGGATCAAGAGTGTCCCAATGATGGCGCGGCATCAGAAGCGGGTCTTTTTCGAGATAGCTTGCCAGCACGGACTTCGTGTGACGCGGCATAAGAGGTATCAAGGGCTTAAGGCCGGATTTTTTCAGCTCAGTGCGAAGTTGACCGAATGTTACACCGGGCTCGAGGTGGACTAACTTGTTGCGGCGATCAACCTCCGAAACCTTATTCATCCCGCTCAGGTCAACGACTACGCCACCGGGACTTGGTATGGTGTCCCCGTGGAATCTTGGGCCATCAGGTGAACTCACGGCCGTAACCGGCGTAAGTTCCCGGTTTGCCAATCTTACAATCTCCTGAACCTCCCCGGTGTTTCTGGGCCTTAAGACGCAACGAGGTGTTATGGGGAGAGCAAAACTCATGTCCCTGGAATAGCTTTCCAGGGTCTTCGGATCATGTGAGGCATTTTCTTCACCGATTATCGTCGTCAATTCGGCTTCTGGAGTCATGACCTGCCTCCTTCTACTGTAGGAATTCCCTTTGGCTCTGCTTGTCCGTTGCGGGACGCAAGGAAGCAGATGGGCAAGATTCCAGGTCGCGAGGATTATACTCGTTAGGCTGTTTCCCGTCAAAGCATATGAGACAGAATTGACCTAATTAATAAGAGAGACTTCTGATAAGTTAACCTTAACAACAGGAGTCTCAACATGAGCAATAATAACGAGAAGTTAGTTAAAGATATACGTCGTCGTACCCGCAAGAAGTATTCCTCTGAGGAAAAAATCCGAATAGTGCTGGAAGGCATGCGAGGTGAAGAAAGTATCGCCGAGCTATGTCGTCGTGAAGGATTAAATCAAAATGTGTATTACCGTTGGAGCAAGGAGTTTCTTGAGGCAGGGAAACAGCGTCTGGCTGGCGATATTAAACGGGAAGCCAGCTCCACTGAAGTGACCGATCTGAAGAAAGAAAACGATCAACTCAAACGCCTGGTGGCCGACATCATGCTGAAGAATGATGTGCTTAAAAAAAGTGTGCTTGGCTTGGAGTCGACCTGGGAAGACGAATGAGCCTGTCAGCGGCAGAGAAGCTGGAAGTGATCCGGTTGGTGGAAGGTTCGGAATTACCTGTTAGACGTACCCTGAGAGAAATAGGGGTGAGTCGTAGCAGTTTCTATCGCTGGTATCGGCAATACCTGGATGACGGACCAGGGGGGCTGGAGCCAAATAGTCGGTCACCCCGGCGATTCTGGAACAAGTTACCGGAGACGGTGAAGGAACAATGTCTGGAGATCGCCTTGCAGCATCCAGACAAATCACCCCGAGAATTGGCGTGGACCATCACCGATGAACACAGCTACTTCATCTCCGAGTCCAGCGTTTATCGCCTGTTAAAGCAATATGACCTCATTACCAGTCCCGCCTATATCCTGATGCAAGCCGGAGATTCGTTTCAAAACCCGACACGACGAGTCAACGAGCTATGGCAGACTGACTTTACCTACTTTCGCGTTGTTGGTTGGGGTTGGTATTACCTGTCCACCGTGTTGGATGACTACTCGCGTTATATCATTGCCTGGAAGCTGACCACCAGCATGGCTGCCGATGATGTGAAGCAGACGCTGGATGCGGCGATTGAGACCACCGGTGTCAACGAGATAACAGTCAAACACCGTCCTCGCTTACTGAGTGATAATGGGCCTTGTTATATCTCCTCGGAGCTGAAGGAATACCTGAATACACATCAGATGCAGCACACCCGTGGTGCGCCGTATCATCCGATGACCCAGGGCAAGATAGAACGCTACCATCGTTCCATGAAGAACGTTGTGAAGCTGGAGCATTACTACTATCCGTGGGAACTGGAACATGCCATCAAGCAGTTTGTTCAATACTACAATCATGAGCGTTACCATGAATCACTCGATAACATCACACCGGCAGACATGTACTTTGGTCGTTATCAGGAAATCATGGACAGGCGAGCCATCATTAAATACGAAACACTACAACTGAGGAGGAAGGAAAATTTAAGTATATGTGTGAATCACTGAAACAAGACTATAATAGTTGAAAGTCTCTCTTAACTTTTAGACCTTTGTGTCCCAGATCATTTGACGACTTACAATCTGTTCCATAGGTGCTGACGGGGTACACGGGGTACATCATACCTGTCTTATTCACCAACCATAAATAATGTTTGAACTTCTTATCCTCAAGATTTAGATTTGAGGATGTTGCGTGTGTTTGCGGCACTTCAATCAAGCAGCATGTTCAATTAAGCATTTTATCGGCTGTTTTATACCGCCTATCTTCCGCTAGTGTTCTATTATATATTCAGAATTATTCTTAGCTTTGGAGTAATACTGATGTCGGTAAAATTGACTCTAACGAGCTTAGCTTTTTGTCTGTTATCTACTTCGCCTCTTTGTCACGCACAGAATGCCATCATCTTTCTCGGAGATGGTATGGGGCAGACAACTATTGCTGCAACTCGTATTTTTGAAGCTCAAAAAAATGATAAGGATTGGCGCTCTCATACGCTTAGCTTTGAAAAATTTCCTAATGTGGCACTCGTTAGAACACACACAGTTGATTCTCAGATTTCAGATTCTGCCGGGACGATGTCAGCGATTATGACAGGGCATAAAACGCGTTCTGGCGTGATAAGTGTTAAACCCAAGTATGAGAGAGGTGACTGTAAATCGGTGTTTGAAGACCCTCCCCGGACACTATTTGAATATGCCAGTGAAGCGGGTTTTTCAACAGGTGTAGTCACGACCTCAAGGGTTACAGATGCTACCGCCGCGGCTACCTATGGACATTCACCAGACCGTATGTGGGAAAACGATTCAAAAACACCCAATTCTGCGCTGAAACAAGGTTGTGGTGATTTGGCCAGTCAAATGATTGATTTCGGAGAAGGACAGGGACAAGGACAAGGATTGGATCTTGTCCTAGGGGGCGGTAGAGAGAGTTTTCTTCCTGTTGATTCTGTAGATCCAGAATATCCCGAATCTAGGGGCGTTCGTAAGGATGGAAAAGATTTGATCATAGACTGGTTAAAGAAAGACGATGGACGAAAGTTTGTATGGAATCGCGACCAGTTTCGTAAATTAAATCCACCTGGGACTGGACGGGTATTGGGTTTGTTTGAACCAAGAGAAATGGTTTTCAACTTGGAGAGTGTTCGCGGTAAAGGAAATGAACCCTCTCTAGTTGAAATGACGGAATTTGCTGTACGCTTCCTTGAAAACAAGGCAGGTAAAAATGGAGCGTACTTGCTGATGATTGAAGGTGCACGAATTGATCACGGTAACCATGCCAAAATTCCAATTCTAGCACTAACCGAGACCATAGAATTTTCCAAAGCGGTGAAAAAAGCGGTCTCTATGGTCAATTTAGAAGACACATTAGTACTCGTAACTGCTGACCATAGCTCATCTATCGCTTTCACTGGCTATCCAGAAGCGGATATGCCAATTCTTGCTTCTCTGAGTTATCCGTCTTTTTCATTGATTGCTGATGACGGTAGGGATCATGTGATGGCAGAGTCCGAGGAAGATCCTAATGATTTTGACCCGTCCGCCATCCCATCTCCGCATGCGGGTGAAGATGTGGCGGTCTATGCTATTGGTTTTGGTGCCGGCAGAGTGCATGGGACCCTGGAGCAACACTCTCTTTTTGACATTATATTTGAAGCGATTTTATAACTGTCAGAATGACCTCGAGAGGCTGACTCAAAAGACAAAGCTTGAAGCTCAATAGTGAAAATCATTTTTTGTGAGGGTTTTGCTAAAAGCAAGAGCATGCAGGGGTGGTATCAGCCTCAATGCACCACTTATTAATTACCCGAATTTGTAGGTCGTCAGCCCGAACCAGCTAATGGTATTATGGTCACTATGAGATGTCTTAGAGAATATTTGTGAGAAGAAGACCCTTTCGTATAATCTTGAAACGTAGCTCTTTGCTTTTAATGTCGTTGCTCATCATCAGTTCTTGTGGCGGTGGGGGTGCGCCCGCATCCTCGTAACCATCTAATTATACTTGCAAATTTCTCAGAATAGGACGTTAATGATTCCTATACTCACATTGGAGAGTGTCTGAATGCGAATTCTATTTATTGTCGCTACCTTGATCTTTGTTACCCCAAACCTTTTATTTGCGAACAACACGAGTAGGGTATATAGGTGAGCATCACTTTTAGATTAATGAGCTCGTTAAAAAAAATAAAGTTGAACGCGGGGGTATTATGGACTTACCAATAACAGGTGGTTGTAAGTGTGGGATTGTCCGCTACGAATGCGATGCGGAGCCAGAAATGGTTTTTAACTGCCATTGTAGAGATTGTCAGCAATTGGCGGGAGGACCGTGCACTACAGCGGTCTTGGTCCATGAAGACAAATTAGAGGTTCAAGGTGAACTGACTTGCTATACGAGCCAAGGAGACAACGGGGGGCTGGTGCATCATTATTTTTGTCCGGTGTGCGGTACTCCCGTAACGGTCAAACCAGAGGTCTTTGCAGGTTTGATGTCGATCAAGGCCGCTAGTCTAGACGACAATTCCTGGGTAAGGCCTACCATGGACATATTCACAAAAAGTAAACAGCCATGGATCGAGCTATCTGGTGAAACAGATAAATTTTCAGAAGGGCCTGCATAGCTTGTAGTTCTTGAGTATGAATAAGCGTTGCGACTGGTGTGGTGAAGATCCTCTTTACGTAAGCTATCACGATAAAGAGTGGGGGGTGCCTGTTTATGATGACGATACTCTTTTTGAGTTTCTTCTTTTGGAAGGCGCCCAAGCGGGCTTGTCTTGGATTACTGTGCTTCGTAAGAGGGAAGGATATCGAAAAGCATTTGATGTGTTCGATTTTCAAAAAATCGCACGTTATACCGATAAAAAACTAAATAGACTGATGAAGGATGAAGGGATCATACGTAATCGTCTGAAGATTTTCAGTGCCAGAGGCAACGCGATCGCATTTATGCAGATTCAAAAAGAGTATGGGAGTTTTAGTGACTTTATATGGAGTTATGTGGATCGAACGCCTGTCGTGAACCGAGTCCAAAAGATGAGCGATGTAGCCTCTAACACTGAGCTGTCAGATTCTATTAGCAAAGATCTCAAAAAAAAGGGCTTTAAGTTCGTAGGTTCAACGATCATTTATGCTTTTCTGCAGGCCGCGGGTCTCGTTAACGATCATGCTGCCGATTGTTTTCGGTTTCAGGAGTGTCAGAAATTAGCAAAGTGAACTTTAGATACTAATTAGAGATAGTATCGGGGATGGTTTTTTTCCATACTGAGTAGATTGTTCGATACGTTAATGATGAAGGAGGTTGTATGGCAGCTTATCTTGTGGGAAATCTAAAGGTCACTAATGCAGAGGGATTTACAAAATACCGAGAGCTGGTAGGTAAAACGATATCCGATCACGGTGGAGAGTATGTGGTCGCCGATGTTGAGTCTAAAGCTGTTGAGGGAAACCCAGAGCACCTTTCGGTGGTCTTGAAGTTTGACAGTATGGATGCGTTACAGGGTTGGTATGACTCACCAGAGTATCAAGAGATCTTGGCTTTGAGGACGGATAACAGTGAGGGAATTATCACGTTTGCACAAGACTGATCAGCTTGTGGACTCACATGAGAACGGCGAGTACTGGTTTGATTAGTGTACTTTGCTTGGTATAGATGAATGAACTGGATTTGTTAGTTCATTCATCACTCGCAATAGGTCTGGCCGCAATATAAATAGTTTTCACTTTGCCGTTTTCGATTAGCACGTCAAATATTTCCTGGCGTTTGTTGATCTTCCCATCGATGGTTTCATTCATTTCCCAGCCCGTGGTTACCCACTGCTGTAGCTTTCCGTCTTTGTCTGTGAATTCGTTGGCAATTGAGTATTTGTGAGTCCACTTGGGATTTGATGCAGCGAACCACTCTTTTAACAGCGTCATCTGAGCATCTGTGCTGTCAATGACGCTGCCGTCAGAAACCCAGGCCTTGAAATCTTCGGCATTAGCTTCGCGTATTGCGTCAAGATCATTGTCTTCATGAGCTTGCATGTAGTTTTTCCAAACCTCGACCGTATCTAACGAGCCGGCGTAGAGCGGTGCCTTGACTCCCTCCGTCGTGTCATAACCTATCACTGTTTTTTGTGATTTTTCGTGGCTCTCATGATGGGCGGCAAACGACTGCTGCGCGAATAACAATACACTCATGATTAGTAGCACGTTTTGTATCTTGATTTTCATGGAGCGATCCTTTTTTACTAGTCTGCTTGGATTCAAAGACTCTAACACAGGCGTTTTGAGTTATCTGGTTTAGTGAAGGTTTTAACAATGTGCTTCTCTTTTTTCGCTAGTGCAACCGCACCGCGGAAGGAAAACTCATAAAACCTTCATTCTTGAATTGTTGCAGTGCAGCTCGTCTTGAGACCCGCGAATTCTACATTTACTTTGAGCCCAGGCGGAACTGGATACAAACCACCCGGTGTCGAGCAAATTATAGTCGAGCCTGATTTAAGTAATGTATCCTCTCCATGACCTTCAACTTGGAGCTTCTGCAATAACCAAGAAATGGTGGCAACCGGGCCGTAGACCTTTTCTATTTCGAGCTCAGTTAATTCCACTTGCTCAATCAGGTCCCCATCGATAAATAACGTCATCGGAATGTTGAGGGGTATTTCTCCAACTAAACAGCGCTTTGTTTCATTGCAATGCACAACGCCAGCGTGGATGCAGTTGGTGCCAATTAACTCCAGCCCGCGTCGACCTCGATTGTCCTCTGGCGGGCCGTCCATTCCTAGCATGTGAATTTCGATGATCGGTTCGAATTCGACTTCCCATTTAGAGACATCACTGTTCTGGGTAGATAGCAGTTTGACTCCGAGCTCGGCTTCGATGGCTAAACGCCGGTGATCTATGTCGGAGCCATTTTCAAAATTTTCTGAATCCCAGAGATAACCGTGTACGGATTCTGATAGTCCCATAACCTCGGCACCGCTTTTGCGAACGGCCGGGCTGGTATACCCAATCTTAAATCCGACCACTTTTTCCCCACGAGCCTCTCGAAATTTTCGCAGCGCTCTTTGAAGTTGGTAGGCCTCATCTATCGAGTTTGGGCCTCGGCTTTCCATAAAAACACGGCGTGCACAGCGCGCATCCAGATCTTTTTGTAGTTCCGATGCCAGCGTTTCGAAGGATCTGTTGATAATCAGGTTTTCTCCTTTATGAAGTCATTTGATAGCACTTATCCTGTGCATCATTCAATTATTATTTTTATCACTTGTTCGAGGAGCGATTTCTTTTTATAGGAAAAGCAAATTTCTCAGAATAGGACGTTAATGATTCCTATACTCTTGAAGATCTGATTCGACTCGGAGTATGGTTTAAGGAGTATTAACGCCGTTTTCTTGCAAATTCACAAGTACAAAATAAAGGCCGTCGCCAGTCGAGCGCGGAAACGATACGGCGTCAGCGCCCGCAAATACCTGCCGGGCGCCCAGTGGGGACTCCCACGTGCCAAATGCTGATTCAGGCAATTCCGCCCCCCTGTTCCATTCACC
>PVBE012265186.1_pt1 | contig 17861 bp, 15 predicted proteins | sample 1631181 | NCBI WGS metagenome assembly PVBE01 (sample SAMN08397723, study PRJNA350692) | Marine metagenome, whole genome shotgun sequencing project. | isolation source: water | place: Pacific Ocean | collected 2012-04
CGCTCGTCGTGATTTCTTACGGCGGATACCGGGTCATCCAAGGCGACCTCAGCTTTCTCCATTTCGTCTGGTTCTTCGGGTTCATCTCCCATCTATACTTGCCGACGCACCGACTGGCCGATTGCTCAAATATCGTGCAGGAACGCCTCGCCTCCATGGACCGAATCTTCGAAATGCTCGACGAAACGCCCGACGTCGAAGACGAACCGGGCGCGTCGCCTTTGAACAACCCACAGGGCATATCGAGTTTCGAGATTTGCACTTCGCTTACATCCCCGATCAACCGGTTTTCCGTGGCATTTCATTCCAGGTGAAACCCGGCGAGGCCATCGTGATTGTAGGCCGGTTCGGGGCGGGGAAAAGCACACTCGTAAACCTCGTGCCCCGCTTCTACGATGCGTTCCTCGGCGGCGTCTATATCGATGGCTACAACGTCCGCGGAATCAAACTGAATTCGTTACGGGAGAACATCGGCATTGTACAGCAGGACACCATCCTATTTAGCAGTTCGATTCGCGAGAACATCCTTTACGGACGGCGAGGCGCGACCGAGGGGGAGATGCTCGAAGCCGCGAAGATGGCTCATGTGGACGAATTCGTCGATGATCTGCCGGAGGGCTATGACACCCTGATCGGCGAACGCGGCGTGAAACTAAGCGGCGGTCAAAAGGAGCGCCTCAGCATCGCGCGCGCGTTCCCGAGGGATCCGCGGACCTTATCCTCGACGAAGCTACCTCCAATCTGGATTCCCACGCGGAGAATATCATCCAAGAAGCACTCGCCGAACTCATGAACGGGCGCACAACATTAGTCATTGCTCACCGCTTTTCGACCGTTGTCAATTGCGATCAGGTCGTCGTCCTGGACGACGGGCGGCTCGTGCAGCAGGGCCCCACGACGAGCTCATTCAAACGGACGGCGTCTACCGCGAGTTGTGCAAAGAACAATTTGGCTACGTTCGCCTTGATGGCTTCGGGAACTGAGTCTTTCAGGAGCCGTATGCATTCCCACGGAGGAGCGTGGGAACGAGAGAGGGAAGGGCGGGCTAGTTGCGGCGCCGGAACACGGCTCTTCCCCTGGCTATCCAGCTTTCGATATAGTGTCTATGCCGTTTGCGCCGATGGCCAAAAGCCGGTTTGGGAGACATCCATGAGCGATGTTATCAGTGACGCAGACCACTACGAACGAAGACGTGCTGAAGTCCTCGATAGCGAGATCGCGTATATCGATGTGGGCAAGGGCGATCCCATCGTCTTTCTCCACGGCAATCCCACCTCCTCCTACCTGTGGCGGAACATCATCCCGCACCTGGGGGACATGGTGCGGTGTCTCGTGCCCGACCTCATCGGCATGGGTCAATCGGGCAAAGCGCCCGGCGGCTCGTACCGTTTCGTGGACCACGCGCGCTACCTCGACGCGTGGTTTGACGCGGCCGGAGTCACCGAGAACGCTACGTTCGTTGTCCACGACTGGGGCTCGGCGCTCGGTTTCAACTGGCCTTCCGCAACCAAGAAAAAGTCGAGGGTATAGCCTATATGGAGGCCATCGTCAAACCCATAGCCTGGGTGACTGGCCGGAATCCGCGCGCAAGATTTTCCAGGCTATGCGTTCGCCTGGTGACGAAGAGATGCTCCTCGACAAGAACGTCTTCGTCGAGCGCATCCTGCCTGCCACCGTACTGTGCGGCCTGACGGAGGAGGGGATGAACGTGTACCGCGCGCCGTACCTCGAAGAGGGCGAATCCCGGCAGCCTACGCTAACGTGGCCCCGGCAGATCCCCTTCGAGGGCGAGCCCGAAGATGTGGCGGATATTGCAGCTGCGTACGGCCAATGGCTGGCCGGAGACCGTTCCATTCCGAAACTGTTCGTCAACGCCGATCCGGGATCGGTCCTTACCGGCAAGCAACGCGAATTCTGCGGGGCCTGGCCCAACCAAATCGAAGTTACAGTGAAAGACTCTCACTTCATCCAAGAAGACTCGCCCGCCGAAATTGGTCGGGCCGTAGCCGAATTCATCAAGGAGAACCGGGGATAGTTTGAGCAGCCCGGCGCGAGGACAAGCTTCGCCATGACCGAAACCGGAGGGGACTCGAAGACGGATAGGCTTCTGCGCGGAGGAATCGCCTTCTACCTCTTGTGCATCATCTTGGCAATGTCGCCGTACACGCTCGATGCGACGGGCGACATCAAGACCCTGATCACGCACTGGGCCGCGGCGATCCTGGGTTGCGCCTGGGCTTTCGGATACTGGATCGAGGGCCGGAGACTTCATGCGCCGCACCTTCTGTTTGTGCCCATGGTTCTCTATCTAGCGTTGCATGTTCTGTCGGCGCTTGCGTCGCCCTATGCGGGACACAGCCTGCCTGCCATAGGCTTGCTTGCGAGCTACGTCCTTCTCTACGCGATTGCGGCCCATGCCTTTCCCAGCGCCAAGAGCCTGACATCGCTCCTGCTCGCGCTGATCTTTGCCGTCGCCTTCTCCTCGGCTTATGCGGTCGCGCAACGGCTCGGATACGATACCTTCCCTTGGGCCGACACGACGCAGGACACCTACAGGAACCTCCCCGGCACTTTTGGCAATCCCAACGTGGCAGGGCACACCATGATCCTGGCTATCCTAGCCGCCGCCTACCTCTCGGCCAACCGGCGTCTGAGGTGGTGTGCCGTGTTCGCGCTCGTCTTCGTCTTTCACCTTTACTGTACCGGTCATCGCGCAGGGCTTCTCGCGCTCGCCGGGAGCGTCGCGTTCGCACTTGCCATCAAGTTTTCCGGAGGATCCGCGCACCGGGTCGTTACCATCGTCACTCTTCTTGGCCTTCTTGCCGTATCCGCCGGCCTCGCCTACACCTTCTCGAGCAGCCAACGGCTGGCCCCGCTCGACAGCTCGATCCTCCTTCGGTACAACGGCTATTTTGGCGCATCTAAAATGATTGCCGAACGGCCGTTCCTTGGTTCCGGCCCCAGCAGCTACGTCATCGAAACTCCTCGATTTTGGACCCCTTACGAGCAAGAATGGTTCGAAACTCGCCGCATGATGAACGAACATGTTCATAACGACGTGCTGGAATCGGCGGTCGAACTGGGTCTTGGAGGGGCGTTACTGTACCTGGCAATCTTCGCGATAGCCATCACCGCGTCGATGGCCCTGGCGCAGAAGCGGGAATCGCCGTGCGACCGGAGACTTGGCCTATTCTTTGGCTGCTTCTTCGTGGCGTACGGCATTGACGGGTTGTTCGGATTCAACATACGCATGCCCGTGTCCGGCTGCCTCTTCTTTGTCACGGCCGGCGCGCTTGAGGGTCAATTTCTTGAACGACTAGCCTTGGCGAAATCCAACCGATGGGCCTTTTCGCGCCTCGTCCGCCCCGTGGCCGCGGTATGTGTGGCGCTGGCGCTTGCCTATCTTGGGACGCGTGTCCACCTATCGGAAATTCGATTCTTTGAGGGCAAGGGATTTGTAAACGCGAAGAGATACGCAGAGGCAGACGGGAAGTTTGCGTCGGCGGAGGCCCGCGCGCCGTGGAACTGGCGTCCCGCAAGGGAGCGGGGATTGGCCGCCTATTACGAGGGGGATTACGAACGCGCCATTGAGCATTTGGAACGAAGCGCCGACCGCAATCCATACTGGATCATGACGCTCGTCCCCCTGGCGAACATCAACTTGAAGTGGGCCACTGAGCTTTTTCCCGACGACTCGGCGGAACGAATTGACGCGCTCGCGGACGCCCGGAAATTCGCGAACGACGCTTGGGAACTCAGCCGGGGTACAGCAACCGCTGCCGAAGTGGCCGCACGTGCGACCTACGGCCTCGCAAAGGAAGGGGAAGCCAGCGGAGTAGATTGGACGGAGGCCAAGGAAATCCTGGAGCGTTCCCTGGCCCTTGAGCAGGAGAACGCCCCTACTCTTCGCGCCATGCTTGCTGACGCGAACAAGCAGCTCGGACAGGAAGCGGAAGCGCTTGCTCAGTTCCTGCTCGCAGCGAGTGGGCAGCCGGAGGTGGATTCCCATTGGGAGCGGCTCTACGGACAAAGTGGGGCTATGGAAACGTACAGCGCGATGCGGGATGAACTCGACTCCGCTATTGCTCTCGGTCGTGAAGTTTCCCTCACCCCCAGCGCGACAATGGCGAGCTTGTTGCAGTGGCGGGCCCGGGTGCTCGAAGTGGCCTATGGCGACTCATCCGCGGCCGCTCGCGACTACGAAGACGCGCGCCATCTCGCGCCGCGCGACGCCGCTCTGTGGGGGCGGTACGCGGGATTCGCCAGCCGCAACGACCGTATGGCCGAATTCCGGAAGGCGGTGCTGAACGCGCACGGCGTTACAGGCCACGCGGGCCCGATCCCGGCTATCGAAGCATTGGCCGCGGCTTGGAATCTCGACGAGGCCGATACCGCGCGGGCGGCCCAGCTCCTTGCCACAGCGGTAGAGGCGCCTGTGGTGAACGGTGAGACGCTGTCCGGCGCCGCGCAATTTGGTTGGGCGGTTGACTTGCTCCTCCTGGAGATTCAGGCGGCTTCGCCCGCGCCCCACGACGCTGGCCCAATCCTCTACTGCCTTGGCCGCGTGTACCGGGCAATCCAGAATTACGGACAAGCCGCGGCAATGTTCGGCGCTGCGGCCGGTCTCTTGGACGGTCCCGAGAAATTGCAGTGCCAGCGATACTGGGCCGAGGCCCTCGTTCAGACCGGTAAGGGCCACGACGCGATCCTCATGTTGCGGCAGGCCCTCAAGACGGAGCCTTCCCAACACGCGCTGCGCCGTTTCCTTGCCCGAATCCTCAAGCGGTCCGGCCGCATCCCCGAAGCCCGCGCCGAGTACGAGCGTCTCCTCCGCACGACCACCTTGTCCGTCGAAGACCGCGCCCAGCTACAACGCGAACTGTCTTTGCTCCCCAACTGATGCCCGGCCAGCCCGGTTATCCCAGGAGGTCATCCGGATCAATCAGGGGCTCGCCCTTTGCGCACAGGCCGCAGGAATCCGGATCCCAACTCTTCATGTTCAGCTTGGCGAGCGGCGTGAATGGGCAATCGAACGTGGCCTCGCCGGCGCTTCGGTCAATGAGCACCCCGACCCCTACGACATCGGCGCCGCGCGCGCGCAGGTGCTCGACGGTTTTCCGCACGGAGCCTCCGGTTGTGATAATGTCCTCGACCACGAGTGTGCGTGTGCCTTGCTTGAGAGCGAATCCGCGTTTCAAGGCTTGGCCGCCCTGCCCGTCTTTCTCAGTGAAGACCGCCCGGCATCCGAGATGCCGCGCCGTTTCGTAGGCCAGGAGGATCCCCCCGGTTGCGGGTCCACACACGAGTTTCACGCCGTCCCAGGCAAACTGGTCCGCCATGGCCGCGCACAGCGTTTCCGTTTGGTCGGGAAATTGTAGAACGCGCGCTGCCTGTAAGAATTGCGATCCGTGTCTGCCGCTGGCGTAAATGAAGTGTCCATCCAGAAGGGCGCCACTCTCCCGGAAGATTGAAATCACGTCTGCTGAAGTCATGCCGCTCCTTCGCTGTGGCCCGGCGCATCGAACCCAGTTCGCGCCGCCTCGATTTGTGCTATTCGGACAGTTCCCGCTTGATCAACGCCACGGCTTCGGATGGATCGCGGTGGTTCACGATGGGCCGGCCCACCACAACATGGCTCGCGCCCTTGCGCGCCGCGTCCGCCGGCGTGAGCACCCTCTGTTGGTCGTCCTGCGATGCCCAGGCCGGCCGGATGCCGGGCGTTACGACTAGGGCCTGGCCACCGATCGCGCCGCGGACGAGAGGTATCTCCTTCGGCGAACACACGACGCCGTGCGCTCCCGCGTCCACCGCCATCGTGGCCAGGCGCACGACCGCCTCCTCGGGCGATTCGGGCATGCCCACTTCTTCGCGGAGCATAGCCTCGGATAGGCTGGTAAGGACGGTAACCGCCAATATGTGGGTATCCGTGCCCTCGACGGAAGAGCGCGCGGCTTCGATCATGGAGCGTCCACCCGAGGCGTGTAACGTGAACATCCCCACGCCGAGATCCGCCGCGGACTTCGCCGCCTTGCCGACGGTGTTCGGAATGTCGTGGAACTTGAGGTCGAGCATGATCCGCTTGCCCATGGCCTGCACCTCGCGGACGACTTCCGGGCCCTCGCAGGTGAAAAGCTGAGAGCCGATCTTGAAGCAATCGCAATCGCCGCACGAGCGGACCACACGAGCTGCTTCTTCGCGGGAATCTACATCCAGAACCACTATGAGTTTCGTAGACAAGCGTTCCGACTCCTTCTCGCGGGCAACGCGGGGGCATTCGAGGGGGAAGTCTGCCAGAGTCGGCGAGGCACTATCAATGGTCTCTTGGCCATCGAGCTCGCGGAACGGCCACCGGCCGCTCCGCGGCTAGTGTGAGAAGCGGTAGGCATTGGCAGGGCGGCGCGTGTACAATTCGCGGTTCGAGGCAACAACGGGGTCAGTTACTTTGAACGGCGGCAAGCGGCGCTTAAGACTCGATGCCAACATGCAGATAGGAGTGCGAATGAAACTACGAATGAGCGTTTCGGAAGCGGTGGAGAATCGGAAATCGATACGAGTATTTTTGGACACGCCGGTAGAGGATCGACTGATCCGGGATGTCCTTACCAAGGCCGCCCGAGCGCCTTCGGGGGGCAACGTTCAACCGTGGCGTCTTTATGTGCTCAACGGAGATCCCCACGCCCGTTTCGTGGCCATGATGGAGCAGAAGCTGGCTGAGGGCGAATCAACAGAGACGCCCGAATACAATATGTACCCGCCGAGCCTCAAGGAACCCTACCGTTCCACCCGGTTCAAGGTCGGCGAGGACATGTACGCGCTCCTGGGCATCAAACGTGAAGACAAGCTCGCGCGCCTCGAATGGCTCAAGAATAATCTACGTTTCTTCGGCGCCTCGGCCGCCGTATTTTGCTTCACCGACCGGGTCATGGGGCCGCCGCAATGGTCGGATTTGGGGATGTACTTGCAGACGGCGATGCTGTTGTTTCAGGAGGCCGGTGTGGACACCTGTGCGCAGGAATCGTGGTCGAGGTGGCCGAAAACCGTCGCCGAGTTCGTGGGCGCGCCGGATGAACTGATGCTCTTCTGCGGCTTGGCCATCGGGTACAAAGATCCGGACCACCCGGTCAATACGCTGGTGAGCGACCGTGAACCACTTGAGAAATTCGCTACGTTTCTTTAAAACGGCGGAAGTCGGTAATTAAGAGAAATCGATGGACCACCCCGTAATACTGAAAGACATCGTCATCATCCTGGGAGCTACGCTTGTCGTGGCGAGAATCTCTTTGCTCCTCCGCGCGCCATCGATCGTCGGATTCATTTTTACCGGCGTGGCTATTGGTCCGTTCGGAGGCGGCTTCATCAGGCATGAGGATGTGGGGAGTCTGGCCGAGCTGGGTTTAGTCCTCCTCCTATTCATCATCGGCTTGGAGCTTTCGCCCGAGCCCCTGCTCCGCAAAGGCCGCAGCCTTCTGATCGCTTCAGGGCTTCAAATCGGAATCACAGTATCCGTTGCCGCCGTCGTCGTAAACTCATTCACGTCTATTTCAATCGTTCCCTCGGCTATATTGGGCATTGCCGTCGCGCTGAGCAGCACGGCCATCGTGCTTAAACAATTGAGCGACTCCGGCGAAACGGACACCCTCAAAGGGATGCTCATCACAGGCATCCTGCTCATCCAGGACGTCCTCGTCATCGCCATCATGCTGTTTCTTCCCATGCTGGCTAACGACGAAGAAGGAGGCGATTGGAGTATTGCCGCGATTCGTGGGCTCATCGGCATTGCCGGCATGGCCCTGCTCGTAGTCGTGAGTCGAGGCGTTCTCCCCCTGCTCATGCGCCATATCGTGCGGCCCGGTGGTAAAGAATTCGGCACCCTCTTCGCCATCCTGATGGCCTTTGGCGGCGCGTGGGCGGCCGACGCCGCGGGATGGTCGCGCCCTTTGGGCGCCTGCATCGCCGGCCTCCTGCTTTCGCGAACAGACATGCGCCACCAACTCGCGGCCGAAATCCTTCCCTTTCGAGACGCCTTCAACGCCCTGTTCTTCGTGTCTATCGGCATGCTCTTCAACCCCGCGCTGGCCTACGCGAACCTGCTCCCGTTCGCGGCCATCGTTGCGGCGACACTCCTATTGAAATTTGCCGTCAGCTCCCTCTCCGTGTTCGCCGCTCGATGGCCTTTGGTACCCTCTATCCAAGTGGGCCTCGGCCTGTGCACCGTGAGCGAATTCGGCTATGTGCTCCTTAACGAAGCCAACAATCTCGGCATCCTGCCCGCCGGCCTGCTCGACAATTTCATCATCTACGCCCTGGGGACCATGACTATCGGGGCCATGTTCTTTCCTTTGGCCAAGCCGATCACGCGTGTCGTCGCCGGAACTTTCGACCGCAACCGCAAACTCGACCTCGATAGCCTTGAAGATTCCGAGCGAGAAAGCGCTTCGTTAGGCCAATTCGTCACCATCGTAGGCTACGGCGTCAACGGGCGGAACCTCGGACGCATACTCCGGTCCACTCAAATCCCCTATTGCGTTGTCGAAATGAGCCCCGATCTCGCCCAAGAGGCCCGCGACAGCGGAGCGGCAGTAATTAATGGCGATGCGACGCGGGTTTCCGTGCTCACCCATGCCGGCATCCAGCACAGCGACGCCTTGGTGGTCGCGATCAACGATCCCCAGGCCACCAGGCGGATCCTTTCGCAAGCCAAGGCGCTTCGCCCCGACATGTACGTCCTCGCGCGCACCCACTTCGATGCCGACCTCGATGGGCTCTACGAAATCGGCGCCGACGAAGTCATCTCGGAGGACTTTGAGGCTTCCATCGAGATAGCGGCCCATCTCCTGCGCCGCTTGGATGTCCCCGACAACATCGTCGAGGGCCAAATTGCCTCTATCCGCGCGGGACGTTACGCGATGCTTCGCGGCATGCCCACCGGCCGCGTCGTGATCAGCGAGTTGGGGAAATTTCTCCAGACTACTGGTACCCGCACCCACTACGTCGAAGAAGATAGCCCCGTAATCGGAGACACTATCGCGGGCACCGATCTGCGCGCGCGAACCGGGGTCACCATCATCGCCGTGGTTCGAAACGGCAAACCCACCACCAATCCGGCCCCAGACTTCGAGATCGAGACCGGCGATATCCTGGTATTGGTCGGTTCCCACGCTCAGCTCGAAAAGGCCAGAACAGCCCTCGGCCCATAGGAGTGTTCCTCGCAAGAAAAGGGACAGACATGTCTCCGCTCGTGCCTCGCTGCACTTGCGTCTACTTTTGAAAGTGCCCAAAGGACCCTTTCTTGTTCAGTTTCGTGCGTTTTTTCTTGGCAAGAATGGCCTGAACGCTCACAAGTAATCCATGAGAATGCCGAAACGCTCCGATAACATCCCCCTTGATCCCCCTTCAAAGGGGGACATTCGTCTCTCGAATATCGTTCGTAGTCTCCTTTGAAGGTGAATCGATAGGCAATCGAGGTGCAGCGGCACCGTTGCGGATTTGCGCCATGGACCGTCCGCATGGTAGAACGCCTGCTTTCCCCGGCGCTGCTTTGGCGATGTAACATTCCAAGGACGCACGCCGTTCTTCTCCGGGGCCTCCCCGTCTACGAAAGGTTGTACCTCTACGCATGCGGCCAACACTGCTCTCGATAGGCAGCCTCGAATTCCATGCCTACGCCAGCTTCTTGTCGCTGGCCTTCCTCACCTGCACGCTCTTGGCATCACGCGACGGCGCGTTGCTTAAGAAACCTGTGTTCGTGCCGCCGCAGGGCGCGATCTTTGCCCTTTTCGGCGCCCTCTTCGGCGCGCGCATCTATCACATCCTGCAATACGGTACGCCTGCCGACCTTTGGCAGTTCGTATTCGTGTGGCAAAGCGGCCTCGTGTACTATGGCGGTCTTATCGGCGGCGTCCTCGGGGCGCTCATCTATCTCTACTTCACGAAGAACATCGACCTGCGGATCGCCGACTGCGTCGCGCCTTACCTTGCGATGGGCGAAGGGATCACACGGCTCGGCTGCTTTCTTAATGGGTGCTGCTGGGGCAAAGAATGCGACGCCAACCTGCCGTGGGGCGTCGTGTTTCCCAAGGACACCCTCGTTGGCGCTTACGCGAAACAACTAGAGGCGGGCCTCATAGACTCGGGCGCGGATTTGCCCTTGCCCGTACATCCGACTCAACTCTACATGACCGCTGGGCTCGTGCTCATCTGCCTTGTGTTGCGATGGTTCCTCAAGCGCAGCCCGTTTACGTTGTCCGTGGCGCTGGGCTATTTCTTCTGTTACGGAATCCTCCGCTTCACGGTCGAGATGTTTCGAGGGGATAGCGCTGTATCCGTTTACGGTATTACCGTGTCGGGGGCCGTAAGCCTTGGGCTCATAGTTTTCTCGTCGGTTCTGTATCTCATCTTGGAGGCCAGGGCTAACCGGCGCGGCGGGGATGGAGATGGGGAAGAACCCGCGCAGGCGTTGTGACTCAGAATCAACGCCCAGATCACGCCTCTTTCAACAGATCCGCCCGAAGCGGCAGCGACCGCAGTCGTACACCCGTCGCCCGCGCAACCGCGTTCGCGATCGCAGGCGCGACGGTAATCAACGGGGTCTCGCCGGCGCCCGCCGAGGGCAGATCTGCCCGGTCGAGCAGAACGATGTTCAGCTCCGGAAGATCCTTGGCGGTCGGAACGCGGTATTGCTTGAAGTTCGCGTTGATGATTCGGCCGTTCTCGAACAGGATCTCCTCGGTCAGCGCGCCGCCGAGCCCCATGATGACGCACCCTTCGATTTGGGATCGAAGGTTCTTCGGGTTCTGGATGGCCCCGCATTCGAAGGCCTGGCACAGGGATTCGACGTTCAAGGTGCCGCGTTTTCGGTCAACGGTTACTTGGGCGCAGGTGGCCGTGTAGGAGCCTTTGAGCGTTGCGCAGGCGAGGCCGATCCCCCTCGCCTCTTGCGCGTACGACTTCCAATCGTTCCAACCTCCCTTCATCGCGGCGGCCACCAGCACGTTGAAGAGCCGCGGGTTGTCAATGTGTTCGAGGCGAAACTCCAGCGGATCCGTTTTCGCGAGAGCCGCCGCCTCGTCCATGAACGCCTCCCGAGCGAACACATTTGCCGCGCCCGCCAGGGCGCGGTACGAGCCTTCGCGCAACGGCGAGTCGCATGCAATAAACTCGGTTCGTGCGTTCGGCACGCGGTACGGCGTCTCTATGGCCGAGGCTCCGGAATTGATATTCGTGTGCTCCCACGCGGTCAACGCATCGCCCGACACGCCAGCCGCCACGTTGATGACGCCCGCTGGGCGGAAGTAGGCCCACGTAAATTCCTCTTGTCGTGTCCATTGCACGCGCACGGGCCGGCCCGCCGCTTTGGCCAAACGCGCCGCTTCTACGGCCGCGTCGCCCGTATGCTTTCCGCCAAAGCCGCCACCGGTATCGGGCACAATAACGCGGACTTTCCCTGCGCTGAGGGAGAAAGCGCGTTCCAACTCCTGGCGCACCCCGTTGGGGCGCTGCGTACCAGTCCATGCCGTCAGTTTGCCATCGACCCATTCCGCCACGGACGCGCGAGGTTCCATGGGAGCGTGCTGAATGTAGGAAATGTGGTACTCCGCCTCGAGTGTGGCCTCCGCCTTTGCCAAGGCCGCCCCCGTGTCGCCGTTCTCCTGTACGCGTGGACGCCGACCGCGGGCGGCATCTCTAAGCGAGGTCTTGAGGTAATCGAACAACTTGCTGCTTGACGTATGGCTTTCCTGTTCGCGCCAGCGGACTGTAGTGGCGAGGGCCTTGAGCGCCTTCTCCGCATCGAACGTTGTAGTGGCCGCGCACCCGGCGAAGTCGCCGTCACGGACGGCGACTACACCCTCCATCGCTTGCGCCGGAGTCAGGTCAACCGATTCGAGAGTCGCGCCGTGCGAAGGCGGGCGCAACACTTTGCCATACAGCATTCCCTCGCGAACGATATCCGATGTATACCGGAGGCGGCCAGTGACAACGTCTTCCGCGGCAGTCTTCAACGCGGATTTGCCAAGGACGCTCCAGTCTTTGACCTGAGTGACTTCGATATTACCGGAAACACTTGCCTTCGCCGAGTTGATGAACTCAGGCAAACGGGCGAGGGCGCCATAGGAAACGCTTCTCTCCGAGCCACCATCCGTAATCTTGCCGTCCTCCACCGACAGCGAGCTGGGATCCCGGCTCCAGAGCCGGCCCGCGGCTTCCAAGAGCAACTCGCGCGCGGTCGCCGCGGCTTGCCGAACGGCCGGCACGGTGCGCGGAGTTGTCAGGCTTCCGTAGGTGCCCCCGTCGTCCGGGACCACATCGGTATCGGCCATGAGCATGCGGATGCGGTCCAATGGCAGGCGCAGCTCTTCCGCGGCGGCCTGGGTCAATTGTGTGCGCGAGCCCTGGCCCACTTCCACCTTGCTGGTGAGTACGGTCACGACCCCGTCTTCGCCTACGTGCAGCCTAGCGGCCACCGTGGCGGGCTGTCCACGGCCCCGTTGCGCGAAAGCCACGCGGCCCCGAGTCGTAATCAGAATGCCCGCGCCTACAATCTGCACGAAGGCGCGCCGGCTCAACTCGAATTCGTACCTGGGTTCCTCGACCAGCTCGTAGCGTTCCGGTTCCGGCAGTTCTTCCTGCGGCAGGATCGGGCTCATCATGATACGGGCCTCACCGCGTTCTCGTCGCGCGCCCTGCGAACTGCCGCCAAGATATTTGGATAGCCGCCGCACCGGCAGATGTTCCCGCCCATCCATTCGGCTATCGCGTCGTCTGAAGCGTTGGGATTGTTTTCGAGGAGCGCGACTGCCGTGAGAATTTGGCCCGGAACGCAGTACCCGCATTGCATCGCGCTTTCTTTCACGAAGGATTGCTGCATGAGATGGAGCTCGCCCCCCTTTTCCAGGCCTTTAATGGTCACGACCTCTTTGCCTACCGCCCGGCTCACGGGAGTCGTGCACGCGGTAACGGGCCGTCCGTCCATGAGCACCGTACACGCGCGGCAATGGCCATCTCCGCATCCATACTTGGCGCCCGTGAGGCCCAAGTCTTCGCGCAAGACATCCAATAGCGTGCGGGCCGGGTCGGTGGTAATCGAACGGGGCTCCCCGTTTACTGAAAGGGCAATCGTTTCGTTCATGGCCTCCTCCTGTGGCGCCCCTTGGGGTCGGGCGAGGTGGGATTCATGCGATTCGATCTATCGTAAGGCTTGTCGGCGGAAAGGTCAAGAGGAAACGTCAAATCGGGCTCTGCGCGCCCCTATTCTTTTCGCGCGGTCCATTGGGGCGTTGCGGCGCCTGCCTCTGGAGTGTCCGGGTTGTGATAGGATGGAACCGTGTCCAACCGAGGCGTATTTGGCGTTTCACGCATAGGAGGATCTGGAAATGAAGAGGCTTGCATATTTGGTAGCAGTCGTGTTTTCCGTGTCGCTGTCCATCGGTTTTTCGACGAACGCCCTTTGGGCGCAGCAAGCGGGCCCCGATCTTGAGAGCACGCCGTTGGCGAGCTCGGATGCGGAAAAGAGAATTCTCGATGTCCTCGATGACATGGACAAGAATCAGCGAAGGGGCAACATGAACGTTCCCTTGGCGGACGGACGGCTGTTGCGCATTTTGACGGAGAGCATCGGCGCCAAGAATGTTGTGGAAATCGGCACGTCCAACGGCTACTCGGGCATCTGGTTTTGCTTGGCGCTGCGGAAGACGGGTGGCAAGCTCACGACGCATGATATCGACGAGGGGCGCGCGAAACTCGCCCGGGAGAACTTCAAGCGGGCCGGCGTCGAAGACCTCGTCACACTGGTCATGGGCGACGCGCATGAGACGGTTAAGGACCTCACCGAGCCGATCGACATCCTGTTTATCGACGCCGACAAGCCTGGCTATCCCGACTACCTCGAGAAGCTGTTTCCGCTGGTCCGTCCCGGCGGGTTCATTATCGGCCACAACATGCGGTTCCCAGCCCCGGACCCGGCGTATGTCGAAGCCATCACGACAAATCCCAACCTGGAAACGCTGTTCTTGAACATGGACTCGGCGGGTATCGGAGTATCCCTGAAGAAGCGCTAGCCCTGGTCACGTCGCGGTAGGAGACCGGGAGTATCCGGGCTAATCGATATCTCCCATTTGCCGCAAATATTCGCGGGCGCGCGGAGCGGCGGCGTCGTTGGGGTAATCGGAGATCGTCTTCTCGAAGAGGGCGCGCGCTTTGTCGTTTTGCCCGAGGCGGGAGCACGAGACTGCTTGGTTGATTAGGGCGAAGGGGACTTTAATGTTGCTTGGATAATCTCTGACCAGAACCTTAAATTCGGAAATAGCCTGGTCGAATTCGTCCATCTTTAGGTGACAGTGGGCTTTCCAGTACTGCGCGTTACCTGCGTTCTCCGTGTTCGGGTAAAGCCGCAAATACGAGTCGAACTCCTCAAGCGCCAGCGCAAACTCGTCCCTCAGGTACAACTGCTGCGCGTGCCTGTAGTGGTCCGGTGCGGCTTCGGCGTTGGAGTCCGGCGGCGTGGCGATGGGCGGCGCCGCCGTGACGACGGCTGGCGGCGATTGGACTTCGACCCGCCCCGGTCGTACCTCAGAGGAACTATCCACGGGCGGCGGCGTCACGGAACGGCCCACCGTGGAAGGCGGCGACAATTCGAGTTCGCGGTATAGCACGGTGGTCAAGTTGTCCAGCGCTTGCTGCAGGTCCTCCAGGCGTTTCTGATTCTCCTCGACCAGGCTCCGCACACGGCGGTTTTCCGTGTCGCTCGCTTCCACCCGCGCGACGAGGTCAGCTGTCGTTTCGTTCAATTTGTTTACCGACCCCGAAAGATTGCGATCCAAGTTTTGGACGAGCCGGTGGGTCGCATAGACGGTATTCTGCATCTGGCCGCCGCCTCCGCCACCCGTGGATGCGCAGCCCGAAGCCAGCGTCAACACCACCGTGGACGCGACGTACATATACTGTTTACTCATGGCTTATTCCAATCTGTTTGGGCCGCAAACGTTGGTCCTTGGGGCGTGGTTACCGGGCGCGGTTAAACTCTGAACGCCGGTTTTTCGACCAGGCGCTTTCCGTGTGGCCCATGTCGACCGGGTCTTCCTCGCCGTAGCTAATCGTGATAATGCGGTCGCCTGAAACGCCGAGGTTCATCAAGTGAGAACGCACGGCCAACGCACGCTTTTCCGCCAAGGCGAAATTATACTCCTGCGTGCCGCGCTCGTCGCAATGGCCTTCGACCTGGATGATCACGCCCGGAACCTGCTTGATCTTATCCGCGTTGTCGCGAAGCGTCGAGAGCGCGTCGGGCCGCAGGTCGAAGCTGTTGTAGTCGAAGTAGACCGTCTGAAGGCCGGCGGCCGTATCGAAAATCAGCTCCTCGCTCATGAGGTTCGGGTTCAAGGAGGGCCCAAATTCGCTGGATTCATTCCCGCCAAAGACGTCGTCGTTCGACTCAGTCAAGTTTGGCGAAATAGTGGTATCGCCCTTATTCCCCTTACACCCGCTCGCGAGAATAAGGACGGTTGCCATTGCCAGTGTCATGCATCGTATACCGATAAGCCGTGCGTTCATAGAATTCTCCAGCCGCTTTGACGCGCGTTAACCTAGCGCGAAGTTAGACCGCCGCCCCGCCTCCGAGAAATGCGATCTTTCTCCGGCGTCCTCGGGCGGCGACAGTCAAAACCGAGCCTCAAATGACTCCATCGCTTTCGCCACACCCCGCCAAGATGCACGGGATGGTAGCAAAATACCGCTAGACCGTCAACCGATCTCTGAGGCTATATCCTTGAAATGCGAAAAAGGTTTCGCCCTGGGCCGATTGGCGCGCGTCAGCTCCTCTCGAATACGCAGACGGTCTCGACATGGGACGTGTTCGGAAACATGTCAACCACAACACAGCGGCCGATGGCCCACCCGGCTTTCGCGAGGGTGGCGGCGTCGCGGGCGAGGGTGGCTGAGTCACAGGAAACGTAGACGATCTTGCCGGCGCCGCAACGCGCGAGGCCAGCGGCGATGGCTTTCGCCCCGGCGCGGGGCGGATCGAGGAGCACGACGCCCCAGCCGCCCATCTCGATCGCTTCGAGGAAGTCAGCTTCGCCGCCGACCACATATTTTCCTCGTTGCCTCCGTTCCGCCGCGTTCACGGCGTGCGGGTTGTGGTCTACGCCCGTGACTTGGATGTTCGCGTCGAGCCCAAGGGATAGATTCCCGTTGCCGCAATAGAGGTCCAGCAGGGCTGAGGGGCTTTCCACCGCTTCATGCACGATGCGAACAAGGACACGGTTGAGCAGCAGGCTGGACTGGGAGAAGGTTCCGTTTACGATGGGGACGCCGTCGAAGGTAAAGGTGTGCCGGGCGTGGCCGTCGTTTCGCGAATTGTAAGCCGCAAAGCGTTTGCGAAGTTTGGGCGCATCTTTCTTGGTCCACACGAGGACCTCGTCCCCCTCGGGATTGACAACCAACTCGACTGGCCTCTCAAGTTTCATTTCTCGTAGAGTCGCCAGGGCTTCGTTGAGGCGCTCGTGGCACAGGGGACAGGATTCTACGGGGACAACCCGCCTCGTCTTGGCTTCGTGAAACCCCCAACGGCCGTCATCGCCATGGAACGAGGCGCGAGTCCGGTAGCCCACGCGGAGGGTGGGGTCGCCGGCCCATTCTAGGGCGGGATCGAGCTTGGCGATCCGCTGGAACGCATCGCGCACGACAGCTTGTTTCGATTTGGCTTGCATGGGATACTCGAAATGAAGCCACGTACACGCGCCGCAATCGCCAAATACGGAGCAGGAAGTTTCGACGCGGTCCGGCGATGGATCGAGGACCTTGAGCACTCTTCCCCGAAGTACGCCTTTGGAAGCTGGCGCGAACTCAATCTCTAGGCCATCGCCCGGCAAGGCATAGGGCACAAAGCAAACTTGCCCATCGATACGGCAAACGCCATCGCCCCCTTTGGCGACGCCGGTGATTTCGACTTGTCGATTCATGAATCTTCTTTCTGCTCCGCTGATGTCTGGCATCGGTTGTGCGGAATTGTTTCCGGCGCGGGAGCGTGGAATGAATTTGTTTTGGGGTTTTCCTCTTTCCTGCGCTCCGGTGTGGAAATGCCGAGGGGTTGCTCGAATCAAGAGGTGCGACGCGAAGGAACGAAGATCAGAAGGTCTGCATTCCTACGGAGCAGCAGCGCCGCAACCCAATTGTGACCGCTCTTCACAAGAATACTTCCTATTCCTGTCACCAGTCTATTGTTTCCGGTTGACGTTGTTTGGGGCGCGGGTAGGACCGCGAAAGTTCTCGCGGGTTCGACCTTTCCCCTGGCCTTCCCTACACCAGGGGGGGATTGATCGTTTGATTCGTTTCGAGTAGACTCGGGAAGGTGCTCGCGTATCGATTAATGCGGTTTCCATCTTACCCGTCATGCTGAGCGAAGCGAAGTATCTCTTCATTTCATTGGGCTTCTGGCGTATCGAGATCCTTCACTTCGTTCAGGATGACAGAACAGGCGCGCTTTGCCTTGCTGCGCTTGCGTCTACTTCTGAAAGCGCCTAAAAGCCTCTTTCTTGCTCAGTTTCTTGCTTTTTCTCTGGGCAAGAATGTTCTGAATACTTACATAAGTTTAATATTATGTTACACTGCTGTTCTAAGTAAAACCCTCAACCGTCTTTGCGAGGGAGCGACAGCAACCGCGGCAATCTACTTGCCGCCCCGCGAGCGCCGTGCCTGTGTGTCCGAAATCGCAATCCTAGGCCGAAGTCCTACAACGACTGAAGCAGATTGCTTCGTCGTTTCTCCTTGTATGATGGTCTTAGGAGGAAACGCGGAGCAATCCCGTAGTCTCCGCAGTGTTTTCTTTTTGCTTCTTTTTCTTTTGTGTATGGGTGTGGGCATGTGGA
>PVBE011210342.1_pt1 | contig 17858 bp, 18 predicted proteins | sample 1631181 | NCBI WGS metagenome assembly PVBE01 (sample SAMN08397723, study PRJNA350692) | Marine metagenome, whole genome shotgun sequencing project. | isolation source: water | place: Pacific Ocean | collected 2012-04
CTCGCCACTCCGACATGGAGAGAGCAGCACGCTTTGCAGGACTTGGGGAACGGAGCGAAACCAACTTGATTCACCTGGAGAAGCGGTTCAAGAAGGAAGGTTGACCCGCACAACCCGACCCGCACAACCACCGTAAGGTACCGCTCTTACTATATTTGTGTTACTTCAGTTCAATGTGTAGGACAGATACGGATGACTAAAATGCCCGACTACGCGACCTTGGTACGCGAGGTCGTCCAGGCCGTGGAGCAGTGCCGGGCCAGTCACGAGTCAACCAAGGGGACCATCGCGGACGACCGGAACGACCTGCCCCATCGCGCCGATGATGTTCCAGAGCTTCAGGTACGCAACGACGTAGGCAGGAGCCCGAGGGTCCAGGCCCGGTAGCTGAGCGTCGTGGACCCGTCTTCCCGCTTCCCAGGGGGTCAGAGGGCCCTGTCGCTGTGGGGTTGAAGGGGCTGGAGACCGAGGCCTGGGCCCGACCGGACAGCACCTGTGTGGTGGACGAGGGCTTCCAGCATGCATGGCGCCGACTGGTCGGGCATCGACAAGATCCCGACCCTGAGGAGGCTGACGGCGCCCAAGCACGCCCAGCTGCCGCCCCTGCACGGCGTCGCGGTGAAGCGCGGCTACTGGTAATCTGACCTCAGCTTTCCTCCTGAGTTTCCGTGCTCCTTCCTCTCTTGTCCTTGATTGCCTGTGCTCCCCCCACCTGCCCCGAGGGCTTTGAAGCCATGGAGGATGGCAACTGCTACCAGATCCACACCTCGGACGGCGGCCATGAGGCTGATGGCACGTGGACGCTGGGCGCCCCCCTGTCCTGCGACAGCCCTGGTGGCCTGAGCTACACCGATCAGAGCGAGCGTCTTCCTCCTTCTCTCAACGAGAACCTCGCCGACGAGCGAGGAGAGGTGGCCCTGGTCGGCAGGAGGTTGTTCTTGACCACCGGTGACCGCGGGTTGACCTGGATCGACCTGGAGACCGGAGAGAAGGGCTGGGACCACTTTGGGTTGACCTTCCTGACCATGGCCTTCGGTGACCTCGACGCCGACGGGCTCATCGATCTGGTGCTGGCCGGCGAGGGCTTGACCATCGTCTACGCCTGGGGAACCGAGCAGCAGGCCGAGGAGGAGCTCATCCCCAAAGGTACCTGGGAGCTGGGTCGAGCGATCTTCGAGATCGTTGTGGCCGACCTCGACCACGATGGGGATGCCGATCTCTTCGCCGGCTTGAACAACTCCAGCCACGACCCCGAAGAGAACCGGTCGGCGGTGTTCTGGAACGAGGGGGGCCGCTTCTCTTCCGAGCCCACGCTGGCCGGTGGGGACTCCGAGCGCTGGGGGATGAGCTTTGACGCCGTGGCGCTGGACCTGGACGGCGACGGGGACCTGGACCTCTACGAGTGCAACGATCGGGGCATCGATGTGGGTCCCAACACCTGGATCCTCAACGATGGGCAGGGTGGGCTGGAGGCGGTCGATGGAGCCGGTGCGGACATCCGCCTCGGGTGCATGAGCGTGAGCTTTGCAGACCTCAACCAGGACGGCGTCCTGGACCTCTACCTGGGAGGGACGCGGGACCACTGGTCCTTGACCCGCCTGGGTGAGTTCTGGGTCGATAGCAGCGCATCCACGCTGGAGCCGCTGGCCATCGAGCAGATGGTCTGGGGGAGCGCCATCACCGACCTGGACAACGACGGCATCCCGGAGATCATCGCCGGCACGGGGGCCTTCGTGGGTATCGACCCTACTCCCTGGCCACTCTATGTGGCCTCGCGCGATCCGGACGGTGTGTGGAGGGAGGGCCTCGAGAACCTGGAGTTCCCTGAACTGACCGGCTCGCGAGCCGTGCTCGCCCGGGATCTGAACCAGGACGGCGTGTTGGACCTGGTGGCAGGGGACAGCGGGCACGCCGGCTGGTTGTTGATGTCCGACGGCTGTACAGCCAACAACTGGCTGGAGATCGAGGCGCCCACTGGCACCGTCGCCACCGTGGAGAGCAAGGGGGGTAGCCAGACCGTCTTGATCACCGACGAGCCTGGGTATGGGGCCTGGGCGCCACCGAGCGCCCATGTCGGGTTGGGAAGTGACGAGCAGGTCGACCGCATCGTGCTCGATATCCCCTGGGAGGGGCGGGTCACGTTGGAGGGGCCCATCGACGCCCGCCAGGTGGTTCGCTTCGAGCCTGAGTCTCGTCTCTAGGCACACCTGGGCGAGGTTCCCTGGCGTGCCCGGCGCCAGGCGGCCTAGCGCTCGCCGTGCTCGCCGCCGAGCTCCTCGACCAGACGCACGATGGCGCTCGGGGCCTGCGCCCAGAGGCCCAGCACCACCTCGGGCTGGCGGTCCGGGGGGCAGTCCATCCAGCTCTCGGGCCGGTCCCGGAGCATGCGGCAGCCCATGCAGTCGCACTCGGGCTCCCCTCGACGCAGCCCCTGGTAGGTCGCGGCCATGAGCGCGATGTCGGTCGCCTGGTCCCGCGCCAGGCCTTCGGCTTGCTCGACCGAGGCGGGCGGAGGCTCTCCTCTGTCTCGTGGTCCACAAACGTGACCGCAATGCCCGACTCTCCAGCGCGTCCGGTTCGTCCGATGCGGTGAATGTAGTCCACCGGTGCGCGCGGAAGGTCAAAGTTCACCACGGCCCCCAACAGCGGAATGTCGATCCCGCGTGCGGCAATGTCCGTGGCCACCATGATCTGGGCTTTGCCTGACTTGAAGCGCTTGAGGGCAAAAAATGCGGTCAGCTTGCTCCAATCCTCCGTGAATCTCGGTCGCCTTAAATCCATCCACCCGAAGCTTCTTAGCCAGGTTGGCGGCGCCTCTTTGCGTGGCAGCAAAAATCAAGGTCTGACCCCACGGCTCGGTTTTCAGCAGGTGTTGCAGCAACTGACGGCGCTTGTCTCGATCCACCTGGTAGACGCGTTGGTCGATGGTTGCGACGGGCGTGTGTTGTTCATCGATGCGCACCATCGTGGGTTCGTTGAGAACACGGGCACTCATGTTGAGAACCTTCTGAGGAAGGGTTGCTGAAAAGAGCAGATCTTGACGTTGCGATGGAAGTGCATCGAGCAGCGTGGTCAGCTCTTCACTAAAACCCACATCCAACAATTTGTCCGCTTCGTCGAGAACCAGTGTGTGTACGTGGTTGATGTTAATCGCTTCACGTTCCATCAGGTCGAGCAGTCGCCCTGGGGTCGCAACCACGATGTCGACCCCTGAAGTGAGGGCCGAGAGCTGATCGTCGATGGTCCGAATCTGGACAGGTCTCAGCGAAGCCGGCGTGCGTGTTCTATGATGCCGTCCCCGGCGCCGACGGGCCTCCCATGCTGCTGATGCTGCTCGGACTCGCGCAAGCGGACGAGATCGTGATCGATGACCAGGACGGTCCTCCTCACTTCACCACCACCGGCGACGACTGGACCACCTGGGGCATGTCCGGCTACGGCTTCGACGGCGACGACTCCAGCTACCACTACACCAGCCACACGGTGGGCGGGAGCGACCGGCGCGGCACGGCCACCTGGACCCCGGACATCACGACCGAAGGCACCTGGGAGGTCCAGGTCTGGTTCCGCAGGACCGAGAACCGCACCCCCGACGCCGACTTTGTCCTGATCGATGGTCACGGCAAAGAGCAGCACATCAGCGTGGACCAGCGCGGCGATGGAGCAAGCGGCTGGCTGAGTCTGGGCGAGCAGTGGTGTGCCGAGGGACGCGGCGGCTGCATCGTGACCCTGGACGCCAACGACGACGATCACAGCGACGAGGCCAACGCCGTGCGCTTCGTGCTGCTGGACGAGGAGAAGCCCGAAGACGATCCGCCCGAGAACGAGCCGGATCCCGAGCTCATCGACTGCGACGAGTTTCCCGGCCTGGGCAGCCACGTGATGACCCTCTTCGCGGAGGAGGTGGGCGCCGCGGGCTGGGGCGACGCAGGCCACGCCCAGGGTGAGCCGGACGGGCTCGAGGCCTGGTCCGAGAACGTGGATGCGGACGAGAGCCTGCGGGCGAGCGGCTTTGCGGTGTGCAACCCCAAGGGCGAGGAGTCCATCGACCGGGTGGTCGTGTCCACCAAGGCCTCCACGCAGTACGACAGCGGCCCTTACGAGCTGCGTCTCCGACTGGATGCCGGCGGCGAGAGCGCCACCGTCTTCAACGGGGTGCAGACCCGCTGGCACGAGGTGGACATCAGCGCCGATCGCTCCTGGACCTGGGAGGACCTGGCCGCGCTTCAGGCCGCCATCTCGCTGCACGATCACCCCCAGGGCAACCGGGACAGCGACGCGTGGGTGGATGCCTTCCGACTGAGCGTGCACTTCACCACCACCGAAGCCCCGACCCAGCAGGAAGACGTCGAAGACAGCGCATCCTGGTTCGACAGTGACCCCTCGGTCCAGCACGACGAGAGAGCACCTCCCTCCTCCGATCCCGCCGGCTGTGGGTGCTCCTCGACCGGTTCCGGCGGACTCCAGGTCCTGATCGGGCTCCTCATCGCGGCCGGACTACGCCGCCGAGAGGCGCCCTGATCTCTTCGCTCTAGACGTCCCGTGGTGGGCCGAGTGATCCAAAGCTCGTCGTCCTCCGAATGGTGAATGCAAGGCTCAATCACAGCCTTGTAGACCAAGGGAGTTCGAAATGAAGAGTTTGATTCAGAGCCGCCTCCTAGCGCCTCAAGCGTCGTTGAACGCCGCCAGGAGTTTGATCTTTGTGTTGTGTGCTGCCGGCCTCGTCATGGGGGGGGTTGAGCTCAGCCGCCGCAGAGGAGCCCCCCGAGGCGGACTACGACACCGGCGACGTGGGCTTCGACGAGGACCTTGAAAGCCTGTCCGGTGAAGAGGTGGAGATCGAAGAGGTTGGGGAGGGAACCTCGACCTTCACGTTCCACACCGACGGAGGCGACCCGCCGGGCGACTACCACCTGGAGATCTTCGAGTCGGAGGAGGCTGCTGAAGAGCAAAAGGAGCGGATCCTCGAGGCTCTCGAGATGGACTACCAGGCGATCGAACACTACGAGGCCGCGAAGGACGAGGTCGTTGACGGGGACCCTTCGCGTTGGACCTGCACCGAGCCGACGCTCTCAGAAGACGACCATGGTCGCTACTACGAGGTGGAACCCGATCCGGACTTCGACCTTTACGAAGACAGTCGAACCGGAGAATGGCGCCTCCAGTACCTGAACGCCTGCAAGGCCTCGCTCAGCCGAACGGTCGTAGCGACCGGGCAGTGTGATCCCGTCTGAAGGCAGGTCAACCGACCGAGCCGCTTCCCAGGGTCAGATCGTGTCCCAGGAGAAGCGGCCGGACGCCATGGCCTTGTCCGCCACCGACTTGATGAGCTCGTCGTCGTTGTCGTCGATGCGGGAGAAGTTGTCCTCCACGCGTCGCAGGGCCCGCCCCGAGAAGATGCGGAGGATCTCGATCTCCGTGGCACAGGCTTCGGCCCCCTGCTGCTCCACGGCCGTGCTCACCCGGCTGAGCACGCAGGCGTACACGAAGAGGTCGATCATGATGTTGGCGAGCCGCGACGAGGCGAACTGCTTCCCGATGATGTTCTTGCCGTGCTTTCGCAGGATGCGGTCCACCGCCGTGGCCAGCTGTCGGGTGGCCCCCTCGAAGGCGGTCGCCTCCGCCTGCAGCTCGGGCACGACGCGGGTGAAGGAGGGCCCCCGGGCACCCAGGCCCGTCGCCAGTGCGGCGCGACGGCGAGCGTAGTCGGACAGGACACCGAAGCCCTTGATGGGGTCGTCGAAGACCCCTCGCAGACTGCTGCTGAGCGCCTTGAGCCGCGTCCCCACGTCGTTCATCGCCGTCAGCGCCACGAAGAGCCGAAGCACCTCGTTGGTGCCTTCGAAGATGCGGTTGATGCGGCAGTCCCGAAGGATGCGCTCGTAGGGGTACTCGCACATGTAGCCGTTGCCCCCCGCGATCTGGAGAGCCTCGTCGGCGCTACGCCAGAGGGCCTCGGAGGCGAAGATCTTGCTGATGGCGGCCTCGACCGCGTACTCCGTGCTGCCGCCGTCGATGAGACCGTTGACCACGCCGACCGTCGCTTCCGCGGCGTAGCAGTCCACCACCATCTGGCCGATCTTGGACTTGATCAGGCCGAACTCCCCGAGAGGTCGGCCGAACTGCTGCCGCTGATTGGCGTGCGCCGTCGCCATCTCGATCAGCCGCTTCATGGCGCCGATGCTGCCGCCCCCCAGACCCGTTCGTCCGCTGTTGAGGATGCGCATCGCGACCTTGAAGCCACCGCCCTCGGGGCCCAGCATGTTCTCGGCTGGAACCCGAACCTCGTCCAGGAAGACGGTGGTGGTGCTGCTGGCCCGCAGCCCCATCTTGTCCTCGTGAGAGCTCACGCTGACGCCCTTCATGTCGGCGGTGACGATGAAGGCGCTCATGTTCCGTCGCTCTTCGACGGGCCCGGTCTTGGCGAAGACCGTGAAGAAGTCGGCGATGCCCCCGTTCGTGATCCACAGCTTGTTTCCCGTGATCACCCACTCGTCCCCGTCTCGGACCGCTGTCGTGAGGATGGACGCCGCGTCGGAGCCGGCCCCGGGCTCGGTCAGGCAGAAGGCCGCGATCATCTCGCCGCTCGCCAGCTCCGCCAGGTAGCGCTCCTTCTGCTCGTCGGTCCCGAAGAGCAGAAGGCCCCGCATCCCGATGGAGCTGTGCGCACCGATGGTCACCGCCACCGAGGCGTCGTGGCGCGCCACCTGCTGCAGCGTGCGGGAATAGGCAGCGGCCCCGAAGGCCATGCCTCCGTACTCCTCCGGGATCACCAGCCCGAAGAGACCGAAGGCCTTGAGCTCCTCGATGAAGTCGGTGGGGAACTCCCCTTCCTGGTCCCAGGTCCTGAAGTCCTCGCCGCGTTCGCTGAGGGCATCATCGACAGCCTCCACGACCGCGCCGAGAAGCTCCTTCTCCTCGTCGTCCATGGCGGGGAAGGGAAGAAGCTGGTCCTCGTCGATCGTGCCCAGGCAGAGAGCACTCATGAAGCTGGCGTGGTCGGACATCGGATCCCCGAAGCAAGAGGCGATCCGTCTCTATCGTGGAGGGGAGAGTTAGGCGTGGAGCCCGGGCGATCGCTCCAGGCAGCTCTCCTGCGCCCACGCCTCGACGGCGGCGGCCATGCGCTCGGGCTGCTCGGTCTCCATGTTGTGGCCGACGTCGTCCCACACCACCGCTTGTCCGGATGGGAGGAGTTGCTCGAGGACCAGAGCGTTCCGCCAGGGCACGAGGCGGTCCTGCCGCCCGGCAAAGATCAGGGCCGGACAGCGCACGCTGGGGGCCCAGGCGACGCTGTCGTGGCTTCGGATGGCCGCAAGGTGTGCGAGCAGGCCGTGGAAGGTGAAGGGCTCCATGGCCGAAAAGCGGTCCCAGCGGTCGAAGGTGTCCTCCGCCTGCCCACGAAAGCTGTCGCTGATGGTGACGTAGGCCTGGAGCTTGCGTGCGAGCCGCTTGGGCAGGAAGGCGGAGACGAAGAGCAGCCACTGGGGCCACGCTGGGACCCGAACGCTCCCGCGACCCCGCGGGGTGCAGCTCCCGAGCACCAGCCCGCTCACCCGCTCCGGAGCCAGCAGAGCAGCCTCCAAGGCGATCATGCCTCCCAGGCTCATGCCGAAGACCACCGCCTGCTGCAGGCCCGCGGCATCCAGGATCGCCAGGACGTCCCGCCCCATGCGCTCCGCCGTGTACAGACCCGGCGGGGTCTCGCTCTGACCCGCGCCGCGGTTGTCGAACATCAGCACCCGAAAACCCCGAGAGACCAGCGGGCCCACGATGGGCGCAAAGTAGCGATGGCTCCTGGCCAGGCCACGCACCAACAGGATGGGCGGCCCGTCCGAAGGGCCCTCCTCGGTCCAGAACAGCTTCACGCCGTCATCGGTCGTTGCAAAGGGCATCGGGACTCCTCAGAGCTTCAGGGTCATGCCGTCACGGGCCAGCAGCACCTCGCCCTCGAAGACCTCGGTGGCCTGGCGCTTGAAGCGTCGGCGCAGGTGCGGTGCCTTGAGGGGCGGGCTGATGTGGGTCAGCACCAGGGTGTCCACGCCGGCGAGCCGGGCGATGTCGGCCGCTTCTCCAGCCGTGCTGTGGTTGACGAGCGCGTCCCGCACCAGGGCTGCCGTCCGCTCCTGGCCGCGTTCGTCGGCGACCACGGCGACCTTCTCGGCCAGATCCTTGTCCATGGCCTCGTGGACCAGCACATCCGCGCCTTGGGCGAACTCGGCCAGAGGCTCGTGCCAGGCCGTGTCGCCGCTCAGGACGACGCTGCTGTCCTCGTACTCGATGCGGAAGGCCCAGGCCTCCTCTACAGGCCGGTGATCGACGGGGAAAGCGCGCACGACCAGCCCGTCCTGCTCGTAGACCACCCCCTCCTCCAGTGGCCGGGTCTCGAGCCGCGCAGCGGCTTCGTGCAGGTGTCCCGGGTGCTGCGTCGCGCGGTTGGCGTGGTCCGGTGCCATGGCCATTTCGTAGCCACGGGCCACCGAGTCGATGCCCTCCGGACCCCACACCACCAGGGCCTCCTCCCGACCCAGGATCTCGGTGGCGATGGTCAGCTCGCCGAGGTCTCCGTAGTGGTCGCTGTGCAGGTGGGTCACGAAGACCCCGGACACCTGGCCTAGCGCGACGCCGGAGCTTCCCAGCACCCGGGTGGAGCCCGGGCCGCAGTCGAAGAGGAGCACCTGGTCCCCCGCCAGCACGGCGATGGAGCTGCCAGCCCGGTCCGCGTCGGTGGACAGAGTGCCGGTGCCCCCGAAGACCAGCTCCAGGCCTTCGACCTGGGTGTCCTCGAGCTTGGCCAGCTCGTGGTGGATGAGCACGGCCTCCGGATCCGGGAAGCCGGGTCCAGCAGACTGCGTACAGGCAAGGAGGGACAGGAGCATGGGCATGCTTCTGGTCTACGGGGCCCGGTTGAAGCTCCCATCGACAGCCTGTGAAACCCGGATGAAACGCTGCGTGCGCTCCCTCCGGCGGGTCAGAAGCGGACGTTCAGCCCCACGTAGCGGGGGCCCACGACCGGCTGCAGATCCAGACGGCCCTGCTCCCAGGCCTCGGGGCCTTCGATGGGCGGCAGCTCCGGAGGCGGACCTTCGCGAAGTTCGAGCTGCTGTTGCAGCGCCCGGTTGTAGTCGTCGCAGAGCTCCTGCGCACGATCGCGACCGTACAGGTTGGCGACGGGTCGGCGGTCTTCCACGATGGCGCGCGTGGTGAAGGGAGCGACAGCCATGGTCATCGCACCGCCACTGACCAGGGTCAGCCCCAGCCAGCGCATGTCTTCGTTGAAGCCCTGGCCGGACTCGTACTCACCCATCGCCACGCGGTAACGCTGCTGCTGGAACTCCAGCTCGGCCTGGTAGTCCTCGTCCGACTCGAAGTTTCCACGGTCGACGCGGCCGGTGTAGTCCTCGACGGATGGCCGGATCTGGGAGTTGTCGATGAGCACCACGGGGATCGCTGCCAGGCCCATCATCACGCCGCCGCCGGCGGCCACGCCGATGCCAGCACGTCGGGCCGTGCGGATCTCCGACTCGAGCAAGTCCGCGCCCTCCGCATCACCGGTCAGGCGCACGAAGGTGAAGCTGTCCACCACCGCACCGCTGCCGGTGCGCACCACCCAGGTCGTGGTGCCATCGTTCTCGATGGCGTCCACCACTTCGAGCTTGCGCTCCTCGTAGACGCGCAGCGACTCCGCATCGAGCTCCGGTTCGGCCCCTGCCTCCTCGATGATGGGGGCGTCTTCCCACTCGGCCCACTCGAGTCCCGTCTCCGGATCGATCTCTCCCGCGAATGCCAGGCTCAGTAGAAGCATGTCTACTGGTCGCAGGTCTGGGCGTTGGCGTAGGTCACCGTGATGATGGCCCCTTCACCCGGAACATGGTCCTCGTCGAACTCGATGTAGCGGAGCTCTTCGTTGCCGCTGTCGTCCTCGATGACGACGAACTCCCAGCCCTCCTCCTGGACCACCCCGTCCAGCTCGACCACGATGCTGTTGGGCTCGATGTCGCCGTACTTCAGGTAGAAGACGCTGGCGAGCTTGGCGATGTTGGCCTGTTCCGCCAGGTCCACCAGGTGAGAACCCCAGTCCAGGTTGCAGATGTCCAGGTTCAGCCCGCCTGTAGCGAGCACCGCCTCGAAGTAGCCGTGGCCCGCTTCCGCGGTGTCACAGCCGTTGGGCACCGGGCCCACCACCGCGTTGACGAAGGTGGCGGGGGCCTTGGACAGGATGTTGGTCAGCATGCCGTTGCTGCCCCCCATGGCGGGCGGAGACTGCTCGGGCTCGTCGCTGACGAAGACCACGTTGACGGTGGCGTGTTCTCGGTAGAACTCCGAGTTGCACTCTCCCAGATCGGTCAGGGCCAGAGCGTTGTTGGCCACCACGAAGCCGGCTTCTGTGAAGGAGCCGCCGTTGCCCCCGACGGCCTGTTGGAAGATGGACTCCTTGTTCTCCGTCTCCGGCTTCAGGTAGGCCATGTTGTGGCAGCCCTGATCGGCGGTCACCACCATGACCAGGTAGTCGACCTCGGTCTCGTCGAGCTCCTGGATGAAGGAGCCGAAGTTCTGGATCATCCGCTCCTTGTCGTCTTCCATGGAGCAGGACTGATCGACGAAGAACATGATGTCGGCCTTGCCGCTGATGGGCTGCTTCCACTCCTGGGTGTAGATGCCGCCGTCCTTGCCCTCACCCGTCTGGATTGCGACGTGCTGAGGAGCGTTGCTCTCGATCCAGACCTCGCTCTCGTAGTCCACGTAGTCGCTGGGGGTGAAGGTGATGGTGGTCTCGGCGTACTCGCTCGGCTCCAGGGTGATTGGGAGCTCGAGCTCACCGAGATCAAAGCTGGACCCAAGCTGCGCCACCGACTCGATGACCAGGGTGTCTGTCCCGATGTTGTGGAGCTCGAAGAGCTCTTCCACGGTGCAATCGGGGGTGACCCGGCCTGCGTCCCAGGGATCGGGCTTGACCCAGAGGGCCGGCAGCAGTCCAGCCCCGGCCAGGGGGACCACCGCACGAGCCACCTGGGGATCGTTGCTCAAGACGACAACGCTGGCCTCGTGCTCCAGGGTCTGCGCCGTGAAGTTGACGCTGACCTGGGTGAACTCGCCAGGAGCGAGGACCTCGTCCAGGCCATCGGAGATCATCTCGAAGCCCTCGTCGCCCTTGAGGGCCACGCTCTCCAGCTTCAGGTCCGCCGTGCCGTCGTTCCGGATCTCGAGCACTTCCGTCGCACCCTCACCCTGCCGGTGCTGCCCGAAGTCGACCTCATCCGGCCAGATGACGAGCAACGGTGACTCGTCTTCGGGATCGACCTTCGTGTGGGGATCGACCGTGTTCTCGATGCAGTTCGAGCCCATCAAGATGGCAAAGGCAAAGGGAAGCGCGTGCATCGGAGTCCTTCATGGGGCCTGCCCTCGACCCAGAACCGAGTCTACCCGGTTTGATTGGGCCCTCGCAGTGTCCTGGAGCTTTCAACCTGTTTGCGCCCCAGGCTGTGCCGAGGCATCTTGAAGGTCAGCAGGGCCAAGGAAGCAGTCGATGAGTGGTTGGTTCGTAGTACTTGGCGCCGTCTGGGCCCAAGGCTTGAGCGTCGATGTCGAGCTTCTTCGCCCGACCTTTTCAGCGGACAGTCACCCCGGAGTGGACAGTCCCGTCATCGCTGGCAAGGGCGCGATGCGCACCGGCTTCCTGACCCAGTACGCCCGTGATCCCGTCATCCTGTACCAGTTCGACCAGGAATACGGCGTGGTCGTGCGAAACCGGACCACGGTCCACCTGGGCTGGGAGTACGACCTGTCGGACCGCGTCGCGCTGCGGGGAACCGTGCCCCTGGCCTTCCAGATCGGATCCGACGAGAACGTCGCCTCGCTCTCCTCGCCCGGCCTGGGCCTGGGGGACATGAGCGTGGGCGGACGCGCGGCGCTGGCCGAGGCTGGCCCCCTGCTCATCGGGGTGCGCGGTGATGTGCTGCTGCCGGTGGGCACCAACGACGCGTGGATGGGCGACGCGAGCTTCCGAGGCGCCCTCGGCCTGGTGGCCCTGGCCAGCCTGGGCCCCGTGGACCTTGTCGCCGACGTGGGCTCCACCGTCCGGCCAAACCCTCTCGAGAGCGAGTGGGACTTCATGGCCGAGAGCACCCTGGATCTTCGGGTGGCGGTGGCCTACCACCTCTGGCCCGACCGCATCGCGCTGCAGGCCGCGTGGCTGCAGACCGGCGGGGTCTCCCACTTTGCACAGGGCGGCGGCGAGAACGGCTCCGAGGCCGTCGGAGGCCTGCGGCTGACCGTCAACGACGGCGACGTGGTCGACCTGGGGGTGGGCAAGGGAGTGGGTCCCGGAGTGGGAACCACCGCCTTCCGCGCCTTCGTTGGCTACACCTGGGTTCGCCCCCCTCAGGAGCCCGCGCCCGAGCCGATCGTGGTGATCATCGAGGAGCCGCCGATCGAGGTCGAGCCGCCGATCGAGCCCTGGATTCCGGAAGAGGAACCCGAGCCCGTGTGGGAGCCCGAGGAGAAGGCCAAGGTCGTGGGCGACCAGGTGGTCATCCGGGAACCCATCCAGTTCGAGTTCGCCACCGACACGATCCTCAACGAGAGTCTCCCCACGCTCCTGGCCGTGGCCGCGATCCTCAACGAGAACGCTCAGATCGAGCACGTGGTCATCGAAGGTCACGCTTCGGAAGAAGGCTCCTTCGAGTACAACTACAACCTCTCCAACCTTCGTGCCCGAGCCATCTGGAAGGAGCTCATGGCGGCTGGCGTCCACCCGGACCGCATCAGCTACCGCGGCATGGGCGAAGTGCAGCCCAAGAACCTGGGCGAAGAGGAAGAAGAGCTGGCGGTGAACCGTCGGGTTGAGTTTCACATCATCGACTGGGTCGATGCGAACGAGGACTGGCCGGTCTACAGCGACCACTACCTGCTGCCCTGGACCGGAGGGAAGGTGGTGACCGTTCAGCCCAAGCGGCCCGAGCCCGACCCCGAGCCCGAGGAGCTGTCGGTGGAGGAGCAGCTGGAGAGGCTGTTGAACTCCGATGAGTTCATCGAGGGCGACGATTTGGAAGAAGACGAATCCGACGAAGAAGAGGGGGTGGCACCGTGATCTTCTGGCTGAGCCTGGCTTTCGGACAGCAGACCGACTGCGTCACCGACATCGAACAGGACTACAACTGCAACTACATCGACGTCTCAGAGGAGCACGAGGTCGATCCGGACGACGAGCAGTGCTTCGACAACGAGGAGACCGAGGAGGAAGACGACAAGTACAACGCCGACTGGTACTACGACTACTTCAGCTTCGGCTGCGACTACTTCATGAACCCCGAGGACTTCGACGTCGACGGCGACGGGTTCACCTCTGGCAACGTGGTCATCTTCGACCAGAACGACCTGCCCGACCGCGTGGTCATCCTGAAGTGCGACAACTGTCCGGAGGACTACAACCCCGTTCAGGAAGACATGGACTGCGACGACGCGGGAGACATCTGCGACAACTGCGTCGAGATCCCGAACCCCGACCAGACCGACAGCGACGTGGATGGCCTGGGCGATCTCTGCGACAACTGCCCCTTCGTTCCCAACAACCCCGGTGACGGCAACCCCCAGCTGGACGACGACGGTGACGGTGCAGGCAACGAGTGCGACAACTGCCCGGAGCTGTACAACCCGGAGCAGATCGACAGCGACGCGGACCTGATCGGAAACGACTGCGACAACTGTCCGGTCACACCCAACCCCGACCAGGTCGACAGCGACGGGGATGACTTCGGTGATGCCTGCGACAACTGTCCGGACACCCCCAGCGACTCGCTGACGGACACGGACATCGACAGCATCGGGGACATCTGCGACAACTGCCCATTCAGCTTCAACCCGGAGCAGGAAGACCTGGACGGCGACCTGGTCGGCGATGCCTGTGACAACTGCAGCGATCTCGAGAACCCGCTCCAGGAAGACGACGACGTCGATGGCGTGGGCAACACCTGCGACAACTGCCCCTTCGACGCGAACGTGGACCAGGTAGACAGCGACGACGACGGCGTGGGCGATGTCTGCGACGTGTGTCCGGAGCTCCAGAACCCTGGCCAGCTGGACGCGGACGCCGATGGGCTGGGTGATCTCTGCGACAACTGCCCCAACCACCGCAACGTCAGCCAGGCCGACGAGGACAGCGACGGCGTGGGTGACGCGTGCGACGCCGACCCCGAGCTTCGCGGTGGTGGCAACCGCTGCGACACGACCGGCGGAGCGGCCTCGCTGATCGCCCTGCTTCTGCTCGGCGTCCTGCGCCGACGCTGAGTCTCAGCGGAGGACGGGGGGCACCAGTCCCCTGTTCCGCCGCGCTTCACAGCAGTCATCTCCTCCCACCGGAAAGTCCCGGCAGACGAGGGGGCGGGCACTGTGGACGCCACAGCGCCATGGCGAGGACGTGGACAGGGCGCGACAAGCTCCGTTGACGTCGTGCGGGATGCAGCGCTGGCCATCCCGGTCCTCCACGAGATCCTGAGGAAGCTCCGGGTCGTCGTCACGGACCGGTGCGTGGTCGAAGACCCCGCGACAGCAGGCGCCACAGGGAGCGCATGGATCCGGGTCGCCGCTCAGGGGAGGCTCCCAGCACGCGCACCCTGCCTGGTCCGGCTCCACGATCCTTGCTGCGCGTCGGCAGCGCAGGCCCGCCGGCGTCTCGTGGCCCCAGGCACAGTCCACGCAGAGCTCTGTCCGGACCGCCGCGGGATTTCCGGTCGGGTGCGGCTCCAGGGTGTCCACCCACTGGCCGCGGGCCCTCTTCTTCCGGGCCAGGCTCGCCGTGGCCTCCAGCTCCGCGACCAGGTGCTTGCCTCGGCTGCTGGCCGCCGCCTTCTTGAAGGCCACCCGAATGGGCTTTCCACCACCGGCCAGAGGGTCACTCGGCAGCGTCCCGTAGTCGGCCACCCGACGCGGAGGCACCAGCCGTCGTCTCAGTCCGTAGCGGGCAGCGAGGGCACCATGGATGCGGAGGGCAAGATCCTCGTCGCCGTCCGCGCTCTGCATGCAGGCCTCGAAGAGCACCTCATGGGCATCGGTGGCCTTGAGTTCGAGCGCCTCGGCGACGGGCTTCCAGATGCGACGCAGCGTACTCATCGGACGCCAACCTAACGGCGTGGGCAGCTTCGAACACAGGGGCCCGGGCCGTTAGGCTTCGAGCATGCCGATCACCGCCCTCTATGCAGCGCTGCTTGCTCTTCTCTTCCTGGCCTTGAGCCTGAACGTCATCCTGCATCGTTGGCGCTCAGGGGTGCCCCTCGGAACCGGCAAGGACAAGCGCCTCCAGGGCGCCATGAGGGCCCACGGCAACTTCGCAGAGTACGTACCGCTGGCCTTGCTGCTGGTGGCGGGGGCCGAGTCCTTCGAGGTGTCCGCCTGGGTGAGCCACAGCCTTGGGGCCTCTCTGCTTGTGGGACGCATCGCCCACGCTGCAGGCCTCCTCTCCGCGCGGGGCCCTTCGCTGGGCCGAAGCCTTGGGGTGATGCTGACCTTCACTGCAATGGCCGCGGGCGCAGGGATCTGCCTGGCGGCCTTCGCCGGTTTCGTCCCCTAGAGACCGGCCTCCGCCGCCAGCAAGGCCCAGTTGACCCGAAGAGCCGCAGCCGACTGCTCCAGGTCCAGGAACTCCAGGCGGTCATGGGTGGTGTGGTAGTGCCGGTCGGGCTGACGCGTCGCCCAGAAGGCCGGGACGGAGCGCCCCTGGAAGGCCAGGTGATCGCTGGAGGGTGAGGGCGCACCTCCGTCCCGTGGGGACAGCCCTTCCTCTTCCGCGACCTGCATCCCCAGCTCGGTGTGACGGGAGGCGTCGGCGTTGATCCAGTACGAGCCTTCAGCGGACCACATCACGTCCAGGTTCAGCACCAGCACACCGCTCCTCGCCAGCGCCTCGTTGTCCCGCACCCAGGCCTGGGATCCCTGGACCCCCTGCTCCTCGCCGGCGGCGGCCAGGAAGATGACGTCGCGGTGGGGCTGAGGTCCTGCCACCAGCTGGCGCGCCAGGAGCACCAGGCCCGCGGCGCCCATGCCGTTGTCGAAGGCACACTCGCTGTTGTCCCAGCTGTCGTAGTGCGCCGTGACGAAGACCGGCCCACCCTCACCGCTGCCCTCGACCATGCCCAGCACGTTCCACGAGGTGTGCGGCCGCAGGGACGCGCCGATGTCCAAGGTGACCGTGTCTCCAGCCTGCAGCCCCTCGCCGGTCGCCGCGCTGACCGCCAGGGCTGGAAGCGTCGAAGCGTCCAGGGTGTGGCCGACCTCCACCAGGTCGCTACCGTCCTCCGCGTCCAGGTCCTCGCTGATGTGCACCAGGCCGATGGCTCCGCCCAGCCACGCGGACAGAAAGGCCTCGGACCGCCCCATCTCGCCGCTGCGCGTCAACGCAACCTTGCCCTCCACCTCATCCACCGCGAGCTCCCCCGCGAGCTGGCCGTTGGGGGATGGACTCCACGCCATGGCGGGGAAGGAGCTCCCGTCCACCTGGAGCGAGGAGTCCCCCACCCGCGACCAGAGCTCCCAGTCAAAGGGCTCGGCCCGAACCGCGCTCAGGCCCGCATCGACGAAGAGCGACTCCATGAGGCGCAGCGCAGCCTCCTCCTCCGGGGTACCGCTCATACGGGGCCCGATCGCCAGGATCTGTTCGGTGACCGCGCGTAGTTCCACGGCGGTGAGGTGGTCCTGGACCGCAGTGTCCTCGCCCCGTGTGCAGGCCAAGAGCCAGATCACGGCGTCCAGTCAGCCCAGCCGTTGGGGGTCTCGTAGACGCGAACGTGCACCACGCGGACGCCAGCGGACTGCAGCAGCCCGGTGGCGACGCGCCCCAGCTCCGCGGCGATGTTCTCGGCGGTGGGCGAAGCCTCCAGCCAGTAGACGGGTCGACCATGGGTCTCGTTGCTGGCGGCCAGGGCGAGCGCTGCCGGGTCCGGGTCGTCGCGCATCAGGATGGCGGTGTGGTCCCAGTTCTCGTCGATCCATCCCCCGACCCGCTCCTTGATCACCCCAAAGTCCACGACCCGCCCACGGTCATCCAGCTCGTCGGCGTGGCAGGTGATCTCGGCGGTGTAGCGGTGTCCGTGAAAGGCCCGACACTTCGACTCGTGGCGAGGAACCCGGTGCATCGCGTCCCACGCCAGACGGCGGGTACAGGTGAGCATCAGCGGACCCGGATGTCCACGTAGGCGGTGCCCGGGTTGTCGCCGATGGTGCACTGCGAGATGCCTTCCAGGGTGCCGAGGCGAATGCTCGTGGTGGTCGACGTGCCGTAGTCGATGACGAAGTCGTAGCCCCCGATGTAGCTGGTGCTGTTGACGTAGTTGTTGGTCACGGTCATCCCACAGACACTGCTGCCCCAGTTCTTGGCGCCGTTCCAGTTGCCCGTCCCGAACTGGAAGCCCAGGTTGTTGCAGCCGGTGAGGCTGCTCGGGTAGGTGCAGTGGGCGTGGGCCGAGCCGCTGTCGTAGGCGAAGAGCACCTCCTCCCAGCTGAAGCCCTCGGAGTTGTAGTAGGTCGTGTCGTAGCTGGTGCCCCACACCGCCACGTCGACTCCCACCTCGGTCCAGCCACCGCCGTCGGTGGTCATGTCGCAGTAGTAGCTTCCGCCCGTCAGTTCATAGTTCTTGTCGGTGGCGTTGGGCTGGTCGGCCAGGATCTCCAGGCAGTCCTCTGCGGCGCAGTCGGTGCCGCTCCCCAACAGACCGTCATCTTCCACACCGTTGCAGTCGTTGTCGTAGCCGTCACACAGCTCGGAGGCGCCCGGGTCTGTAATCCCACTAAACGCTTCTTTTGTAAATTTAATTGCTCCCATATGTCCTTTATATATTAAATATCATTTAATTATGTCTTTTTACCAA
>PVBE011389169.1_pt1 | contig 17858 bp, 13 predicted proteins | sample 1631181 | NCBI WGS metagenome assembly PVBE01 (sample SAMN08397723, study PRJNA350692) | Marine metagenome, whole genome shotgun sequencing project. | isolation source: water | place: Pacific Ocean | collected 2012-04
CAAATTCTCGCGCCGCACGGCGCTTAAATCGATCGCTGGCAGCACTGCCGCCGTGGGCGCGGCCCTGACCCTCCCAGCGCGTGGCCAAGCGGCTGAAGGCAAAGTGAAGGGCAATATCCGTCACTCGGTCTGCAAGTGGTGCTACGGAAGTACCGGCCTGGAGAAATTGGCGGCTAAGGCGGCCAGTCTCGGAATGGAGTCGGTCGAGTTGCTCGACCCGTCCGATTTCCCGACGATGCGCAAGCATGGTCTCATGTGCGCCATGGTCAGTTTCCCAACCGGCACGCTCAAGGACGGCAAAACCAGGGTCGGCGGTATTGGCAAGGCATTCAACCGGCTGGAGTATCACGACACGCTGGTGGAGGTTTACGGGCAGCGCATCAAGGAGACCGCCAATGCCGGGCTGAAAAACCTCATCTGTTTTTCCGGCAACCGCGACGGCATGGACGACGAGGTCGGCCTGAAAAACTGTGCCATCGGCATCAAGCGCATTCTGCCTATCGCCGAGAAACACAACGTGACCATCTCGATGGAGCTGCTCAACAGCCGCGTCGACCACAAGGATTACATGTGCGACCGCACACCGTGGGGTGTCGCGCTCTGTGAGGCAATCGGGTCGGAGCGTTTCGGACTGCTTTATGACATTTACCACATGCAGATCATGGAAGGGGATGTCATCCGCACAATCCGAGATAATCACAAGTACCTTTACCACTATCACACTGGCGGGAACCCAGGCCGCAACGAGATTGACGAGACGCAGGAGCTGAACTATGCGGCGATCATGCGGGCAATCCTCGCCACCGGCTACAAGGGCCACGTTGGACAGGAATTCATTCCCAAGCGCAAGGACAAACTCTCCTCGCTTGAGCAGGGTGTGCGCATCTGCGATGTTTGATCAATGAGCAGCATACTTCCTGACGCCAAGCGGGAGGCCATTGCCGCCGTAGTCAGCCAGACGGTTCGCGAGGCGAGTGTGTACGATATTCACACGCATCTCTACGACCCTGCGTTCGGCGAGTTGCTGCTTTGGGGAATCGACGATCAGTTGGTGTATCACTATCTCGTTGCGGAGGCATTCCGGCATTTTGACATAGGCTGCGAGACGTTCTGGCGCTTGGCCAAGGAGGAGCAGGCGCAGATGATTTGGGATGCGCTGTTTGTCGAGAATTCGCCGTTGTCCGAAGCGTGCCGGGGTGTATTAACGGCGCTCAATCGGCTTGGACTGGACGCCAACCAGCGCGATCTGCCATCGATTCGTAAGTGGTTTGCCGAGCAGGATTCGGGCGACTACATCACGCGCTGCATGGATGTGGCCAAGGTCAGGACGATCTGCATGACCAACTCGCCGTTTGACGAGTTGGAGACGCCGAAGTGGGACGTTGGCTTCGAGCGGGACGAACGGTTCACCTCGGCGCTGCGGATCGACCCGCTGCTGCTCGATTGGGATGCCACTGTGCTGCGCCTGGCCGGTGCCGGCTATGAGGTGCAGACAGATTTCTCCGGTAGAACGATGGAGGAGGTGCAGCGGTTCCTGCGCGACTGGGCCAAGCGCATGGACGCGCTGTACGTGATGGTGTCGCTGCCGCCGGCGTTCGAGTACCCGGCAGACACCCAGTGCTCAAGACTGATCGACGGCGCGATACTGCCGTTCTGCAGGGAGAGTGGCCTGCCTTTTGCGCTGATGATCGGTGTGAAGCGCGGCGTGAACGCGGCAATGCAACTGGCCGGCGACGGCGTCGGCAAGCCGGACTTGGCCAGCCTCGAGAACCTCTGCTCTGGCCATCCTGACAACAAGTTCCTCTGCACGGTGCTGTCTCGCGAGAGTCAGCATGAGTTGTGCGTCATTACCCGCAAGTTCCGCAATCTGCATGTCTTCGGCTGCTGGTGGTTCACCAACATTCCGAATGTGATCGAGGAGATGACGCGCATGCGGCTCGACCTGATCGGCATGAGTTTCACCGCGCAGCACTCTGACGCCCGCGTGCTTGACCAGATTATTTACAAGTGGGACCACTCACGGGAGATCATCGCTGGCGTGCTGAGGGAGAAGTACCTGAACCTGGCCGCCACCGGCTGGGAGCCAAGCGAGGTGGAGATTCAGCGTGATGTCGAGGGGCTGTTCGGCGGGTCGTTCCAGCGTTTTTTGGGCAGATGATATTTCGCGATTGGCTAAGCGTCTGGTCAAAGCCGCTTGACGGGGCGATTGCCGCTGAATAGCTTCACCGAGCCGCCGAGTTCCGGCGTACTGACTTTTTTCCATGAAATTGAAACAGCTTAGTTGTTTTGCTGCCGGGTTGCTCGCCGGGGCAGCGACGCTCACGGCCAAGCCGGTTCTCGCGAACGGTGGGAAGGATCTCAAACATTTGGCCAAGATTGAAAACAAGCTCAACGACGGTGGCGCCGAGATCGACTTGACTGTGGTGGAACGGTCGCCTGGTCGGCCGATCGGTTATCTCGAGATGGCACAAGCTGGCAAGTTCACGAACCCGGCTTTGTGTGCTGCATGGTACTCGGAGCGGCATCAACCCAGCACGGGCGTGTACACGGTCTCCGACGAGGTCATGCTTGTCGGTGCCGAGGATATTTACGATGGTGTCAGCGGCGTGATCGGCTGGTTGGATTCCGAGTCCGGTGTCGGTATCTCTTTTACGGTCAATCATTACGACGGTTTTCAGGTGGGCACGGTTTCTTTTCTGACCGACGACCTCGACGCCAACCGGTCGCTCGACGGATTGTTCGAGTTGAACGGCTCGCCTGCGCGGGCGACCATCGATTCCACTTTTTCTGGCAAGGGGTCGTACGACGGTTCCAAGTGGGTCAGGATGGAATTGGCGTTTTCCGCCCCGACAGAAGAGGACAAGGCGGCTCTTGAGGATGTCACAGCAAGAATCACGGCGACCGTGTTCAAGACTGGAGAAAAAATCGTTGAGGGAACTCGTGAGATTGTCCTGCTCACCAACCTGCCCATACCGGAGGGAAGCAAGCATCGGTTCGGTTATTTTGGCTACTGGGACAGCTTATGGGAGGAGGGGAACAAGGTTGCAATATACAGAAATCTAAAGATCGATGGTGAGCTCTACAACTCGCCGCCAACCATCGAACCGATCGATGACTTGACCATTAATGAGAATGGAACCGGGGAAGTAGTTGTCCTGATCGATGACCTCGAGTCGAGTTCATCCAAGCTCGAGATGAGCGCTGAATCATCCAACCCGGTGCTGTTGCCTGTGGAAGGGATTGCCATTGATCCATACGGCTCCGAGCGAACCTTGACCATCACGCCCAGCGCAAATGCCCACGGCGAGGCTGTCATCACCATTTCTGTCAGCGACGGAGTGGATCAGTACTCGAGAGCATTCACATTGACGGTCAACGAGGTGAACGATCCTACGATCCTTTCTGTTGCGCGGGGCGGTAACGGTGAATTAACCGTGGAGTGGGTTGGCGGAGGCGTGCTGCAGTCCAGTACCGATCTGAAAAGCTGGCAGGCTGTCGAAGGCGCCTCCAGCCCGTTCCCGGCCGATCCGGCAGAGGCGCGGAAATACTTTCGAGTGATTTTGGAGTGACGCCCTTGGCCAGGCACCTGTCCTACTCCGCGTAGGCGTCCATCCCTTCGCAGGTGCAGACCGGGTTCCGGTCACCGTGGACGCTGTCGATGCGGTTGACCGGCGGCCAGTATTTTTGCTTCCGCAATCCCGTCACCGGGAACACCGCCTGTTCGCGGCTGTACGGCCGGTTCCATTCACCCGCCACGTCGTCGGCCGTGTGCGGCGCGTTCTTGAGCAGGTTGTTTTCCGCGTCCGTCTCTCCGTTCTCGATCGCCATGATCTCGGCGTGAATGGAGATCATCGCATCGCAGAAACGATCCAACTCGGCCCTCGGCTCGCTCTCGGTCGGTTCGACCATCATCGTCCCGGCGACCGGCCACGAGATCGTTGGGGCGTGAAAACCGTAATCCATTAGCCGCTTGGCCACATCCTCGACTGAGACCTTCCCGAACTGCCGCAAATCGACGATGCACTCGTGGGCCACGAGGCCGTTTTTCCCCCGGTACAGGATCGGGAATGTGTCGGCAAGCTGTTGGGCGATGTAGTTGGCGTTTAGGATGGCCACCTGGGTGGCCTTGGTCAGGTTCTCCGTTCCCATCATCGCGATGTACATCCAAGAGATTGGCAGGATGCCTGCGCTCCCCCATGCCGCCGCCGCGATTGCGCCGCTGTTTTCCTCCAGCGGATTGCCCGGCAGAAACGGCGAGAGATGCCCGGCAACCCCGATCGGTCCGACGCCCGGTCCGCCGCCGCCGTGCGGGATGCAGAATGTCTTGTGCAAGTTCAGATGGCAGACATCCGCCCCGATGCCTCCGGGGCTGGTTAGGCCAATCTGTGCGTTAAGATTGGCGCCGTCCATGTACACCTGTCCGCCGTGCTCGTGGGTGATGGCGCAGATTTCGCGGATGCCTCGCTCGAAAATGCCGTTGGTGGACGGGTAGGTAACCATGATTGCCGCCAGGTTTTCGCTGTGTTCTTCAGCGCGGGCGCGCAGGTCGTCGAGGTCGACGTCGCCGTTGTCGGTGGATTGGCCGCACGTCACCGCCACCACTTTCATCCCGGCCATCACGGCGCTGGCCGGGTTGGTTCCGTGCGCCGACATCGGGATCAGGCAGACGTTGCGTTGCGTATCGCCGCGGCTTTCGTGGTAACGGCGAATTGCCAGCAACCCGGCGAACTCGCCCTGCGAGCCGGCGTTGGGCTGGAGCGACACGGCGGCGAAGCCGGTGATTGCCGCCAGCCAGCCTTCGAGTTGCTCAAAAAGTTTATGGTAGCCCAGCGCCTGGTCAACCGGCGCGAACGGGTGAAGAGCGGCAAAGCCTGGCCAACAGATCGGGAACATTTCGGCTGCGGCGTTGAGCTTCATCGTGCACGAGCCAAGCGGAATCATCGACGTCGTGAGCGAGAGATCGCGCGCCTCCAGCTTCTTGAGATAGCGCAGCATCTCTGTCTCCGAGTGGTGCCGGCTGAAAACCGAGTGCGTGAGAAAATCCGAAGTGCGCCGCAGCGACTCGGGAATGGCAATCGCCTCACCGACGGCCAACTGAAAGCCCACCGCTTGGCCGCCGTTGAAAACCGCCAGCAAATCGGCCAAGTCGGCCGGTGTCACTGTTTCATCGAGCGCGATGCTGACACGCCCGGCGCCGAGTTGCCGAAGGTTGATCCGCCGTTTCTCTGCCTCGGCAATCACGCTGTCCGCCGCCTGGCCAAGCGCGACAGTGATCGTGTCGAAAAAATGCTCCGACTCCACCGCTTGGCCAAGCTGCCGTAAGCCGTTGGCCAACGCCTTGGCTTGGGCGTGGACGCGTCCGCCGATTTGCCGCAACCCGTCGGGACCGTGGTAGACGGCGTACATCGAGGCGATGTTGGCCAGCAGCGCCTGCGCGGTGCAGATGTTGCTCGTGGCCTTGTCACGGCGGATGTGCTGCTCGCGTGTCTGCAATGCTAGCCGCAGGGCGGGTCGGCCATTCGCGTCCCTAGAGACGCCGACGATGCGGCCTGGTAGTCGTCTCTTGTGCTTGTCGCTTGTGGCGATGAACGCCGCATGCGGGCCGCCGTAGCCCATCGGCACGCCGAAGCGTTGTGCGCTGCCGATGGCGACGTCCGCGCCGAGTTCGCCGGGTGGCTTGATCTGAGTGAGAGCCAGCAGATCGGTCGCGACGATGGCCAGTGCGTCGTTCTCATGGGCGCGTTCGATGAACGCGCTCGGATCGGCCAGCGTGCCATCGGTGGCTGGGAATTGGAGTACCACGGCGAACACCGGCGTGCTGAAGTCGAACTCGTCCGGATCGCCGGTGACGATCTCGATGTCGATCGCCTCGGCGCGGGTGCGCAGCACGGAGATCGTCTGTGGATGGCAGCTGTCCGATACGAACACGGCGTTAGCCTTGTTGCGCGACTGGATGTTGCGGCACATCGTGACCGCCTCGGCGGCGGCGGTGGCCTCGTCGAGCAGCGACGCGTTGGCGATCTCCATGCCGGAGAGGTCACAGACCATCGTCTGGAAATTGAGTAGCGCCTCGAGGCGGCCCTGCGAGATTTCTGCCTGGTACGGTGTGTACTGTGTGTACCAGCCAGGATTCTCAAGCAGATTGCGCTGGATCACAGACGGGGTGATGCAGTCGTGGTAGCCCATGCCGATGTAGGAGCGCCAAACCTGATTTTCGCCAGCCAGTCGACGAAGCGACTGGAGTGCCTCCGTTTCACTCTGGGCGGTGGGGAGTTTGGGTGGCTCGGCGAGGCGGATACTGCTCGGCGTTCCGGTGTTGATCATCGCGTCGAGCGACTCGTGGCCAAGCACTGCAAGCATCGCCCTGATGTCGTCCTGCCTCGGGCCGATGTGCCGGTCCACGAATCGGTCCGGGTGCTGAGTCAAACAGTCATTGTCGTTTTTCAAAATTTCTCGGAGGGAAGTGTGCTGTCGCCCTGCAACCAATGTACGGGACAACGCAAACCCTCCCAAGCGAGATTCCCGAATTGTGAATAAAATGTCGTCTTACGGCTTGGTGGCGCGCTTGAGAACGAGGACGCAGCGGAAGCCGTAGTCCTCGGTCGCCACCTTGGGTGTGACGATAAGTTCGCGATCGGGTGCGAGCTGATCGGGTGGGTCGTCGAGCCAGCCGCCGCCACGCAGGATGCGGCCGACGCCCTCCTCACTTGGCCAGGCGGTGCACCATTCCCACACGTTGCCGCGCAGGTCGTGCAGGCCAAGCGCGTTGCCGGGGAACGAGCCGACTGGGCTGGTGCGGGCAAAGCTGTCGGTGCTTAGCTTGGGACCGAAATTGCCGCTATCGGTTTGCTCCGCTTGACCAAGCGCCGCGGTCCATTCGCTCGAGGTTGGTAGGCGGTAGCCCTCGTTGGCGGTGAGCAGGCCGTTGGATCGTTCGCGTCGGCTGAGCCACGCGCAAAAGGTCTGGGCGTCTTCCCAATGGACGTTGACGGCGGGGTGGCGGTCGGTGCCCTGAAACCAGGCGGCCTGCCAGCCATTGGTGGTGGCGTTGGCAAAGGCGGCGTAGTCGGCAACGCGCGTTTCCCAGACGCCAATCCAGGCGTCGCTGTCGGGCAGTTGTACGAACTGCATGCCGAGACTGTTGACGAAAAATCGGTGCTGGTTGATCTCGTGAAAACCGGGCTTGGCCGCCGGGTCGCCGCCGCAACCGGCGAGCAGCCAAGCCACCGTCAACAGCGTAAGCGCTTGGCCAAGCAGAGATCGGTGTCGGGTGGGTTCAGGCATGGCGTTGGGCGTCGAGCAGTTTCTGGCTGCGGCGCCGCGATGGCACGGCGAGGGCGGTTTGCCGGGTCAGTTGCTTGATCTCGGATCGGTTGACCTTGATGCGGTGTTCGGCGTCGAGCACGTTTTGGCTGCGCAACAGCGTAAGCGTTCGTTGGCCGATGAGCACTGGCAGCGTGCTGGCGGTGCGCAGGCGAAATTGCCGGTACGGCAGCAGGCCGATGTACTCGACAGCGGCGTCGAGATGCCCGGTGGCCTTGTCTAGGTAGCTGTTGTAGACAGGTCGGAACCGCTCGATGGTATCTGCTGCGAGCAGGTCGCGCGGTGCAAGGTCGTGTTCGGCCAGCACGGCGCTGGGCAGATAGCAGCGGCCGGTGCGCAGGTCGGCCGGGAGGTCGCGCAGGATGTTGACCAGTTGCAGCCCCTTGCCGAAGCGCACGCCGGTCTCGAGCAGACGCGCCTCGGTGGCGGCATCGGCCTCGAACAGGTGCGCCAGCGACAGATGCGTCCAGAATTCGCCGACACAACCGGCGACGCGGTAGGTGTAGTCGTCGAGTTCCTCCTCACGTACCAGCGGGATGATCGTGTCGCCGGTGGCGTAGGCGAAGCGATGGAGGTCGAGCATTTGTCCGCCAGTGATCGTGTCGAGCACCTGTCGGATGCGCTGCCGGTCGGCGTCGGGAAACTGCTCTAGATATGTGACCGGCGCTGCGGCGTTCTCGAGCAGTTTCGCCTCGGCGGGATCGCGCTGGAGCCGGGCAAGAATCGTGAGGTTGGGCAGCGTACTGGTGCGGCCCTGGATACGTTCGTTGAATTGCTCGAGCGCGTGCAGTCGTTGGTCGGTGGGGCCGCCTTTCGAGTCGGCGACGGTGTCGGCGATGCGAGCGAGGAGGTAGCCCAAGCCAATCTGCGGCCGGACGCGCGGTGGCAGCGCCTTGAGGGTAAGGTAAAACGAGCGGGAAGTTTCCTTGAGCAGCGAGTCGATGGCTTGGTTGATCAGCTTGGACATGGCTCGCTCGCTGTTGTCGCCGCGTTAACCGGCGAACAGCCAGTAGCCGCCGATGAGCAGCGAGGCGGTGCAGCAGGCCAATCCAAATCCGTGGCTGAACTGCGGGCTGCCGCTGGCCAAGCGCTTGGCCAAACGGCCCAGCCCGGCGGAAAACAGAGTCATCGCCGCAACCGTGGCCAGCGCGTAGGCCGTGAGGTAAAGGGCGACGCCGGCGAAGCTGGCGATGGCCAGTGTCGGCAGTACCACCCAGAGGTGCGTGCCGCCTGCGGTGCCGTGGAGCAGGCCGATGCCCAGCGCGGCGTGCGAGTGTCTGGCGTGCGAGTGCGCCTGTCCGAGGTGCGCGTGGATGTGCGAGTGGCTAATACCGAAGTGATCGTGCTCGTGGGTGTGCACGCGGTGCCGCAGCAGGGAGCGCATGCCCACCGCGCCAACGGCGATCAACATCACGCCGACGAGTTGCTCCGCTCCGCTGGAGAGCCATTCGGCGGCGGCGGTGCCTTTGAGCAGCCAGACGAGCAGGCCGATCAATGCGATGCCGCCGGCGTGGCCAAGGCCCCAGTGCAGGCCGAGCCGCCAAGTGGCCTGCGGTTCGCGGCGCGCGGCGAAGGGCGCCAGAGCGGCCAAGTGATCCGCCCCGCTGATCACGTGTGCGAATCCCGCCGCAAAACCGATGAATAAAAGCTCCATGCCCTTGAACGGGAAAACTATTTAGCAGAGGCGGCCTGAGTGTGAAAGCGCAAAGGTACGCGGATTCACTTCGCGCCGGTGCCAATGAAAACGACCGGGATGGTGCGAAGTAGGATTTTGATGTCGAGCCAGAGCGACCAGTTGTCGATGTACTCGAGGTCGAGTCGCACCCAGTCGGAGAATTCCTTGACCTCATTGCGGCCACTGATCTGCCAGAGGCAGGTAAGGCCCGGTTTGACGCTGAGGCGGCGGCGGTGGGAGAGATCCTCGAAGCGCTTGGTCTCGTCCACCGGTAGCGGCCGCGGGCCGACGAGGCTCATCTCTCCCCGGACAACGTTGAGCAACTGGGGCAGCTCGTCGAGGCTGAACCGCCGCAGGAATCGGCCGATCGGTGTGATGCGGGGATCCTCAGCGACCTTGAACACTGGACCACTCATCTCGTTCATGGCGGCCAACTCGTGCTTGCGCTGATCGGCGTTGGTGGCCATTGAGCGGAACTTGTACATAGTGAACGGGCGGCCGTTGATGCCGCTCCGTTTTTGCTGGAACAGGATCGAACCGGGCGAGGTGAACTTCACTGCCAGTGCGCACAGCAGCATCACTGGCGAGAGCAGCACGAGCATGGCCATTGCGCCGGTGAAGTCGATTGCCTGCTTGGCCAAGCCCTGGAGCGAGGCGGCCGGCGTGGAGTGAAACACCAGCAGGGGGACACCGTGAAAATCGTCAACTGCGGTGCGGGCGATTTGCGTGTTAAAAAAATCGGCGGCAAGCCACACCTCGACGCCCTCGAGTTCGCAGGCGTTGATGACCTGCTCGATCCGGGTAAACTTGGTGTGGCCGGCGTTAATGAGGACGACATTGGCGGAACACTCGTGCATCTGACGCAGGAGGCTCTCGATCGATTCGTGGTCGATGTTGAACTGCAGCACAACGCGGTAGCTCGTGTCGTTGGCATCGTCTATGCGGGCGAGCATTTGCTGCGTTTCCTCCGGCGAGCCGAGCAGGATGATTCGTTTCTGCAGATCGGCACGGGTCATCCGGCGGCGTTGCCAGCGAAGCAAGCCTTCCTCCTTACCCCAAGCCAACACGATGCTGAGCAGGGCGAAGATCAGGAACACCGAGCGGGTGAGCTGAATCTTGAACATGAACATCACACCGATGATGAGCAGTGTGATGATCAGCGAAGTCTTGGCCAGCGGCCAGATGGTTTGTGCGCGGCTTGGCCAAGCGGAGCGGGAGTAAAAGCCTTGTGTGTCCAGCACGAGCGGTGCCACGAAGAAAAGCAGAAGACTGATCCAGAAGTACGACCCTTCAAACGGCGCAATCTCTGCCGTGCCGCCAAATACTTCAAATTGCGGAATGTCACGCAATTTGTGCGCCAGCCATAGGCTGATGGCGAATACCATGCCATCGAGCATCTTGTTGATGCCGGTCTGAAGGAGACGTTGATTACGCAGCATATGGGTCGGGTGGCCCGGTATGGCAGGTCAGGACTTGTACGTTTCGGCCAGTCAGGAATCAATCCCGGAACAGTCGAGGCGGGGAGTTGGACAGCACGGCGGATTGGAAATGTTCAATTTTCTGGCCCGGTTTACCATTCTTCCTCTACTTTTTCGCCGAACAGGTGGTTCAGTTCCTCCTTGAGGCGCTCAACTGGCTGTCTGACCACGTTGGCCACCGCGCCCGAGACCCGTTTGACGATCTTGTGTTTGTCCTGCTGGATGGCGTAGCCGCCGGCTTTGTCGAGTGGATCGATTCCGGCCAGGTAGTCATCGATTTGTCCCCTGTTCAGCGAGAGGAAGGTGACGTTCGTGATCACCGAGAAGGTTTTGTTGATTTCTTCGTTGTGATAGATGAGCGAGACGCCGGTGGAGACCTGATGCGTGCGGCCCTGCAACCGGGCTAGCATGCGTGCAGCCTCGTCGATATGGGTCGGTTTGCCGAACAGGTCGTCCTCGAGATAAACCATCGTGTCGGCGGCGATCACGAGGCATTCCGGGTGCAGTTCGGCGATCGGCTCGGCCTTGGCCTTGGCATTGGTTTCGCAGAGGTCGGGGATGAAATCGCTGCCTTCCATAATTTCTTCCGCGTGACTGGGAACGATCTCGAACTCGATATTCATCGAGCCTAGCAGTTCCGATCGTCTCGGGGAGGTGGAGGCAAGGATGACAGGCGGTAAATATTCCATCGGGGGTAACGATAAGAGGTTCTTACAAAACAAACAGTCTACACGCTTTCGTTGTGACCGCAAGCGTGGGCTGCCGCAATAAATCCCTCGAAAAGCGGGTGCGGCTTGTTTGGTTTGCTTTTGAACTCCGGATGGAACTGGCTGGCCACATAAAACGGATGGCCGGGGATCTCGACGATCTCAACGAGATTCCCGTCCGGCGAGGTGCCGCTGAAAACCAGTCCGGCCGCCTCAAACGCCTCGCGGTAGGCGTTGTTGAACTCGTATCGGTGGCGGTGGCGCTCGTGGATTTCCTCAGCCCCGTAAAGTCGGGCCGCCAGCGAGCCGGGCGCGAGGCTGCACGGCTGTGAGCCCAGCCGCATGGTGCCGCCCTTGTCGGTGACGTTTTGCTGCTCGTCCAGCAGGGCGATGACCGGGTGGGCAGTGCCGGGATCGAACTCGGCTGAGTGCGCCCCTTCGAGCTTTAGCACATTGCGGGCGAACTCGATTGTGGCAACCTGCATCCCGAGGCAAAGCCCGAGGTAAGGAATGTTGTTTTCGCGTGCATACTGGGCCGCCTGGATTTTGCCCTCCGTGCCGCGCTCGCCGAATCCGCCCGGCACCAGGATGCCGTTGCAAGTCTTGAGTGTCTTGGCCGCCCCGTTTTCCTCGATGTCCTCCGCATCGATCCGCTCGATCTCGACGCCGCAATCGTTGGCCACACCGCCGTGGATCACCGATTCATAAACTGATTTGTAGGCGTCCTGAAGTTCGACATATTTGCCCACGACCCCGATGCGTACCTGGTGGCGCGGCGTGGTGAGTTTGCGGATGATTTCGCGCCAGTGCGCCATGTCGGCCGACGGGGAGTCGAGGCCAAGCTGCTCGCAGATGAGATTGTCCATCCCTTCGCACTGTAGCATTAGTGGCACTTCGTAAATGGAGTGCTTGACGTCGATCTCCTCGATCACCGCCTCGTACGGCACGTTGCAGAAGAGGGAAAGTTTCTGTCGCAGCTCTTTGGTCAACGGCTTTTCACACCGGCAAACGAGAACGTCTGGCGTAATGCCAATCTCGCGAAGCTTGGCCACGCTCTGCTGGGTAGGCTTGGTTTTGAGCTCGCCGGCAGCGTTGATGAACGGGACAAATGTGACATGAAGGAAGAGCACGTTCCCGCGGCCTGCGCCCAGCGCAAACTCTCGGATTGCCTCGACGAACGGCAGGCCCTCGATGTCGCCGATGGTGCCGCCAATCTCGGTGATCACCACGTCGGCTCCGGTCTTGTCGCTGATCTCCCGGATGCGGTTCTGGATTTCGTCGGTCACGTGCGGGATAACCTGCACGGTTTTGCCGAGGTAATCGCCGCGCCGTTCCTTGTCCAGCACGCTTTGGTAAACCTGCCCGCTGGTGAGGTTGTTGAATCGTGTCAGCTTCGAGTCGGTGAAGCGCTCGTAGTGGCCAAGGTCGAGATCGGTCTCCGCGCCGTCGTCGAGTACATACACCTCGCCGTGCTGGAACGGGCTCATCGTCCCAGGGTCGACGTTCAGGTAGGGATCGAATTTTTGCAGCGAGACCTTGAGACCGCGGTTCTCCAGCAGTGTGCCGATGGAGGCTGCCGTCAATCCCTTGCCAAGGGAACTCACCACGCCGCCTGTTATAAAGATGTGTTTCACTGTTTTATCGTCCAAATTTCGTTTACCCGCCGCAGATCCTCCGGGGTGTCGATGCCCACGCTGTCGTGTTCCACCACCGCGACGGCGATCGCGATGCCGTTCTCCAGCGCTCGCAGTTGCTCCAGACTCTCCGCCTGCTCAAGGGGGGAAACTGGCAGGGCCACCAATCGGAGCAGGGTGTCCCGGCGGTAGCCATAAATGCCGAGATGTTTCAAAAACGGGAAAGCCGTCAACTGCACTTGGCTGGGTGCGTCGGCGGCGCCACGCAGATACGGTATCGAGTGCCGGGAAAAGTACAGGGCCTGGCCCGTGGCACTGACTACGACTTTCACCGCGTTGGGATTGTTATGTTCGTCGGGATCGTCGATTCGCACTGCGGCGGTGGATATCTCGTTGTTGTTGAGCAACGCAGCCACTTGGTCGATCACGCTCGGGTCGATCATCGGCTCGTCGCCCTGCACGTTCACGACGGCGTCGAGCTCGCAACGTTTGGCCACTTCGGCCACGCGGTCGGAGCCGCTTGGATGATCGGCCCGTGTCATTTCAACCCGGCAAAATTTGCCCACCACGTCAACGATCCGCTGATCGTCAGTGGCCACGATCACCTCGCCGAGCCGCTTGGCCAAGCGGCACTGCTCAACGACATGCTCGATGACCGGTTTGCCGGCCAGCAACTCCAACGGTTTGCCGGGAAACCGGGAGGAGCCGTAACGGGCGGGAATGATACCTGCGATGTTCATACTCAAATCAGCCGTCCAGCCGGGCCGCTTGGCCAAGCCGAGCATCCATTGCGGACAGGGATGAGTAACCCAACTGGTAGGCATACGTCAAAAGAGTTTTCTTTTTGACGGCAAAACAAGGGATTTGCTGGCGGTGTTGTGAATAACTTCTAATTGCCGCCATACCGCCATGGTGCTTACAATCCGCCGCAACCAAGTCATGAAGGCTCTGCTGGCAGATCCGCTCGAACTTGCCTCTCTCTCCGAGAAGGACAAGGCTGCGTTGGTTCGCCTGTTGTCCGACCCCGATCCCGAGGTGTTTGAGGCCATCCGCCAGACATTGCTCAACTGTGGCACTGAATCCCGGCCTTGGCTGGAGTCCGGCCTTGGCAGCCGGGATAGGCTTGTTCGGAAACATTCTTGGGAGATTCTTACCGCACTGGAGCGGAGCGAGGCTGATCGTGAGTTTGTCGCCTTTTGCAATCGGGGCGGGGAGCAACTCAACCTCGAGAAAGGCGTTTGGTTGTTGGTTCGCACCGCCTTCCCCAGACTCGACCAGACATCTTATCAGGCTCAGTTTGATGAGTTTGCCGAGTCCGTGCGAAAAGTGTGCGAACCCGAGCAAAGCACCCCAGCCGCACTGATGGCAGTCAACCGGGTGCTGTACCGGAAGGAACATTTCCGGAGCGACAAGGCGAACTACTACGATCCGCAAAACTGTTACCTGAACCGCGTGATCGACCGTCGACTGGGCAATCCGCTCAGCTTGTGCTTGGTGTATCCATTTGTCGCTCGCCGGCTTGGCCTCCCGGTGACTGGCGTGGGGATGCCGGGCCATTTCATCCTGCGACTGCAGTCACCGGCGTTCACCATTTACATCGACGCCTTCAACGGCGGTAATTTTTTGACTCACTCCGACTGCGCGGCCCGGCTCAAGCGATGCGGGTACGGCGTTGATGCCGGCTTTCTTTCCACGACCACCCCCCGCCGTATTCTAATGCGTATTTGCTCTAACCTGCATCAAATCTACCAGAAAAGCCGGCACTTCGGAGAACGGGATCGCGTTCAGAAATATCTCATCAAGCTCGCCAGCTGATCTGCCGCTTGTCCGGCTGGCAGTTGGGGAAGTGTGACTAATCCGTCTTGGCGGAGGGAACTGGCTCGGGGGCGAAGTTGGACTGAAAACCTGCAGCAGTGTAGCTGATCAGATTTTTAATGATCCAGTCCGCGCTGCCTCCCATGTCGCCTTCGTCGTTGAACCAGTCGATCTGATCCATCAGCGTGATCGTCATCACCGCGGTTCCACCGAGGAATGCCCACTTCCAGTTGAGCTCCTCGTCAGTTTTATCCGGGAGCGACCGTTTGAGTTCCTTTTGGAACGCCGCCAGCGAATCGCCCAAGTGTTTTTTCATCAACTGGTGATAAGTGAAGTTTGGCTCCATCCGCAGCCAGGCGAAGAGTTTGAGAAAATCCGCTCCTCCCTCATCCGCCTTGTCACGCAACCGGATGAATGGCTCAACGTAGGCCCGGATGATGTTCTCCATGGCGATGGGTTGGCCACCGGTCTCGAGTGCATATTTTCCGAGCAGATTCAACCGGGCCTGATTGATCGGCACGAGTCGGCGCTCCAAAATGGCGTCGAGCAGCCCATCCTTATTTTTGAAATAGTAATGGACCATGGCCATGTTGACATCAGCCGTCTTCATCACCACTCGCAATGACGTGGCTGTCACGCCGTCTTGGCCGAACAACCGCTCAGCGGTGTCCAACAGCAAAATGCGGGTTTTTTCACCCTTGTTCAGGCCGTTCTTTTTCTCAAACATGCAGAAAACAGTCAACTGACTAACTTAAAAAAGCCGAAATGTCACATTTTTTTTGAAAATAAAAAATCGCAAACCTGTTGACACGAATCAATCAGTTGATAGATTCCAGCAGCGAATGCTTGTTTCGTGCGTCCATATGGGTTGGCGGGGTTGAGCCAACTGCTAATTCAGAGCCTGATTTCATGATTTTGAGCCGACAGCGTCAATGGGTTTGGGCCATTGCAATTGCTTTGTGTTCCCTGTTTCCAAGCTTAGCCAAGGGGCAGTTTTTTGAGGAACCAGCAGTATGGAAAGGTATCGATTCCATCGGTAGGGAAGTCGTCCTGTACATTTCGCCGGAGGGGCGGTTCTTTTCGCAGTATCCGTTGCTGATATCTGTGACCAGCGACGGCCACGGCGTCTGGTCGATCGATCCCGCCGACAATACGGTCCGGTTTCGTTCACTGTCGAAATGGGGTGTTGTATCCTCGATCGAGTTAATTTCCCGCAGGTATACCGTGGCCAAGGGGCAGGAGGGGGAGGTTCTCATGACGGCGGGGGATACTGGGCATCAGTTGACGCTCAAGCCAAGCGGTGACTCGCCAGCGTTTTTGCCCGAGGAACTGATCGAGTATTCCATCGAGGTACCGAAAGATGTTTTTTTTGATCCTGCCGATCCACTCGGGCGTGGATTGAATCTAGACTCGTGGGCGCCGTATGGCGTGGTGTTCTCCGACAGCACCGGCTCGGAGATTTCACTCGAGGGAGAGGATCAGGAACTGTTTCGAGTGCAGCGCAATGAGGCTACGGGACACACGCTGGTGTACTTTGCCCAGTCGCTTCCGACCAAGGAGGGCCAGTCGGGCTACGAACTGAGTATCATACGTCAACCGGCCTTGGCCAAGCGCCCGATTGTTGCTGCCGCAAACGATCGTTATTTGATCCACGTGAATCCTGGCGATAGTGTAGTGGGTGGCCTCCCGCCGATATTTGCGCTCCCACCGATCTTCCTCGGTCCGGAGCCGGACTCACCGCTGAAGATCCAGTTTTTCGGCCCGAACAACTACACTTCATCGGTGCAAGCATCAGCTGATTTAGTCCACTGGAAAACGGTTGAGAGTATCGAGGGAACGGGCGAAATTATCGAGTGGACTGACTCCCGCAACGACCGGCCTGGTAACCTGTTTTACCGCATTCAGCTAATCCCGAAGGCGTTGGCCTCGCCGGGACCGTTTGGACATAGTGGGGGCAAACCACTGGAGCCAAGGGGGAAGTTGGCCAAAGACATGGCCGACATTGTACTGGCGAAGTTGGCCACCAAGGGGCGCTCAATTATAGGATCCACCGTGGCATCCATTGTCGAGTTTTTGCCGCCCATATTTGCTCCGACTTATCTGATCGAGTTGCGGGGTGACAACGAGCTGGGGCAACCGGTTTCCGTTTACGGTAAAGTCATTGGGGCCGGGATTCCGGGTGCCCGGTACGTAACAAAGGTAAACGTGGACGACCGCTGGGAGGTGCCGATGAGCACAGAGTGGTTTGAGACGGATGCTGGCCTGCTCGTCGAACAGGGAATGCCCGATGCGAATCGATTCGTCAATTCCGCCGAGTTCGCACTGGCTGAGCTGAATGCGCGCACCGAAAAAAACTGGTCACTGGTTGACGTGATTTCCAGTGTGGAGGCGGGAGTGGAAACCGACCAACTTTTCCTAAGAATTGCGACATCGGAAGGCGAGACGGCAATGTTGTATGTTGAAGTGGGGATGAACCCAAAGACCTACAAGAGCGAAGTGCTCACAGCGTTCACACAATCGGAGCTGGGAGTTACGGTCGTTCCTCTTCAGCCAGTCGAGCAGCCAGAAGCGGGTGACGCTAATATTGCTGCGTTCACCTCGGAGAGTGCTGAGTTGAATCTGGTCAAAACCGATTCACCATTGGGCAAACGCTTGGCCGGATTTCTCCTAGACCAGGAACGGGCGGCCAAGGCCGGATTGAAATTGAAGCGAATCGTCGCCGTCACCCAAGCCAAGACAGCGGACTCTTCATCCTATTTTGTGGAACTGCTCGCTTCTACGGAAGTCGGGGCAACGGTGCAGATTCAGGCCCACGTCAACGAACTGGATGACGGCCAACTGGGGTTGATCAGTTTCCAGATGGTGAAAGGGGAATAAAATGGTACAGACCCATTTCAATGATTCCTTGAGGGCGTGTTAACAGTAGGGAACACACCAGAATACTGGTCGCGCCGGTAAAAAAGTGCGCACGCCTAGTCCTCAAAAAACGAGCACAAAACCGACAGAAAAAATCAGAAAAAGATATTGACATACCTGTTAATCAGTTGATAGACTTTCTCCCGTTCGAGTTATCGAGCTTATTTTCGCGAGATCATCAATAATGAATATGAAATTAAAGCTACTACAAATCGGCTTCTTTCTGGCAATTCAAACTCCTTCGCTTTTATTAGCTCAATCGGACGAAGGTGGTTCAACTCCTGAAATCAGTATCTCCATTGAAGATGGC